>ENA-OQCX01000666-OQCX01000666.1-human-gut-metagenome-genome-assembly--contig:-NODE-666-length-17605-cov-5.859309_pt1 | contig 17605 bp, 18 predicted proteins | sample MGYA00242762_ERZ504587 | MGnify/ENA primary metagenome ERZ504587 (study PRJEB26092, sample SAMD00036337) | human gut metagenome | host: Homo sapiens | study: EMG produced TPA metagenomics assembly of... | reverse complement strand
GAATAAGCCTCCGTTGAAATATCAATTTCAGTTACGATTGCTCCCAACTTTTTGAATAATTTTCGAGCCGAGCCGACATAACCGGTGTAGCCTTCACGCAGTGAAGCTGTTGGAATAAATGCGACTTTCTTATTTTCAATTTCTTCCTTTATCAGACTTCCTACACTTGAAAAGTGCGAACATAAAAATAGTTTCATCAATATTCTCCTTTATAAATTTCGATTTATCTTTGCCTTATGTTATCATAATTCGGTTTAAATTGCTATAAATAGCCTTATCTCAATAATAGAAAACCCCAGAAATCATTAAGATTCCGAGGCCTTATGTTTGAACATATTTACCTTTTAATTTATGTAACAAATAAAATTTTGATTGACCTTTTGTTAATATGAATCAATCATCTGCATTAGCTTCTTATAAAATTCATTTCTATCGTTGTAAATTTTTTCCAATTCTTTTTCTGTAAACAGTGCATAGGCTCTATCAGGAACAGCTGTCAAGCCATCGCAGCTAAATGGTATGCGCCGCCCACCCCTGAAAATGGCTGCTTCCCAGTATTTTTTTCTAAAATATTTAATTATTCCCATATAGTATCACCTCTTTCCCATATTTGTTATTGACGTTCTGGCAAGTAAAATACTTCTGTTCTTACTATATTATCATCAAAATCCATTTCTACATAATAGTCTCGGACAAAATATGCTCTCCAGTAATCTTGTAGTGAGTAAATTTCCAATGTTTTGAAATCAACAATGCACAATGGAATGGCTTCTTTATTTTCTCCGTCTGTCTTTCTGTATTCTAATGAAGCTGCTACTTTATTTAGACAGTTCTGACATAAATGGTTTTCCAGCATGTTAGTATCAATTTCGTAATTTTCTGGCAATGTCACATCTATGCTTGCCATACCACGGCTTGGAGTTCCGTCTGAAGAATAAGATATTTCACCTGTATTCCCAGAAAGGAATGAAGTTGAAGTAGCACTTTCTACCTCATTTCCATTTTCATCGTAATTTTTCAGTGGAAAATCAATCACATACCAGTCATTCAGCGAAATCAATCCAATAGTGTCAAAGTTTCTAAAGTAGCTCATCAGGCTTTCTTCCGCATTTCCGCATAGATAACATTCAGATGTGTTTTCCAGGGATGAGCGCAGATCGTCAAAAGTTACATCAATGTCAGCACGGTGTTTAGTAGATACTGGTTGGGAAGATGTCTGCTCATGGGCAGAGGCATAATATGCGATGATTATGGAGATAACAATTATGACTGCCAGTATGGAAAGCCAGAAATAATCTATTCGGATTTGATAATATAGCTTTTCTTTTTTCATATTTTTGATGCTCTCCCCTAATAATAAAATATAGTGTACTTAAAACAAGTTCATTTAAACCATTTTACCATGTTTTGTACTTAAAATATACTTGTATTATGAACTTATTTTGTACTTATCAAATGGAGAGGAAGCCATATGGAAAAAGATAAACATCTTGGTCTTCGGATTGATTCTGAGACGCACGGAAAACTGAAAAGTCTTGCTGAATTTGAGGGGCGTTCTATCAATGGAGAAGTGCTGTATCTGATTCGTCAGGCGATTGCTCAACATGAGAAAGATCATGGCACATTAAATAAATAGGAAGATCATACATCGGGCTGGTGAGTTCCGGTGTATTTTTATGCCAATTTAAAAAGTATCAAATGATGATACTTTTAGAGGAATCAGTGATACTTTACGTCAGGTATTTGAGATACCCCTGATACTTTGGACTGTTATACTGATTATGCTGGAAATAAAAGAACAGCAGGAAAACTTCATATGATTATTAGAAAAGCTCTTTCGGGTTAGCATCCCGGAGGGGCTTTTTTTGTTGCCCTGAAATTTTGATTTCCGGTCAATAAGCCACAGGTCTGCCTGATCTGGTGGCCTGAAAGGAAATCAGTACGCATGATCAGAGGCATCAGAAGGAGCCGGTCCCCTCCGCTCTTGAATTTGGAACACGAAACAGATTTCAAATTCAGGAGGAACGGACGATGTATGTAGAGCATCCATATAAATTCAATGACAAATTTTATGCAAAAGTTGATGGAAAATTTTATGAAATAACCAGAGAGGTAGCCAAGGTAATGCTTTCCGCTTACCGTAATGAGATTTACAGAAGTAAAAAGTGGCAGCCAGAAGATCTGGAAACCATGACAAGAAAAACAAAGTGGACGGAGCTGTTGGATTGTGTTTTCAGTGAGAATACAGATGGAATTGGAGTGCAGGACTTACCGGATGAGGGACAGCGGAGCGTAGAAGATCTGGTAATTCTGCAGGCTGAATCAGCAGAACTGCATCAGAATATCGCAAAGCTGTCAGAACATGAGCAGTTTATTATCAAATCCATCTACTTTGAGGGCATGAAGCAGGTAGAACTGGCGAAAATACTGGGAATTTCAAAGGTTCGGATGTCTCAGAAGGTCAGCGCAATCTTAAAGAAAATGCGGAAAATGTATGAAATGGGTTAAAGAGTGAGAACGGCACTCTTAACTTTTTCACGATTTTTGTATTTAGAAATAAAATCAAAACAGATAGAAAGAGAGTGAAAATATGGCAGAAAAAAAGATGTTATACGGTGAAGGATTTACAGGAAATGCTGGATGTCAGCAGATCAACGGTCTATAAGCTGTTGAGACAAAATGAGTTCCGCTGGATTCAGTTAGAAGGCGGTGGCTACCGCATTTCCAAGAAGAGTTTTGACGAGTGGTTGGATAAGGGAAATGCTTCTGTGACATCCTAAATTTTTTGCGAATTGTGAGATATGATTTAAGAAAAATGAATGGGAGGAGCGTGAAACATGGCAGTGATACAAAGAGTTGGATCACCGGCAAAAACCCGAAAGTGGATGAGTGTCCACGAGATGGGGGATATGTTGGGATTAAAGAAGACAGATCGTTACTGGCTGGTTCATAAAAACTATTTTCGGACAGAAACATTGCTTGGAAAGATGAGGGTTGAAATTGCCAGTTTTGAAAAGTGGTATGCCAATCAGGACTGGTATCACAAAGTCAATGGGGAAGCACCGGGAAAAGAGTTGAGGCTCAGATCTTATTCCCCAAAAGAAATACAGGAAATGCTGGGGACGGACAACGCAACGATATATGAGATATTGAAGAAAAACAATATTGAGACAGTTACCGTGAATGAAAGATTGCGAGTGCCGACGGATGCTTTCTGGGACTGGTATCACAGCCAGTCCAGATATCGTACACAGGAAGATCGTAAGAAAGATGTAGCTGCAGAGGCAGCCAGTCTAAGTATGCCGGAAATGGCCCGGCTGCTTGACGTTCCACGAAGTACCGTATATGGAATCCTGAGCAGCAAAAAATATGCCCCATTGCTGGACGTCATTGTAATTGCCGGACGGAGAAGGGTGACAAAGGAGAGCTTTGAGCGGTTCTTGCAGGCACAGGATACTTATGAGCTGTTTAATTTTGAATATGAAGAATTGGAGTTGGAAGAAAAACGGGAATATGAGAATTATAAGCGAAGATGCCTTGCAGAAGCAGATCACAGCCAGGAGAAAAAATGTCTGGAGTATCTGACAGTGCCGGAAGCGGCAGAACTGGCAGGAGTGGAGCCTGCAACTATAGCTTATTGGTACACCACAGGAAAAATCTCGGTCAGAAAAACAGGAAAGATTATTCGTATTCCAAGAGAAGCATTTGAACAGTGGTTATTGAAGCGGAAGGAAAAGGGGGTGGTATAGCATGGCTTCGATACAGAAGAAAAATAACAAATATTGTGTCGTATATTACTGTAAAGATACAGAGGGAAAACGGAAACAGAAATGGGAAACGTATGATACAAAGAACGAAGCTAAAATAAGAAAAGCAGAAATCGAACTGAAAGAGAAAAAAGGCGGTATTATCGTATCGAACTGTAAGACGTTGGAGGATCTGATAAATGAGTATGTAGAACTGTATGGAAAAGACAGGTGGGCATTGTCTACCTATGACGGGAATATGTCATTGCTGAAGAATTATATATTGCCTATCATTGGGAAAACTCCACTGACGGATATCAATACCAGATTTCTGGAGATTTACTATAAGACTCTGACAAAGACGCCATCCGTTCCAGACTTGAACGGAAATGTCAGAAGCGAGTTCGTATCTACCAGTGTAATCCGTGATGTACATAAGCTGCTGAAGAGTTGTTTTAATCAGGCTGTGAAGTGGGATATCATGGAGAAGAATCCAGCATTTAAAGCGACGGTACCAAAGCATAAATCAGAGAAACGGGTAATATGGGATGCAGAGACCTTTGCATATGCTCTGGATGTGTGTGAAAATGAGTGTCTGAAATTGTGTATGAACCTTGCCTTTGCCGGTTCTCTTCGAATAGGAGAACTACTGGGGCTTACCTGGGACTGCGTAGATATATCAGAAGAAGCGATCAAAGAAAACCGGGCGTATCTTTATGTAAATAAGGAAGTACAGAGAGTCAGCAAAAAAGCGTTAGAGGAATTAGACCAGAAAGATGTGATCGTCATATTTCCAGAGGAGCGGAAAACGAATAAGACGGTACGCATTATGAAAACACCAAAAACAGAAAGCAGCGTGCGGAAAGTGTTTTTACCCAGGAGCGTAGCTGAAGAACTGATTGCATGGAAAGCACAGCAGGATGAGATAAAGGATATTTTGCAGGATGAATACCAGGACTATGGCCTTATACTTGCTACTGAATATGGACTTCCAAGGGGAGGTGCGTATATCAGAGATTCCTTGAATAAGCTGATTAAACAACATGATTTACCACAGATTGTGTTTCACAGTTTCCGGCATATGAGTGTTACCTATAAGCTTAAGTTGAACGGCGGTGATATAAAGGCGGTACAAGGAGATTCTGGTCATGCACAGGCAGATATGGTTACAGAAGTATATTCGCATATCATAGATGAAGACAGACGGCGCAATGCGACACTGTTGGAAGATTCCTTTTATAACAGGAAGAATCTGAATCCGCAGATTCATGATACAGAAAGAGGACGATGATGGAAGTTCCAGAAGGAGTGGACGCAGAGTTACTTGCAAAAGTTCTCAGCAATCCCGAAATGGCTGTGTTGCTGACATCATTAGCAAAATCAATGCAAGGGGAACATAATTAGGATAAAAGCAGACCGGTGGAGAGCAAAATCTCTGCCGGTTTTATTTATGAGATCAAATCAGAGCATGTGAGAAAAAAGAGGTAAAATAGTGGTCAAAGCATCTTGCGTAAATGGCGGTATCTGATGTATAATTTAGAAGAAATCTGACAAAGAAAATAGTGTATCACACATTTCATTTCCCGCTTTTAAATGGGCAGGATAGTTGGATTTTATGATTTGAAAAATTATAGATGGAGTTGGCGCTTTATATTAGAAGCTACAATCATTTTCTCAGAAAATGTAAAAATTCGGAATAATTTTCAATGATCTTATATGAACAGAAATAGTCCGGGAAGGCGCTTTTTTACTGGACTTATAAATGAATAGGTTGTCTCTGTTGGACTAGTCTGAACCTGCATAAAAGTTGCTCCTAAGACTCTATTGTAGGTTCGATTCCTATAGGGAACGTTCTATTTTAAGCGGTAATGAGAGAAAAATCATTGCCGTTTTTTTTATTGTTTTTCTGCTAACAGGAATGAAAAGCTATAATGCAACTGGTGTAAAAGGTTGTAAATTCTTGTAGCTAACAAAAGGGTAATGATTAAAACTATTTCTGCTTGGAAAATATCAAGCCTGAATGAGTATTCCGTTCAGATTAGATTAGGTTCTAATCTGGGCGGATTTTTTTATTTCAGGAAGAAGGAGGATGCCTATGGCAGAAAAAGTGGATCAGATGGATCCAGATGAAAAATCGTTGAGATAGCGATTGAACGGTTAAGAGTATTGGCATTGGAACTGAGAAATTATATGAAAATTGCTCATCCGGGAACTTTCATTTCCAAACCAGTAAACTAAGTAAAATAAAAATTCTGCTTTACAAATAACAGATAAAGTATTAAAATAAACAAAAAGATATCTTCAGGCAGGGTGAGATTCCCTACCGGCGGTAAAGCCGCGAGCCGAGAGGCATGATCCGGTGAGATTCCGGGGCCGACAGTACAGTCTGGATGGAAGAAGATGATAGTACAGTTGATTTTTTGTATGAATGAATGTAGTATCAGAGCTCTGAGATGGTGATCCATTTCAGAGCTTTTTATATAGGAAAATCAGACATTCATTTATCAATCATATGTAACAGATCAATTCCACCCTGCAGATATTTCAGCAGGCTTTTTTTGTATCTGGTACATCGTTTTCGAAATAACTATACCATTCACTTGTCTGTGAATCCGATTGCACATGTTTAAAAGCCTCGGCGTAGCCCAGGCAAAGAACAGGAATAAGAAAGAAGGAATAGAAATGACGGATCAGGAATATATGCTTCGGGCTATTCAACTGGCCAAAAAAGGAGAAGGCTGGACGAATCCCAATCCTATGGTAGGGGCAGTGATCGTAAAAGACGGAAAGATCATCGGGGAAGGCTATCATAAAAAGTATGGAGAACTTCACGCGGAACGTAATGCAATTGCTTCTCTTACAGAATCAGCAGAAGGTGCGGTGATTTATGTCACGTTGGAGCCTTGCTGTCATCATGGTAAAACACCTCCATGTACGGAAGCGATCATTGAACAGAAGATCAGAAAAGTGGTGATCGGTTCCAGAGATCCGAATCCGAAAGTGGCAGGAAAAGGTGTACAGATGTTAAGGGAAGCCGGTGTAACAGTAGTTGAAGATTTTATGAGAGAAGAATGTGATCAGCTGAACCCGGTGTTTTTCCATTATATTACTACGAAGACTCCTTATGTGGTAATGAAGTATGCCATGACACTGGATGGGAAGATCGCAACGAAAACAGGAGCATCAAAATGGATCACCGGAGAATCTGCACGAAAAGAAGTACAGCATATGCGGCATCAGTACATGGGAATCATGGCTGGTATTGGAACTGTGCTTGCAGATGATCCGATGTTAAACGTCCGGGTAGAAGGCTGGAAAAGTCCTGTCAGGATTGTGTGTGACAGTAAGCTCAGGATCCCGCCGGGCAGTCAGATTGTAAAAAGTGCGGAAAAGTACCGGACGATCGTGGCTTATGCAGAACAGAAAAATGCAGAAGAGAAAATAAAAATATTACATACCATGGGAGTTGAAACCATTTACTGTCCTGATGAAAAGAATCAGATAGACCTTAAGAAGCTGATGGCAGATCTTGGAAACAGAGGCATTGACAGCATCCTCCTGGAGGGAGGAGGTACGTTAAATGACAGTGCACTGCGAGCTGGAATTGTAAAGGAAGTACAGGCTTTTGTGGCACCAAAGCTGTTTGGCGGTGTGGCTGGGAAGACACCGGTAGAGGGTATTGGAGTTGAACTGCCGTCTGAAGCAGTGGAACTGAAATATACAGATATCTGCCAGATCGGTGAGGATATCCGGATAAAATGTCAGGTGTGTGATAAAAAACAGGAGGAATCATGTTTACAGGAATCGTAGAAGAGAAAGGAAAAGTCCGTTATATACAGCTGACAGGGGAATCAGGGATCCTGGCAGTGAAAGCCCGGAAAGTCCTGGAAGGGACAAGGATCGGTGACAGTATCGCTGTGAATGGTGTGTGTCTGACAGTTACGTCGATTCAGCCGGACGGATTTACTGCCGATGTGATGGCAGAGACGATCAGAAGAAGCAGTCTTGGCAGCTGCAAGGCCGGAAGCAGGTAAACCTGGAACGTGCAATGGCTGCAGACGGCAGGTTCGGGGGACACATAGTAAGCGGCCATATTGATGGGACTGGCGTGATACGTTCCATGCTCCGGGAAGAAAATGCCATCTGGGTATCAATTGAGACATCGCCACAGATTTTGCATCTGATCGTGGAAAAAGGATCCGTCTGTATTGATGGGATCAGCCTGACAGTTGCAAGGGTTGATGAAGCTGGTTTTCAGGTGTCGGTCATTCCACATACAGGAGAAGAAACCACTCTTTTGGAAAAGGTGCCGGGGGATCTGGTTAATCTGGAAAATGATGTGATCGGAAAATACGTAGAAAAACTGCTTGGCATCAGAAAAAACGAAGAAGAGAAAAAAGAATCCGGAATTACGATGGAGTTTCTTGAAGAATTCGGGTTTTAGAACAGGAGGATATACACTATGTCACAAAATTATCAGTACAACACAATTGAAGAAGCACTTAGGGATCTTAAGGAAGGAAAAATAGTTCTGGTCACAGATGATCCGGACAGAGAAAATGAGGGAGATCTGATATGTGCGGCAGAGTTTGCGACCAGGGAAAATATTAATTTCATGGCGACCTATGCAAAGGGTCTTATCTGTACACCGATGAGTGCAGAAATTGCGGCGAGATTGAACTTTCCGCCGATGGTTGCGGAGAACACGGACAATCACAGTACAGCATTTACCGTGGCAGTAGATCACGCAGATACAACCACAGGTATCTCTGCGGAAGAGCGCTCCTATACTATCATGAAGTGTGTGGATGATCAGTCAAAACCGGAGGATTTCAGAAGACCGGGACATGTGTTTCCGCTTATTTCCAGAAAAGGCGGGGTTTTGGTACGAAATGGCCATACAGAGGCAACAACAGATCTTATGAGACTTGCCGGACTGAAAGAATGCGGCGTGTGCTGTGAAGTTATGAAAGAAGATGGAACTATGATGCGTACATCACAGCTATGGGAAATGGCAAAAGAGCATAACCTTACATTTATTACGATCCGTGATCTGCAGGATTATATAAGAATACATGAAAAGCATGTAAAGGAGGAAGCCGTTGCAAACCTCCCAACGCAGTACGGTGATTTTAAAATGTATGGTTATATCAATGATATTACAGGAGAGCATCATCTGGCACTGGTAAAAGGTGATCTGGGAGATGGTGAGGATGTGCTTTGCCGGGTACATTCGGAGTGTCTGACAGGGGATGCATTCGGATCGCTCAGATGTGACTGTGGCCTGCAGCTGCAGACAGCGATGCGCCAGGTAGAAGCAGAAGGCCGAGGAATCATTCTGTATATGAGACAAGAAGGCCGAGGAATCGGACTGATCAATAAGATCAAAGCATATGCGCTTCAGGAGCAGGGATACGATACTGTGGAGGCTAATGTGAAGTTAGGGTTTGCACCGGATCTCAGAGAGTACTGGGTCGGGGCACAGATACTGTCAGACCTTGGTGTGAAATCATTAAGATTACTGACAAATAATCCGGATAAAGTCTATGGACTTGGCGAATTCGGACTGAAGATCAATGAGAGAGTACCTCTGGAGATTCCGGCACAAAAGTATGACTGGAAGTATATGAAGACGAAGCAGGAAAAGATGGGTCATATTTTTAAAGAAATAAATTTATAAAAAACAGCAAATATCAGGAGGAAGAAAAAATGAGACAGATCAATTTAGTAGAAGGAAAAGTAGTAGCACCGGAGGGAATGAAGGTTGGTATCGTGGCAGCGAGATTCAATGAGATCATTGTGAATAAATTATTGGGAGGGGCAGTCGACGGACTGGTAAGACATGGAGTAGAAGAAGAGAACATTACTGCAGCATGGGTACCGGGAGCATTTGAGATTCCGATTACAGCACAGAAGATGGCACAGTCAGGAAAATATGATGCAATTATCTGCGTTGGAGCTGTCATCCGTGGAGATACTTCACATTATGATCTGGTGTGTAATGAATCTGCCAAGGGAATCGCACAGGTTGAACTTGCAACAGGAATCCCGGTTTTATTCGGAGTGATCACGACTGAAAATATCGAGCAGGCTATTGCGCGTGCAGGAAGCAAAGCGGGAAATAAAGGCTATGATTGTGCATTATCTGCGATTGAGATGGTCAATCTGATGAAGCAGCTCTAAAAGACAGGAAAATAAATGATGACAAAAACGATCATATTCGATTATGATGGAACGATCCATCATACCCTTGGAATCTATGAACCGGCATTTCGTGAAACCTATCAGTGGCTGACAGAACAGAAGGTTACCGAAGAACGGGAGATAGGCTCGGTGGAAATTGCCGGCTGGCTGGGACTTAACAGTAAGGAGATGTGGAATACATTTTTGCCGGAACTGGATCAGAGCTATAAAGAGCAGGCAAGCAGGATGGTAGGAGATCTGATGGTAAGACAGATCAGGAAACATAAGGCAGTGTGGTATCCGGGAGCAGAGGAGATGCTAACAGCTTTGAAGAACCGGGGATATCACCTTGTGATCTTAAGTAACTGTAAAGCTTCATATCGTGAGGCACACTGGAAGGAATTTGGGATGGAACGATGGTTTGACCGTTTTTATGACTGTGAATCATACAGATTCCGTCCAAAGACAGAAATTGTGCAGGAAATCATCCGGGAATATAGTGGCCCTTATCTGGTAGTCGGAGACAGAAGACAGGATCTGGAATGTGCCAGGTCCTGCAAAAGCCCTTTTATAGGATGCCTGTATGGATATGGTGAGAAAGGGGAACTGAATGGGGCTGATTATTATGCAGAACATATAGAGGATATACTGCAGATGGTGATATGATTTTTGCAATATAAAAATCTGAAGGAAAAAAGTTAAAAAATAAGTACTTCTGTAAAATAAAAAGGATATAAAAATTGCAACAACTTGCTGCAAATTCTGAGGCGGGGATGATTTTAGGATAGTCATAGTGATAGAGGTAATCCACTTTCCTAACCCCATCTGTACAGTAAAGTTCTCAAGTCCAGTTGTACAAAGTGCTGCTGCACGGGGAACCAGACGGAATGCATCTCCACTTCCTAAAAGAACTGCCATAATTCCAAACATGGTAAACTGTCGGTTTCCTTTGCCTTTGCGGATCATTTATAGATTTTACTGTGGAAGATTTTGCATAAAGTATTTTCCGTGCTTGTGTGTACCATTATCTGATATCAAAGCAGTACAGGGTGATTCCGGCCATGCACAGGTCAATATGGTTACGGATGCGTACTCTCATATTCCGGATGATGACCAAAGGAAAAATGCAGAGCTTTTTAAAGAAGCATTTTATGAGAAAAAGAATCTGAATCCAGAGAGGCGGGCGTTGCTCAATTCGTTGGCGAAAACGATGGAGTAATGAAAAATAGTGAAAGAATAGTGTAATTTTAGTGAAAAAACGATTCATAAAACGATATAATATATGGATGAAATGAGGATATTTATTGTGTATATGGATATTCTATCTCCATCAAATCTATTGAGATCTCCATCATTTGATGATAGAATGATGGAGATAAATCTGAAATGAAGGAGATTCCTATGAGAGACTTTGATTTTATTGTAAGTCCTGCGAAGTTGTTAACACCTGAAATTGTTCAGATGGTTAGCAGTATCCATGAACATAAAGGCAAACAGGAATTATTTCTCGAAGCCAATGTAGATGAATTGAAAACACTCTTAGAAGTTGCATTGATTCAGAGTACGGGAGCATCCAACCGAATCGAAGGTATATTTACAAGCGATAAGCGTTTGGAAGAATTGGTAAGTCAAAAAGCAGAACCCCGCAACCGATCTGAGCAGGAAATTGCTGGTTATCGTGAAGTACTTTCCACAATTCACGAAGGTTATGAATATATCAACCCAAGACCGAACATTATTTTGCAGTTACATCGAGATCTGTACTCCTATTCACAGGGGGCTGCTGGTGGAAGTTATAAGAATTCCGATAATGTAATTGCAGAAACAGATGCCGAGGGTTATCAGAAGGCACGTTTTATTCCAGTTCCCGCATTTCAGACTGCTGAAGCGATGGAAGAACTTTGCGCTCGCTTCCTTGAAGCATGGGAAGCTGACCGCATTGATAAACTGGTTTTGATTCCCATGTTCATTCTGGACTTTCTGTGCATCCATCCTTTCAATGACGGAAATGGTAGGATGAGCCGTTTGCTCACTTTATTGCTTTTTTATAAGGCGGGATACATCGTTGGAAAATATGTCAGTATGGAAATGTTGATTGAAAAGACAAAGGAAACATATTATGAAGCCCTTCAAGCAAGTTCTACTGGCTGGCATGAGGGAGAAAACAGCTATGAGCCTTTTGTTAAATATTATCTGGGTATCATGTTGAAAGCATACAATGAATTCGAAAGCCGTGTAGAGCATTTGAAGCATCGGGGTCTTTCTAAGCCTGATAGAATTAAAGCGGTTATTGATAACAAGGTTGGCAAAATTACAAAGAAAGAAATCATGGAACTTTGTCCTGATATAAGCAAAATTACCGTGGAAAGGACTTTGACGAATCTGGTTAAGAGTGGGTATATCGCAAAAGTTGGTGCAGGTCCATCTACTGGTTATGTCCGTGTTTAAAAATATGAAAGCAGCTTATAAATTTGCCAGTCAAAAACGCATGGACAAACCGTCTCGTATGCGGGAAATTAATTGTAGACAAGAAAATATCTTGTACTTACGATAGGAAAGTTTAATTGAATACTGTTTACCATGATCGAACGTACGAAGCATGGTGGTCATATAACAGATGTCGATGGTAATATCAAGGCATTCCCCGATTATTAGCTGGAGCAAACAATCAGCTAACTTTCAGAGCTTTACAGAGCTTGACAGAGGGGGTATTCAGAATAACTCAAATTGAATCGGAAACAGTTTTTAATAGTGTCCCATATGGGTTTACCTTACCTCAGATTGACAGAGAGTGACAATAGGTTGGAGCTCTCCTAAGCACTAGATGTGGGTTCGATTCCCGCACGGGACGTCCTATCAAAAGCGGAATGTATTAGAAAAATATCTAATATGATTTCCGCTTTTTTGTTTTTTCAAGTGGAAAATGGAATGGAATATCAGCTAATACGGAAAGAATCCTATTAGCCGCTGTCTAATAAAACGCACTGCTGGTATAATAGCTGGAAATAAATCGAAATTCTAATAAAAGAGAAAAGCCAGCTGTTTATTTGAGAAAGTGGATGTAAATTTAAGCTCAGATAAGAAAAAAGAGGAAGGAAAATATCCGGCGGTAAGTTATTAGGCGTGAATACAATAAAATCTTTGCTTAGTGAAAACTAAGGTCAACAGTAAGCCTGTTTGGATCAGATTTCAAAAAGAAATCTATCTGGACAGGCTCTTTCTGTTGCAGATAAGAAATGGAGGAAAGATATGGATACAGTGGCATCAGTTCCAGAAGATGGCGAAAAAATTATAGAGATTCAGCTGGAACGTCTGCGGACCTTTAGGAACCATCCATTTAAGGTTCGGATGGATCAGGAAATGATTCGGCTCAGTGCGAGTGTTGAGAAATACGGAATCATAAATCCACTGATTGTACGACCGATTCCAGATGGTGTTTATGAGATTATCTCCGGACACAGAAGAAAGGCAGCTGCTGAAAAGTTTGGTTACAGGAAGGTGCCGGTCATTATCAGAGTCATGTCAGATGATGAAGCAGTAATTAATATGGTGGATTCCAATTTACAGAGGCAGCAGATAACATTCAGTGAAAAGGCTTTTGCTTATAAGATGAAGAATGAAGCTATGAAGCGAACCGGAGGAAGAAGAAAAAGTAGCCAGTCTGACTACCCGTTGAAAGGAAAAAAGACAGTAGAAATCATTGGTGAAGAATTTTGTGACAGCGCAAAACAGGTACAGCGGTATCTGAAACTGACGGATTTGATTCCTGAGTTACTGGAAAAGCTGGATAACGGTGAACTTTCATTTAACCCAGCTGTGGAACTTTCGTATTTAACGATAGAGGAACAAAAGGAATTTATAGATGCTATGGAGTATACACAGGCAGTTCCATCCATTTCTCAGGCACAGAGAATGAAAAAATTAAGCCGGGAAAAAAAGCTGACGGGAACAAAAATGAGAGAGATCATGGGTGAGATCAAAAAAGGGGAAATTACCAGAGTGATGTTTAACAACGAACAACTGTATCGGTATTTCCCAAAATCATATACCCCGGCAGAAATGAAAGAAGAGATACTGAGCATGTTAAATCAATGGAAATCGCAGAAAACGGCAGCAAAATAGGAGGAAAATTATGTGTAGAGTAATCGCAATATCAAACCAGAAAGGTGGAGTTGGAAAAACCACCACAACCGTAAATCTTGGAATTGGACTTGCCAGACAGGGAAAGAAAGTTTTGCTGATTGATGCAGATCCACAGGGGAGCCTTACAGCAAGTCTTGGTTATGTAGAACCGGACGAAATAGGAACTACACTTGCCACAATTATGATGGCTATCATCAATGAAAAAGAATTTGAGATCACAGATGGCATTCTGCATCATAAAGAAAATGTAGATCTGCTTCCGGCAAATATCGAATTGTCTGCATTGGAAGTAACAATGGGGAATGTGATGAGCAGGGAACTGATTATGAAGGAATATATTGAGGCTGTGAGAACGAAGTACGACTATATCTTGATTGACTGTATGCCAAGCCTGGGACTAATGACAATTAATGCGCTGGTAGCTGCGGACTCCGTGTTGATTCCAGTACAGGCGGCTTACCTTCCGGTGAAAGGTCTTCAGCAGCTGATACATACGATTGCAATGGTGAAGAAACGTCTGAACAGGCAGCTCGTATTTGAAGGAATACTTCTCACAATGGTAGATTTCCGCACAAACTATGCAAAAGATGTGGCTGGTAAAGTGCGTGAAGCTTATGGAGAAAAGATAGAGATTTTTGATACGGTGATTCCTATGTCAGTGAAAGCAGCTGAAACAAGTGCAGAAGGTGTCAGCATTTTTTCTCATTGCCTGAATGGAAAAGTAGCGAAAGCATATGAGACGATTGCAAAGGAGGTACTGGGAAATGAAGAGTAAGAGTGCAGACAAAATAAAGATGCCTAGTATAGATGAACTGCTGGGAGTGTCCGGTGAGGAAAGTGCAACAGATATTGAGATTAGCAGAATTCATAGCTTTGCAAATCATCCATTTAAGGTTTTGGATGACGATAAGATGGATGACCTGGTAGAGAGTATTAAACAGAATGGTGTGCTGACACCTGTTTTAGTAAGGCCAGATAAGAATAACAGCTATGAGATGATATCCGGGCATCGAAGAATGCACGCAGCGATAAAAGCAGGACTGGAAACTATACCAGCCATTGTGCGGGATATGGAAGACGATGAAGCCATTGTCATAATGGTAGACGCCAATATCCAACGAGAAGAATTACTTCCAAGTGAAAAGGCATTTGCATATAAAATGAAATTAGGCGCAATGAAGAGACAAGCAGGAAGACCACCTAAAAATAATTCGTGCCAAAATGGCACAAATTTAAGGTCTGATGAAGAACTTGGAAATCTAGTGGGTGAAAGTGCAAGAAGTATTCAGCGGTACATTCGCCTAACAGAACTTATTCCAGACCTTCTTGATTATGTAGATAAGAAACGTCTGCAGTTTACTGTTGCGGTTGACATTTCCTATATTGACAAAGAGATTCAAACATGGTTATTTGAATACATCAAGGAAAATGGTACGGTTAAAGCAGTTCAGGTAGCGGCACTCCGCACAGCACTTGAAGCAGGACCGATGACGCAGGCGAAAATGATCTCCATACTGGTAAACAGTCAGCCTGGCAGGAAGCAGGAACAAAAAATCACGTTATCAGAGAAAAAACTGAGAAATTACTTCTCTGATAAATATACGGCGGAGGATATGGAAAGTGTAATTCTGGAACTTCTGGATCAATGGAAAAGAGGTGAGATAACAGTATGAATTTTGAATACTATTATGGCACTCAGGCTGATCAGTTCAGTTTTATCCGGATTCCAAGGATATTATTATTAGATGAAGCATTTTCCGCACTGTCTTTATCAGCTAAAGTCCTTTACTCGGTACTTCTGGATAGAATGGGACTGTCAATGAAAAATAAATGGCTTGACGAAGAAAACAAGGTGTACATTATCTATCAGATCACGGAGATACAGAGTGACTTGGGATTCTCTAAGAAAAAAGCAATGGATTATCTCACAGAATTGGAGAAAATCGGACTGATTGAAAAGAAAAAGAGAGGCTTTGGATTGCCGAACATTATATATGTTAAGAGCTTTATGGCACATCAGAGTAGTCAAAGAAGTAATGAAATGGGAACTTCACAGGAAAAAGATGTGGTACATAGAAGTATCGAAATGGGAACTCCTGAGGTGATGAATAAGCACCTCAGAGGTGCCGAAACAGATACCTCAGAAGTGCCCAAAAACGGACTGCAAGAGGTTCCCAAAACGGTACCGCTATATAATAAGACTTATATGAATTATAATAATCAGAGTAATATCACATCGAATCATATCAAATCAGATGGCGATAGGATTCGATGTGATCAAAAAGAACAGACAATCAATGCTTATGCTGAACTGGTAAAGAAAAATATTGATTTTGATGTTTTACTGCATACATACAGCAGAGAGCAGGATCTGGTAGAAGAAATATATCAGCTGATTCTGGAGACCGTTCAAACTGAAAAGGATATGATACGGATCGCCGGCGAATATTATCCGGCAGGCTTTGTGAAGGGAAAATTACTGAAACTGAATTATTCGCATATCGAGTATGTGCTGGAGTGCATGGATAAAAATACTACGAAAGTCAGAAACATAAAACAATATTTGCTGGCTGCTTTATTTAATGCACCATCAACGATTGGAAGTTATTATAAAGCAGCGGTAAATCACGACATGCCACAGTACGCAAACTGAAGGAGGTACTTATGATTGTTTTAAGAATGGCAGGAAAAATTTTATTGTTACCGGTGTGGTTATTATTAGCCACTGCCATTTACTGGTAAAGATCGTAGTTGAAATCTACTGCATCGGCAAAGGGATTGTCAATCTCATTCTGGGTTTTATGCTGATTGGAACACTGCTCTGGTACAGACAATGGGAGCGGTTTGCTTTACTTGCAGTTGCCAGTGGTATCTTGCTGTTCTTTCTGTGGATCGGAGTGTTTATGGAAGTTATACTGGAATCAGCACAACACAAAATTGGAAAATGGATTATTAAGTGAGGAAACTATTATGGAAAAAGAATATATTCAGCTACCAGCATTAAAAAGAGATCTGGATCCAGATGTTGTAAAGGTTTTATGGGCGTTTATTCAATTACCTGAGGAATACCAAGCACGCTATCAGGAGCAATATGAATTGTTAAATCAGAGGAAAGAAGAAGCAGACAGGCAATTACAGGAGAATATCGAAAAGATTGATGCAGACGCAATTCATTTATATGAAGAAACCATGCGGAGCATGATTCGTGATATTGTTCAGCAATCCTGTAACTTAGCTTGTTGGGTTCGTTATCATAAATATGATTTGGAAGAATCTCTGGAGGAGATGATAGACCAGCAGCCACATGCTGCAAAATATATTATTGCAATGAATATACTTATGGATGACGCAGAGGGAAGCGAAAGTCCATTTGAGGGAAACAGTTTTATGACATCATAATTAAGGAAATCACAATCAATAGTGGAGCTGTCGGTAAATAACGTTTTTTACATATTTCCCGACAGCCCCATTCTTTTTCTTCTGTCTTTATATGCCAGAAACAGAATCGTCAGAAACGTAACTGTCTCCGCTGC
>ENA-OQCX01000665-OQCX01000665.1-human-gut-metagenome-genome-assembly--contig:-NODE-665-length-17611-cov-1.979410_pt1 | contig 17611 bp, 22 predicted proteins | sample MGYA00242762_ERZ504587 | MGnify/ENA primary metagenome ERZ504587 (study PRJEB26092, sample SAMD00036337) | human gut metagenome | host: Homo sapiens | study: EMG produced TPA metagenomics assembly of... | reverse complement strand
GGATAATAAAGCTTTATATTATACTATTACATCCACAAAGAAAAACATATGCAGAAAAAGGAAAGTATCTTGGCTAAGTTTAACTGACTGCTTACTGTGCCTGCCCAATCTGCTGCGGTACTTATGCCAATGGAATCACTGCAAGCGGTACTGTACGGTCCAGGGACAGACCGTTGCCATGTATGGGGTACCATTCGGCACCAACTGGTGGTTGGTGATACTGTATATACCGTAGAAGACCGCGGAACACCATACGGACATATTGATATCTATATGGTCAATCATGAAGATGCGGCAGCTTTCGGTGTTCAGGAAGCGGAAGTATATCTGGCAAAATAACCGTTGAGTAAGGATGCAGGAAGAAATTATTCGCATTTCTTCCTGCATTTTTCTTCTTCGATTTCGACCAGAATGATGTCGGCACCGATCTGGCAGATACACTCCCATGGGATGATGTACTCCGTATCCCGGCCAAGGAACGAACAGATCTTCCCGGGACCTGGAATGATGATTGATTTTACAAATCCGGTACAGATATCAATATCTATGTCGCAGACACAGCCAAGAGAACGGCAGGTACAGGTGTTTATAACTTCCTTCTGCCGCAGTTCACACATGCGCATAAGCTGACCTGAAAGATGCTTTCTTTGTTACAATTTATGAAATGGCGGCCTGTCTGATGCAGAACCGCAAAAAGAAAGATCTATTGACAGTAAAAAGAGGATTCGTTATACTTCAGATAAGATAAAGTACGATTGCGCATGGCGCAGACAGGAGGATAAAATGAAGTGTCCGTTTTGTAATCAGGATAATACCAGAGTTGTGGACTCAAGACCGGCAGATGACAATTGCTCTATTCGCAGAAGAAGGCTTTGTGATGCCTGCGGAAAACGTTTTACAACCTATGAAAAAGTAGAGACCATTCCGCTCACTGTGATCAAAAAGGATCAGACAAGGGAACAGTATGACAGGAATAAAATGGAGGCAGGAGTAGTGCGTGCCTGCTACAAACGTGCCATATCAGTACAGAAGATCAATGCAGTGATTGATGAAATCGAGACTGAGATTTTTAATCGTGAAGAAAAAGAGATTGAGAGTAAAGAAATTGGCGAAATCGTGATGGATAAGCTGAAAAATCTTGATGCAGTGGCATATGTCCGTTTTGCATCGGTTTATCGGGAATTTAAAGATGTGAACACCTTTATGGATGAGCTGAAAAAGATATTAGAATGAATGGAGAAAACATGAAACGAAGAATAGAAGAACTGGTGAATGGAATATACGAATATAAGACTCCCGAAGTGTTTTTCTCCTGTGATGAGATTCGGGCCAGTGTAAAACCGGGAGAAAAATTCTTCGGGAGTTTTGCGGTCCGGAACAGTGAACAGAAGAAAATAAAAGGATTTCTTTATTCCTCAGATGCACGCGTGGCATGTGAACCACGGGACTTTTCCGGTCTGGAACCCAGAATTTCTTTTGATGTGGACTTTACAGGGATGAAGGCAGGAGATATTCTGGAAGGTTTTTTTACAGTCTGTACCAATATGGGTGAAAAAAAGCTTCCTTTTCTTTTCGGCTTGGCAGAAATAAACGAGTGCTGCCGGATGGAGAAAATTTAACACTGGATACTTTTGTAAAGCTTGCAAAGGAGGACTATGAAAAAGCTTATACGATTTTTTGCTCCTCCGACTTCGGATGGATGATTGAAAAACAATACCCACAGTATGAGGCACTCTTTCGTGGACTGAAAAACAGACCGATGGATATAGAACTGATGGAAGCTTTTCTGGTTGGGACAGGAAGAAAAGAGGAAATCCGTTTTGAAACCAAAAGCAAAAACACAAGTTCCAGGAGATATCTGCTACGATCCGTGAAAACTGGAAATTGTTAAGAATGGGTGGGGGTATTTTAAAATCGAGGTGACTTCCGATGCGGCATTTCTGCGCCTGAACATGAGACGATATTGGCAGAAGATTTCCTGGGAAGCACGTTCTCTCTTGATTATCTGATCGATCCATCAAAAATGCATGCCGGTTATAATTTCGGAAGGATTACTCTTAAGTGTGGCAGGTGGAAGGAAACATTTGAAGTTACTGCAAAATCAGTTCCGCGCAGAGAACCGGATATGAGAAATTATGTACAGAAAAAGGCTGTTGAGAGTCTGTATCGGGATTATCTGGATTTCCGTTTAAAAAGGATCCCGATCAATACCTGGATTGCGCAGGCAGAAGATGATTTTGCACATTATGAGCAGGCGGGTGGGAAAGATATTATGGTCCGGCTGTATCAGGTACAGATTTATTTTGCGGCAGATCAGCCGGAGATCGCCTGTACCCTGCTTGAAAAACTGGAACAAAAAAGAAAGATTCCAAATGTTCCGAAAGTTCAGGGATATTACCAGTATCTGACGACACTCTATAATAAAGATCAGAAATATGTAGATTATATAGAAGGAAAAATACAGGATCTTTATCTGAAAAATCAGGAAGAATGGGTTTTACAGTGGGTTTTGCTTTATTTGCAGGAAAATCTGATCCAGCATCCTTCCCAGAAACTGGAAGCAATTCGCAGACAGTATGAGATGGGATGCCGCAGCAGAGTGATGTATTTGGAAGCCTATACCCTTTTCCAGAAATATCCGCTTTTATTGAAAAAACTGGATGATTTTGAGATACAGGTTCTGCGCTTTATCTGCAGAAATGACCTTCTGGACAAAGAGATCGTCATGCAGGTGGCGGATCTCGCAGGAAGATTGCGCAGGTATGATAAGACAATGTATCAGATATTGTGCTACTGCCATTCGAAATATCCTTCAAAGAGTGTTGTCAGTGCGATCTGTGGTCTGCTGATCAAAGGGCATAAGACAGGTACCGCATATTTTAACTGGTACGAAAAAGGAGTGTCTGAAGGGCTGCGGCTCACAGGCTTGTATGAATATTATGCAGAATCCATGGGAAAAGACCGCAGTGGGCTGCTTCCGCAGATGATCCGTATGTATTTCTCCTATGACAACAGCAGTCTGGATTATGAAAAAAGAGCTGTTCTTTATAAAAATATCATAGAAAATAAGTATAAAGATGAAAAAACATACGATCATTACCGCGCTTCTATAGAAAAATTCATGGTGGATCAGTTGGCAAAAGGACGGATGAACCGGGAGCTGGCATGCATTTATCAGGAATTCCTAAATGCTTCCATGTTAAATACCAAATGGCAGAAAACCTTTCACATGCGCTCTTTACCTGCGAGATATCCTGTGAATCAGAGGAGGCCTGTGCCGTAGCAGTGGTACATCGCCAGTTGGATGCCGTTCAGACGGCAGTTTTTTCCCATCATACAGCAAACGTTCAGATTTATACGAGAGATGCCTGTATTTTTATTATTGACCGGGAAGGAAGATGGCATGCAAAAGGCTTTGATTATCAGGTAACAAGGCTTTTAGAAGGCGGTGACATGTTTTCCATGTGCCGTAAGATTGCACCTAAAAGTCCTGGATTTCTGCTGTATTTCTGTACGGAAGCCCAGCGTACACAGAAGATTACTGCAGAGGATATTCCGGATTTCATGGACTTGCTGGAGTTTGTGGATGTTCAGGAAAGTTACAAAATGCAACTTCGGAAAGATATTCTTACTTATTACTATGAGAATGAAAAAGATGACACCCTTTACGAACATCTGCACAGTATGGATCTGAAAGCATTTGCACAGTTGATAAAGGGAAAATGGTAGAGCTGCTGGTGCGCGAAGGTATGTGCAGAGAAGCTTTTCGGCTGGTAGCTAAATTTGGCCCGGAAGGGGTATCGCTTGGCGCTCTTGTACGTCTGTGCAGCAGGAGGATTCTGGAGCAGGACAGAAGCGAAGATGAGATGCTGCTGTATCTTTGCTATTATTGTTTTGTACATCGGAAATATGACGAAGCAGTCCTCTCTTATCTGCTTGCAGCTTATGATGGCCCGATGGAGATGATGAAGGAACTCTGGGAAGCGGGAAGAAAGTTTGAGCTGGATACCATGCTGCTGGAGGAAAAAATACTGATCGTGCTGTCTTTTGAAAGAATGAATCTGGAGGATACAGAGAAGATTTTTGAATCTTATCGGAGAAAATACGGTAAAAAGATTCTGTTGCAGGCATATTTGAATTTGATGTCATACGAATATTTTGTAAAAGAAAAAGCAGTACAGAAGCCGGTATTTGATGAGATTGAAAGAAGGCTTATACGGGAGAGCAGACGGACCTGGTCTGCAGACTGGCTTATCTGCGTTATTGCACACAGTGCGGAGAGAAAAACGAACAGCAGAAAGAACTTATGATGCGGATTCTTCAGGAATGCAGTGCCAGACATATGTGTTTTAGTTTTTTTGAGACGCTGGAACCTTCTGTGTTGCGGACAATGCAGCTTATGGATCGCAGTATCATTGAATATCGGACAAATCCACAGTCAAGAGTTATGCTGACATATACCATGGAAAACCGTGAGGATGATCCGGCTGTTGTGCATACTGAAATGATGCACAATGTTTATGAAGGAATTTTTGAAAAAGATTTTACACTTTGTTTTACGGTGAAAAAATTGGTTTATACAATATGGGAAGAACAGGATGGCAGAAAGATTAAAAGTGAACCGCATACACTTCTGCAAGAGAGGAATGCAGCGAAGGAAAAGGAAGTCTGCAGTCGATACAGTATGATCAACGAAATGTGCAGAGCACTGGTAGAACAAAATAAAAATGAAGTGAAGAAACAGGCAAAAGAATATTGCAAAAAAGAAAAGCTGGCAGAGCATTTTTTGCCGGTGCGATAGATGCCTGAGGGGGAAAGGAACAGCATGTTATGTTGGTAGAACAGGGGAATATTTCAGTGGGAATTGATCTGGGCAGAGATTTTTCCCAGATTACATTCTGCAGCAAGTATGGAAATGAGCCGATTACAGTTGTACAGAAAGAAAACAATGAGGCAAATAATTATCTTATAAAAACACCGGATAATCTTTTTTCCCTGATCGAGAGAAAAGATTCGCAGGGTGCAGAAGTTCTGGAAGGATTTTTCCGGGATTGTTTTGCACTTTTAAAAACTGCCGGAAGTGTCAAAGACATGACGGTCATGGTAACTATGCACGAAATGAAAGGTGTGTGGGCAGATGCTGTACGCAGTGCCCTTGCCCGAATCGGAGTGGAAGATTCTGACATTTTTCTGCAAAGTCATCTGGAAAGTTTTTTTGCCTATATCATGAATCAGCCAAAAGAACTGTGTATGTATCATGTCGCCCTTCTGGAATATGAAAGGGACAGTATTACCGCGTGGCATTTCTGGCTGGAACGCAAGACAAAACCGGTGCTTGCAAGGGCGGAAAAATGTTTTCGTCTCTATCTTGACCATAAGGCAAGAAAAGGCAGGGGCGATGAAGAATGGGGTGTTCTGCGGGATACACTTCTGCATAAAAACCTGGAAAAGATGTTTGAAAATACCCCGTTTTCCAGTGCGTATCTGGTCGGAGAAGAGTTTCAGAAGGGATGGATGGATAAGTCACTCCGTTTTCTGTGCCGGAAGCGTAAAGTTTTTCGGGGAGACAACCTTTATACCAGAGGGGCCTGCTATGCGGCGATGGAAGAAAAAGGAGCCGGTGCATACCGGAATACACTTTATATGAGTGAAGATATGATACAGCATAATATCGGAATGTGGATGGAGATACGGGGACAGGACGGGTATTATCCTCTTGTAAACGCAGGGATCAACTGGTATATGGCAAGGCATACCTGCGAATTTCTGCTGAACGAAATAAAAGAGATTGTCCTTTACTCCAGAACGGTCAAGGGAGAAGAAATGGAGCATACGCTGCCTCTTTCCCAGCTTCCGGACAGACCGAAAAGAGCGACAAGAATCCGTCTTACGATATCGTTTACAGCAGCAGATTGCTGCAAGGTAAAAGCAGAAGATCTTGGACTGGGTGAGTTATATCCGTCTTCCGGTAAAATATGGGAGGCAAATATTCATTTGTCCTGATAAAAATGACAGGGGTGAAAAAATGGCAGCATATCAGTTATGCCGCGCAAAAGCGGCAGAGCATCCGTTTTATATAGAAAGCATTGATGCAAACATTTATACAATAGAAGAACTGTGCTTTTATTTCCAGGAAAATATAAGTCTTCTGGACGAGAGCATCCTGAATACAAAGTTATGTGACTGGCTTGCAGAAGAACTGGGAATGTCAAAGCTGGCATTTCAAATCAAAGAAAAGCTTCCGGAGGCGGAGAGCATTGCAGAACTTGTTCTGCCTGTATTCCGGGAGATCGCCTATCTGAACGCAGCCGAATATCGCAGTATTCAGGAACAGATCACGAGGCTTGAAGTGCAGCCGGAAGATATCCGCCGGAAAATAAAAGCAGATTCGCTGGTAGAATACGGAATGTTTTCCGGGGCGATCACCATTTATCGCCAGATTCTTGGACAGAAAAGCCAGGGAAAGCTGGGACTCAGTTTTATGCAACAGTCTTGAACAATATGGCAGGCGCATATGGAAGAATGTTTCTGTTTGAGGAAGCTGCAAACTGTCTGTGGCAGTCGTATGAGCTGGTGCGTTCCAATGCTGTTTACCGCAGTTATCTGGCGCTGCTTCCGCTTTATCTGAATGAAGAAGACTGCAAAAAACGTCTGGAAGAGCTGCGCGTTCCAAAGGAACAGTGGGAGAAGATCGAAGAAGAAAAGCGACAGGTGACAGAAAAACTTGACCAAAAAGCAACGTTTGAAAATGCCACGCAGGAAACGCTGCTTAAGTTTCTGAATGAAGAAAAAAGAAAATATCATAAAAGCAGAAGATAAGTTGACATTGCCGTAATAATGTGTTAATATTTGATTGCTTTATCACGGTAGAGTGATTGCATGAAAAAGTAAACAAGGAGCATTCCTTGGAGATACAAAGAGAGAGGATGACAATATTATGAAAAAAAGAGCAGTCAGCGTTATTTTATCAGCAGCAATGGTATCCGCGGTGCTGGCAGGATGTGGTTCTAAGAGTGCTAAAGACACAGCCGGCAGCCGATACGACAGCAGAAAGTGTTTGATTCCGGGGATGAAACAGCGGCAGATTCCGAAAATACAGAAAATGCAAATGCAGAAACGACGGATGTCAGCAAGACAGAAGGTACCTTTACGGTAGGATTTGATCAGGATTTTCCACCGATGGGATTTGTCGGAGATGACGGAGAATTTACCGGATTTGATCTGGAGATGGCGGCTGAAGTGGCCAAACGTCTGAACCTTGCAATCGCATATCAGCCGATTGCCTGGGATGCAAAAGATATGGAACTGGATGCAGGGACCATTGACTGTATCTGGAATGGTTTCACGATGAATGGCCGTGAAGATGATTATGAATGGAGCAAGCCGTACATGAAGAATAATCAGGTTTTCGTTGTACGTGGAGATTCCGATATTACTTCTGAGGCAGATCTGGCAGGAAAGAACGTAGAAGTACAGACCGACTCCAGCGCAGAGGCGGCACTCAACGATAACAGCGAACTGACCGCTACATTTGCGGCACTGACACCGGTTGCAGATTATAATACGGCATTTATGGATCTGGAATCTGGTGCTGTAGATGCGATTGCAATGGATGATGTAGTGGCAAGTTACCAGATCACAAGCCGCAAGGCAGATTTCAAGGTACTGGATGATGTGATCGCAGCAGAAGAATACGGCATTGGTTTCAAAAAAGGCAACACCGAGCTTCGCGACAAAAGTTCAGGCAACACTGGAAGAGATGGCTGCAGACGGAACTGCTGCAAAGATTTCTGAAAAATGGTTGGAAAGATATCACAACGATCAATCCGCTCTAAAACAGAACAGAACATAAAAAGCGGGCTGCTGCATCTGCGGCAGCCCGCTTTACGCGGACAACGGGTTAAAGAAAGGAGAAGTTATTATGGGTATCAGCCAGATGCTTATCAAGCTGGCAGAGGGTATGGCAACATCCTGCTGGATTTTCGGGATTACCCTGCTTTTTTCCCTGCCGCTTGGTATGGTCATAGCGTTTGGACGAATGTCAAAAAAACGTATTGTTCAGGGGATTACAAAAATATATATTTCAATCATGCGGGGCACGCCGCTGATGCTGCAGCTGATGGTGGTCTATTTCGGACCATACTATCTGTTTGGAGTTAAAATTTCACCGTTTTACCGGAATATTGCCGTTGTGATCGGTTTTGTGCTTAACTATGCCGCTTATTTTGCAGAAATTTATCGAAGCGGAATCGAGTCCATGCCGGTTGGGCAGTACGAAGCAGCAGAGATTTTAGGTTACAGCAAAAGTCAGACTTTTATACATATCATTCTTCCACAGGTGATCAAGCGTATCCTTCCGTCGATCACAAACGAAGTTATCACGCTGGTCAAAGATACTTCTCTTGCTTTTGTAATCGCCGTATCTGAAATGTTTACGATCGCAAAGGCACTGGCATCCTCACAGACCAGTATGATTCCGTATGTGGCAGCCGGTATTTTCTATTATGTATTTAATTTCCTGGTTGCATGGATCATGGAGAAGATTGAGAAGCATCTGAGTTATTATCGTTAGGAGGCGACCTATGAATTATCTGGAAATGAAACATATAAAAAAGCATTTCGACAATCTGGAAGTGCTCAAAGATATTTCACTGAATGTCAAAGAGGGACAGGTTGTAGCGATCATTGGTCCGTCCGGCTCAGGAAAATCAACACTGCTTCGCTGTGCGACCATGCTGGAAAGGATGGACGACGGAGAATTATCTTATCTGGGGGAACGTGCCGCTTACAGTCAGAACGGTGAGGCGGTCTATGAACGCCGGGCAAACTGAAGGAACTGAAAAGTTATTATGGTCTGGTTTTTCAGAATTTTAATCTTTTTCCCCATTACAGTGTGATGAAAAATATCTGTGACGCACCGGTCCGCGTGCAGAAAAGAGACAGAAAAGAAGTACAGGAGCAGGCAAAAGTGCTGCTGAAAAAAATGGGACTGGAAGATAAAGCGGATGCTTACCCGTATCAGTTATCGGGTGGTCAGCAGCAGAGGGTTTCCATCGCAAGGGCACTGTGCATGAATCCGAAGATTCTTTTTTTTGATGAGCCAACTTCAGCTCTTGACCCGCAGCTAACGGGTGAGATTTTGAAGGTTATCAAAGACCTGGCAGCAGAACATATGACGATGGTGATCGTAACACATGAGATGAATTTTGCACGAAACGTGGCAGACCATATTGTTTTTATGGAAAAAGGTGTAATCGTAGAAGAAGGGACACCGGAAGAGCTGTTTACGTCCGACAACCAGCGAATCAAAGAATTTCTTGGGAAATTTCAGGATTAAACAGGATATTGACGCAAAAGCAGACAGAAAGAAAAAGAATCTCTCTGTCTGCTTTTTTACAGTAGATTTTTGCCTGATTGTCATGTATAATAAAACGAGGGTGATTTTGAGAATGCATGGCACGAAAAATCACGTATGCCTCTGAAAGTATACAGGCGGAGGTATCCAACATCTGATATATGTAAGAAAACAAAACGACAGGAGAAGCATATGAGTAAAAGAAATGATATTCACAAGGTACTGATTATTGGTTCCGGCCCGATCATCATCGGACAGGCATGCGAATTTGATTACTCCGGCACGCAGGCATGTAAGGCATTGCGCCAGCTGGGATACCAGATCATTCTGGTAAACTCCAATCCGGCAACGATCATGACGGATCCTGGTATCGCCGATGTTACTTACATCGAGCCACTGAATGTAGAGAGCTGGAGCAGATTATTGCAAAAGAGCGCCCGGATGCCCTTTTGCCGAACCTTGGCGGACAGTCCGGACTGAACCTCTGTTCAGAGCTGGCAGCGGCAGGTGTCCTGGATCGTTACGATGTGAAAGTGATCGGTGTACAGGTAGATGCCATCGAACGTGGGGAAGACCGTATCGAGTTTAAAAAGACTATGAACAAGCTTGGCATTGAGATGGCGCGCAGCGAAGTTGCTACAGCGTGGAAGATGCCCTGGCGATTGCAGATAAGCTGGGTTATCCGGTGGTACTGCGGCCGGCTTACACCATGGGCGGAGCCGGAGGCGGTCTGGTATACAATGTAGAAGAATTAAAAACGGTCTGTGAACGTGGTCTGCAGGCGAGCCTTGTCGGACAGGTTCTGGTAGAAGAGTCCATTCTTGGTTGGGAAGAACTGGAGCTGGAAGTTGTCCGTGATGCAAAGAATAACATGATTACTGTATGCTTCATTGAAAATATTGACCCGCTTGGCGTGCATACCGGAGATTCCTTCTGTTCTGCACCGATGCTGACGATTTCAGAAGATGTTCAGAAAGAACTGCAGAGACAGGCATATAAGATCGTAGAAGAAGTAGAAGTGATCGGTGGTACAAACGTACAGTTTGCACATGATCCAAAAAGCGGCCGTATCATCGTCATCGAGATCAATCCGAGAACTTCCCGTTCTTCTGCACTTGCAAGTAAAGCAACCGGTTTCCCGATCGCACTTGTTTCCGCAATGCTGGCTTCCGGCCTGACGCTGGATGAGATCCCGTGCGGCAAGTACGGCACACTGGATAAATACGTGCCGGACGGCGATTACGTGGTGATCAAATTTGCAAGATGGGCATTTGAAAAATTCAAAGGTGTTCAGGACAAGCTCGGCACACAGATGCGTGCAGTCGGTGAAGTTATGAGCATCGGTAAAACTTACAAAGAAGCATTCCAGAAAGCAATCCGCAGCCTGGAGATTGGACGTTACGGTCTTGGATTTGCCAAAGATTTCCATGAAAAGACAAAAGAAGAGCTGCTGAAAATGCTCTCTGTTCCGACCAGTGAGCGTCAGTTTATCATGTATGAAGCACTGCGCAAACACGCAACTGTGGATGAGCTGTTTGAGCTGACCAGGATCAAACATTACTTTATCGAACAGATGAAAGAGCTGGTAGAAGAAGAAGAGGCCCTGATTGCAAAAAAAGGCAGTGTTCCGTCAGAAAGAAGCTCTGCGCAGGCAAAACTGGACGGTTTCTCTGATAAATATTTAAGCCAGATCCTGGAAGTGACCGAAGAAGAGATCCGCAATGCCCGCATCGGCTACGGCATCGAAGAGGCATGGGAAGGTGTTCACGTAAGCGGAACAAAAGACAGTGCTTATTACTATTCTTCATATCATATCAAGGATGAGAGCAAGGCCAGCGATAATAAGAACAAGATCATGATCCTTGGCGGCGGTCCAAACCGGATCGGTCAGGGTATTGAGTTTGATTACTGCTGTGTACATGCGGCAATGGCTTTGAAAAAGGCCGGATTTGAGACGATCATTGTAAACTGTAACCCGGAAACGGTATCAACAGACTATGATACATCTGATAAATTATACTTCGAACCGCTGACACTGGAAGATGTACTGAGCATTTACAAGAAAGAGAAACCGCTCGGTGTGATCGCACAGTTTGGCGGACAGACACCACTGAATCTCTCCGCAGAGCTGGAAAAATACGGTGTGAAGATCCTTGGTACTTCACCGGCTGTCATCGATATGGCAGAAGACCGTGACCTGTTCCGTGCGATGATGGACAAACTTCAGATCCCGATGCCGGAAGCAGGCATGGCAGTGGATGTGGACGAAGCACTGTCGATCGCGGAGCGTATCGGCTATCCGGTTATGGTACGTCCTTCCTATGTACTTGGCGGACGCGGCATGGAAGTTGTATACGATCCGGAAAATCTGAAGATTTACATGGAAGCAGCAGAAGGTGTGACACCGGACCGTCCGATCCTGATCGACCGTTTCCTGCGTCATGCGATGGAGTGTGAGGCAGATGCGATCAGCGACGGCGAACATGCTTATGTACCGGCTGTTATGGAGCATATCGAACTTGCGGGGTGCATTCCGGAGACTCTGCATGCATCATTCCGTCAAAGCATATTTCGGAAGAAAACTTAAAGACGATCAAAGAGTACACAAAGAAAATCGCAGAAGAGATGCATGTAAAAGGTCTGATGAACATGCAGTATGCGATCGAAGATGGTGTGGTTTATGTGCTTGAGGCAAATCCGCGTGCCTCCAGAACGGTGCCGCTGGTTTCCAAAGTATGTGCGATCTCCATGGTGCCTCTGGCAACCGAGATCATTACTTCTGAATTTACCGGGAAAGAGTCACCGATCAAAGACCAGAAAGACCGCAAGATCCCGTATTACGGTGTCAAAGAAGCAGTCTTCCCGTTCAATATGTTCCAGGAAGTAGATCCGCTGTTAGGACCGGAAATGCGTTCGACAGGTGAAGTACTCGGACTGGCACAGAGTGTCGGCGAAGCTTACTTCAAAGCACAGGAAGCAACCAAGAGTCCGCTTCCGCTCTCCGGAACGGTACTGATCAGTGTCGGTGACCGTGAAAAGGCAGAAGTGGCAGAAGTAGCAAAACGTTTCCATGAAGCAGGTTTTGCGATCGTTGCAACGAAGCATACAAAAGCAATCATCGAAGAATCAGGCATCCCGGCTGAATTCGTATACAAGATGTCAGAAGGCCGTCCGAATATCTATGATACCATCACAAATGGCAAAGTGGATCTTGTTGTAAATACACCGAAGGGTGAAGAAGAAGGACCGGATGACAGCTATGTAAGAAGAGCTGCATCAAGAGCCGTGTTCCGTATATCACGACCATGGCGGCAGCACTTGCAAGTGCAGAAGGTATTCTGACCGTTCAGAAACAGAGCAGCAGAGAAGTTGTATCTTTGCAGGATCTGCACGCAAGGATCAAATAAAGCCTGTGGCATAAAATGAAATAAAATGAACACAGCGGCAGAGTTTTGCAGAAGAACCTGCTGCAAACAGGAGGTAAGAAAGATGAATCAGGTAATTATTCCGGAAAACTATCATTCCGTGCTCTCTATGTACGAGACACAGGATGCGATCGGGATCATCAAAGAAATGATGCAGAAAAAACTCTGTATGGCACTGCATTTGAAAAGAGTCACAGCTCCGCTGTTTGTGGATCCGGCATCCGGTCTGAACGACGATCTGAACGGAGTGGAAAGACCGGTTTCTTTTGAAATCCCGGCAGCGGGTGTGGAGGCACAGGTCGTACATTCTCTGGCAAAATGGAAACGTATGGCACTTTATCGCTACGATTTTCGTGTCGGAAAAGGTATTTTGACAGACATGAATGCCATCCGCAGAGACGAGGAGCTTGATAATCTTCACTCCTGTTATGTGGATCAGTGGGACTGGGAGAAAGTCATTGACCGCAGTGACCGCAATGAGGAGTATCTGAAAGCCGTTGTAAAAAGAATTGTCGGTGTGATATGTAACACCCTGGATGAACTGAAATATTATTATCCGCAGCTGGAGCTGGAACTGAATCGTGATGTTGCATTTATCACAACACAGGAGCTGGAGGACCGTTATCCGGACCTGGCGCCAAAGCAGCGTGAAAATGTGTTTGTAAAAGAACACGGAACAGCTTTTATCATGAAGATCGGTGATAAGCTCAAATCCGGTGAGCCGCATGACGGCAGAGCACCGGACTACGATGACTGGGCACTGAACGGAGATATTCTGTTCTGGCATGAGACACTTGGATGTGCCTGGAGGTATCTTCCATGGGAATCCGTGTCGATGGAAAATCTCTGGCAGAGCAGTTGGCAAAAGCAGGTTGCGAAGATCGAAGAGAACTTCTGTTCCATAAAATGCTTCTGGAAGAGAAACTGCCTCTGACGATCGGCGGCGGTATCGGACAGTCCAGAGTCTGCATGCTTCTGCTCGGCAAAGCACATGTCGGCGAAGTACAGGCATCGATCTGGGATGAAGAGACACTGAATGCATGTGAAAAGGCAGGGATCTGCTTATTATGATCGATCAGAAATGCCGTCTCTGCCGCGGGAATGCAGGGCAGAGAGGGAAAATGGACAGATGGGTTTCTGCGGTATGACGGGAAAAGGCATCAGGCGGCGAGAGCTGCCCTTCATTTTGGGAAGAACCGTGTATTTCCGGGAAGGGCGGTTCCGGTGCCGTCTTTTTTGCAGGCTGTACCCTTCGGTGTGTTTACTGTCAGAACCGCGAGATCGCAGCCGGGCGGATGGGTCAGGAGATCAGCCTTTCACGCCTGGTGGATATCTTTTTTGAACTGAAAGAACAGGGAGCAGAAAATATTAATCTGGTGACACCGAGCCATTATGCTGACAAGATCATTCAGGCGATCCGGATGGCAAAAGAGAGAGGATTTGACCTTCCGTTTGTCTATAACTGCGGCGGATATGAAAAAGTGAAAATCTTAAAACAGTTAGATGGACTGATCGATATTTATCTTACAGACTTCAAATACATGTCAGCGGAAAGTGCTATGCGTTATTCCAGTGCGAAAGATTATCCGAAGGTTGCAAAGGCGGCTCTTGACGAGATGATGCACCAGCAGCCACAGACAATTTACGATGGACATGGCATGCTGAAACGTGGTGTACTGGTTCGCCATCTGCTTCTGCCGTCGCACCGCAAAGAGGCAGAACAGGTAGTAAGATATGTCTACGGTACTTATAAAAATCGGGCGGCACTTAGCCTGATGTGCCAGTATACACCGCTGGAAGATCTGGATGCTTACCCGGAACTGAAACGCGGGTGACAAAGAGAGAGTACGAAAAACTGCTGGATTTTGCTGTTGAACTTGGCGTGGAGAATGGCTATATGCAGGAAATGGAAAGTGCCAGAAAATCTATATCCCGCCATTTGATGGAAAAGGGGTAGTTATGCAGTAAATTGTTTTTCTATGCATCAAATCCGTTGACATAAAAGGGAATCAGTGATAAACTCAGACACAGAGCATTATAAAACAGGAGGATTAGAAATTATGAAAAAATTGATTGCAGCAGTGCTGGTTGGAACAATGGTATTGTCCATGGCAGGATGCGGAAGTAAAAAAGCAGAAACAACAGGAAGCGAAGCTTCTTCTGATGCAGCGGCAGGCGGCACACTGGTTATGGCTACCAATGCGGAGTTCCCGCCGTATGAATATTATGAAGGAGATAATGTGGTAGGAATCGATGCAGATATTGCAGCGGCTGTAGCAGACAAACTGGGAATGGAGCTGAAGATCGAGGATATGCATTTGATTCCATCATTCCAGCAGTAACATCCGGTAAAGCAGATATCGGCCTGGCTGGTATGACGGTTACAGAAGACCGTCTGGAGAATGTCGATTTCTCAGATACTTATGCACATGCAACACAGGTTGTTATCGTAAAAGAGGACAGCAATATTGCAAGCCGGATGATCTGGAAGGCAAAAAGATTGGTGTACAGCTTGGTACAACCGGTGATATTTATGCAGGTGATATCAAAGATGCAACGGTAGAGCGTTACAACAAAGGTTTTGAGGCAGTACAGGCACTTTCCCAGGGCAAAATTGATGCAGTTGTTATCGACGGAGAGCCGGCAAAAGTATTTGTAAAAGAAAACGAAGGTCTGAAGATGCTGGATGAGGCATTTACAGAAGAAGATTACGCGATCGCAGTAGCAAAAGGAAATGATGAACTGCTGGATAAGATCAATACCGCACTCGGAGAACTGAAAGATTCCGGTGAACTGGATAAGATCGTTGACAAATATATCACAGCGGAATAAAAGAAAGTGACAGAGGAATGCCATGTCAAGACAATTATACTTAAATTTTATTAAAGATAACAGATGGAATACATCGTGAACGGTCTGGGAACGACCTTGCAGATTACTTTTTTTTGCAGTCATTCTCGGCATCGCTCTCGGATTTCTGGTCGCAGTCATTCGTTCTACTTATGACAAGACGGGAAAAGGAAAAATATTAAATTTTCTGGCAAAAGTATATCTTACCGTGATACGAGGAACACCGGTACTGGTACAGCTCCTGATCATTTACTTTGTCGTATTTGCAAGTGTGGACATCAATAAAATCATCGTTGCAGTCATGGCATTCGGTATCAACTCCGGCGCATATGTGGCAGAGATTATTCGAAGCGGTATCATGTCGATTGATGACGGACAGTTCGAGGCAGGGCGAAGCCTTGGCTTTAACTACACGCAGACCATGATCTATATTATCCTGCCGCAGGCACTGAAAAATGTACTTCCGGCACTGGCAAATGAATTTATTGTACTTTTAAAAGAAACTTCCGTATCCGGATACATAGCCATTCAGGATCTGACGAAAGGTGGAGACATCATTCGAAGCCAGACATACAATGCCCTGTTCCCGCTTCTTATGGTGGCAGCGATCTATCTGATCATGGTGCTTTTCTTTGAAAAGCTGGTATCCATCTTAGAGAGGAGGCTGCGTAACAGTGAGCGCTGAGAAAAAAGAGACCCTGATCCAGGTAGAGAATCTGACAAAAACGTTCGGCGGAAGTGTACATGCACTGAACGGTGTCAGCACCGATATCAAAAAAGGCGAGGTTGTCTGTGTGATCGGGCCTTCCGGTTCCGGTAAAAGTACTTTCCTTCGCTGCCTGAACCGTCTGGAAGATCCGACCGACGGACGCATTATTTTTGCAGGGGAAGATCTGATGAATCCGAAGACGGACATTGATATGCACCGTCAGAAAATGGGAATGGTATTTCAGCATTTTAATCTGTTCCCGCATATGTCGATCTTAAGAAACATGACGATCGCTCCGATGAAGCTGCAAAAACGCGGCAAAGAAGAAGCAGAAGCCAGGCCATGAAGCTTTTGGAGCGTGTAGGTCTTGCTGACCGTGCAAATGCATATCCAAGCCAGCTTTCCGGTGGGCAGAAGCAGCGAATCGCTATCGTGCGTGCACTGTGTATGAATCCGGAGGTCATGCTTTTTGATGAGCCGACTTCAGCACTTGACCCGGAGATGGTCGGAGAAGTATTAAATGTTATGCGGGATCTTGCAAAAGAACATATGACCATGGTCGTTGTTACCCATGAGATGGGATTTGCAAGAGAAGTTTCTGACCGTGTAATCTTTATGGCGGAAGGAAAGATCGTAGAAGAAGGAACGCCGGAAGAAATTTTTACGGCACCAAAGACAGAGAGGCTGCAGACTTTCTTAAGCAAAGTTCTTTGAAAAAATATTATTGGAATATAGAAAACGGCATGGGTGTCAGAAAAGATCCGGTGCCGTTTTTTATGCAAAGAGATGGAAGTTTGTGCGAAAAGAAAAGCTTGCATATTGACGATGTACAGCTATAATAGAAGAAGATGCCGAAGGCATCCATAAAAAACAGTAAAGTGGTGGATAAAATTGAACTATACAGAAGCAGTAGATTATATACTTAACGTACCGAAGTTTACAACAAAAAACAAACCGGAGCACACGGCAGAGCTTTTAAAGAGACTGGGACATCCGGACCGAGGCATGAAGGTGATCCATGTTGCAGGAACTAACGGAAAAGGTTCCGTCTGTGCGTTTCTTTCCGAGATGCTGACACTGGCAGGTAAAAAGACTGCTCTTTTTACATCTCCGCACCTGGTTCGAATCAACGAGCGTTTCCAGATCAACAACGTGCCGATCAGCGATGGGATTTTTCTGGAATCCTATCAGGAAGTGCAGAAAGCGATTGACAGTATGGTAAAAGACGGACTTCCGCACGCAACTTATTTTGAGCTGCTCTATGCAGTTGCC
>ENA-OQCX01000664-OQCX01000664.1-human-gut-metagenome-genome-assembly--contig:-NODE-664-length-17617-cov-2.267581_pt1 | contig 17617 bp, 21 predicted proteins | sample MGYA00242762_ERZ504587 | MGnify/ENA primary metagenome ERZ504587 (study PRJEB26092, sample SAMD00036337) | human gut metagenome | host: Homo sapiens | study: EMG produced TPA metagenomics assembly of... | reverse complement strand
TGACATCGTCATTCACCATCATAATGAACATCTCCATAAACCCGACGAAACCGCCCGGAGCCGCACTGTCCTGAGGATGCCTGCGATACCAGCGGGCAACGCTCAGTACGATGACTATCAATAATACACTGTTGATGAGCAATGCCAGCGTAACCTTCGTAATGGATATATCCCACGGACGCACCTCATTGCCTGCTGCATCGTGCTCCACCAGTTTTCCTTCGTACTTGCTGCCTTCCGGAGCAATGGAAAGTCCCTCGTAACTGCCTCCGTTCTCCTCCAGATGGGAAGAAAGGAATACGTGCCACCCGTTGTGCCGCTATATACAATGACGGGCAACGGAATGATAACCTTCGTTTCTCCGAAATCGGTGATGTGCCATTCGTACGAATCGCCGATATGCCCGAACACGATTTCCTTTACGTCTACCGTATTCTCCTCTTGCTCGGCAGGAGTCACATCGTCACGTTGGGCCATGCTGTCGAGTTCGGCCACAAGACCGTTTTGCGCTGCGGGAATACTGTCGGCCTGCACAGAAACGGCAGGTAACAACAACCCACATGCCAGCAATACTCCGGTTAGTATGTTACGCAATTGTTTCATTTTCTTGTCTCTTTTTCTTTTTCAGCTTCCGGTTCATTTCAAAAGTGAAGAAAAACCAGGAGTCATAAGTCAAATATATCAGATAGTTAGCGATGAACGTCAACAGGAACTCTTTTGCTTCCTCACGCACTGCAACGCAATACACCAGCATCACAATGATAGATGCAAGCATCCGCATAACACGCATCAACAGGTATATCTGCAACATCCGCCCCGGCATCCGGTAACGGCAGCTTTCAATCATGTTTATCATAAACATGCCGAAAACAAGGAAGAATACAGGTATCAGCGGATAACCGCCGAAATAGTGGTGCGGGAACACCGAATAATAAACCCATCCGCCTATGCCGCCCACCAGTACCGTTAGAAGCGCCACTTGCCACAAATAGTTCCGTTTTGTTATGCTCACATCAATTCGATTTAAGGTTGGTAATCAGAAGAGTCAGTCTATACAAACCGAAACTCTGTTGCTGTTCATCTCTACAAAACCGCCATGAATATCCAGTGCACGTTCTTCGCCGTCTTTCGTTACATAAGCCAGCGTACCTGCCTTCAACGACGATACAATGGGTGCATGTTGCACCAGAATAGTAAACGAGCCAAGCGTACCCGGCAACGTTACACTATCGACTTCGCCTGTGAAGATTTCTTTTTCCGGCGATACAATATCCAAATGCATTCCTTTCATCTTTATAGTCTACTGAATTTTTATTTCTTTGCCTGTTCCAGCAATTTCTTTCCCTTCTCTATTGCTTCCTCGATAGTGCCGACATTCAGGAAAGCCGGTTCGGCAGATAATCGACTTCACCGTCCAGAATCATTTTAAACCCTTTAATGGTATCTTCTATAGAGACCATTGTTCGGGAACTCCGGTAAACTGTTCGGCCACAGCAAAAGGCTGTGACAAGAAACGTTGTACACGGCGGGCACGATTTACCAATGTGCGGTCGGCATCCGAAAGTTCTTCCATACCGAGGATAGAGATAATATCCTGCAACTCCTTGTTGCGTTGGAGAATCTGCTTTACGCGCTGGGCTACTTCGTAATGCTCCTGACCAACGATATGCGGGTCGAGAATACGAGAGGTGGACTCCAACGGGTCGACAGCCGGATAGATGCCAAGTTCGGTAATCTTACGGCTCAATACCGTTGTTGCATCCAGGTGCGGTGAAAGTAGTGGCGGGTGCAGGGTCGGTCAGGTCATCGGCAGGAACATATACTGCCTGTACGGAAGTGATGGAACCGTTGCGTGTAGAAGTAATGCGTTCCTGCATGGCACCCATTTCCGTTGCAAGTGTAGGCTGATAACCTACGGCCGAAGGCATACGTCCCAACAGGGCAGACACTTCGGAACCGGCCTGGGTGAAACGGAATATATTATCAATGAAGAACAATATATCGCGCGGACCATTCGTTTCAGACCCCATGTCACGGAAAGATTCGGCTACCGTCAAACCGGACAACGCAACCGACTGGCGCGCACCCGGCGGCTCGTTCATCTGACCGAATATCAGGGATACCTGCGATTTGGCCACTTCGTCATAGTCCACCTTGGAAAGGTCCCAATGGCCTTCTTCCATACTTTTTTAAACTCTTCGCCATAGCGGATTACACCGGATTCAATCATCTCCCTCAGCAGGTCGTTACCTTCACGGGTACGCTCTCCCACTCCGGCAAATACGGAAAAACCGTTCTGCTTCTTGGCAATATTATTGATTAACTCCTGGATGAGTACAGTCTTGCCGACACCCGCACCACCGAACAGACCAATCTTACCGCCCTTACTGTATGGCTCCAGCAGGTCGATAACCTTGATACCCGTATAGAGTACTTCTTGTACGGTAGTCAAATCTTCAAATTTAGGGGGTTCGCGGTGGATAGGATAGGCACCTGTACGGTCCAGTTCTTTCATTCCGTCGATAGAGTCTCCTACGACATTCATCAGACGGCCTTTGATTTGCTCTCCTATCGGCATAGTGATTGGTCCGCCCAACGGGTAAACTTTCATGCCTCTCTGCAGACCGTCCGTACTATCCATAGCTACGTTCTTACGGTGTTTTCACCAATGTGTTGCTGTACTTCCACAATCAGCCTTTTACCGTGACTTTTTCTTATTTCCAGTGCGTCGTGAATGCTTGGCAGCATCAGCTCTGCCTCTGTTCCTTCAAAATAGACGTCTACAACAGGCCCGATAACCTGAGAGATATGTCCAACAATCTGTGACATAAGCAATCTTTTTATATTCTGTTTTCTTAATTATTTCCAGTAAAATTGTAAGTCGCCGCATAGAATCTTCCATCAGTCATGTCGCGTCTTTCATCGTCCAAGTTCACCTGCTCTACTAACATTTGCGCCAGACTGTTTGTTCATTCAAAATAGTTACATAAACAACTTCGCAAATATATAAACAAAATCACGTCTAATTGTTCTCCTCAAAAGCATTTTTTCTATAAATTACACTATTTTGAACGATTAATACTACAATGGGAACAATTTATTCCACACATAATAACGTTGGTTAACAATCGGTAATGCACCTAATCATAAAAAGCCATCCGTATTCTCTTAAAAAATAAGCCCTGTCTCGCGACAAGGCTTATTCACAACACAAACACAAAATAAAACACGACAAAACTACTATGCAATCTTACCTGTCTATGCCGGGGAGGCATATGTACTAATTACGGATATTCACATATACATAAGCAGCGTCAGGCCGATTTGCATGTAATAAACAAATGCGGGGAAGCATTTGTTTATTTTCTGTATGTTAAAAAGTTCAAAATCATTATTCTTATTGAATGCCTCTCTCACGAAGCTTCAACTGCCAGTTCCATGCAGAGCGTAAAGTATCTTCAATACCTACTTCCGCTTTCCAGCCCAGCTCTTCGTTTGCCAGTTTCGGGTCGGCCCACACCTTTACTATGTCTCCGGCACGCGACCTACAATCTGGTAGTTCAACTTCACACCGGTTGCCTTTTCAAACGCATTGATCAATTCCAATACGGAAAGACCGCGTCCGGTACCGATATTGAACACTTCCACTTTCTCCTTCTGTTTCTTCTCCAGAATACGGCGGATAGCTACAACATGAGCCTTTGCCAAATCCACTACATTGATGAAATCGCGGATACAAGAACCGTCAGGAGTATCGTAATCGTCACCGAATACACTCAATTTCTCACGGATACCGATAGCCGTCTGGGTGAGGTACGGTATCAGATTCTGCGGTACACCGTTAGGCAATTCACCGAGCAGTGCCGAAGGATGGGCGCCAATCGGATTGAAGTAACGCAGCAGAATCGCATTGATGGGAGCACCGGAAGCAACCGTATCACGGACAATCTCTTCGTTGATTTGCTTCGTATTTCCGTACGGGGATTCCGCCTTCTTGATAGGAGCCTCTTCCGTTACGGGAAGATGGTCGGGCTGGCCATATACGGTACAGGAAGAAGAGAATACAATGCCCTCCACTCCATGCTTAGGCATCAGTTCGAGCAGGTTTATCAGGGAAACCAAGTTGTTGCGGTAATAAAGCAACGGTTTTTCCACAGACTCTCCCACCGCCTTGCTTGCCGCAAAATGGATAATAGCCTTGATACCTTTATATTTAGCAAACACAGCGTCGAGACCGGCGTAATCCAGACAATCCAATTTCTCGAATGCTGGACGGATGCCCGATACCTTTTCAATGTTGTCTACAACATCTGCGCTGGAGTTTGACAGATTATCGATAATAACGACTTCATAACCTGCGTTCTGAAGTTCTACCACAGTATGAGAACCAATATAGCCGGTTCCGCCTGTAACCAAGATTTTCTCTTTCATATTAATATAGATAATTTAGCTTTTAGGTTATCATTAGGCTACAAATGTAAGGAAATAAATTCATAAAGCACGTACATGACCGGTAAAAATTAATCAAAGAATATTCACCCTTGACCGTGTACGATAACTCTGCCTATAAAAGACAAAGCGAAGAAACCGCCCTCTTCTTTTACAAAGAGAACCGGTTCTTCGCTTTATCTAAAAATCAGAGTATATCTTAGAGCTTAACTACGCCGGAGAAGCCCATGAATGCCATAGCCAGCAAACCGGCGGTAATCAAAGCTATCGGAGTTCCCTGCATACCCTTCGGCACGTTCACCAGACTCATCTGTTCGCGCAGACCTGCAAAGAGTGTCAGCGCCAGACCGAAGCCGATAGCCGTAGAGAATGCATAAACCACACCGGTCAACAAATCATAATCTTTCTGGATAACGAGGATAGCCACACCGAGAATACAGCAGTTCGTTGTAATCAGAGGCAAGAACACACCTAAAGCCTGGTATAAAGAAGGAGATACTTTTTTCAGGATAATCTCCACCATCTGCACCAATGCGGCAATCACAAGGATAAAGGTGATGGTTTGAAGATAGCCCAGACCGAAAGCATCGAGCACAAACTTCTGAATGAGGAACGTTACGATTGTAGCAATAGTAAGCACGAATGCCACTGCTGCCGACATACCCAACGCCGTCTCCACTTTCTTGGATACGCCCAGAAACGGACAGATACCCAGGAATTGCGACAACACAATGTTATTGACAAAGATTGCCGAGATAAATATCAATATATATTCCATAATATCAATTCTAATTATGAATTACAAATTATGCTTTCTTGAAGCTGTTAACCAACGCAATGAGGTATCCCAAAGCAATAAACGCACCCGGTGCAAGAACAAATACCAGCATACCGTATTCTTCGGGAAGAATCGTGAGGTTGAATATCTTGCCTGTGCCCAGGAATTCGCGGACAGCACCCAATAAAGTCAATGCGATAGTAAAACCTAATCCCATACCCAAACCGTCGAAGAAGGATGCCACCGGATTATTTTTGGCAGCAAAAGCCTCGGCGCGGCCCAGTACGATACAGTTTACTACAATCAGCGGAATAAACAAGCCCAGTGTCGCATAAAGTGCGGGAACGTAAGCCTGCATCACCATTTGCAGCAGTGTTACGAACGATGCGATTACAACAATGAAAGAAGGAATGCGCACCATATCCGGAATAAGGTTCTTGATAGCGGAAATCACCACATTGGAACAGATAAGCACGAACATCGTTGCCAGTCCCATACCCATACCGTTGATAGCAGATGAAGTCGTACCCAATGTAGGACACATACCAAGCAGGAGTACAAACGTAGGATTCTCTTTTACAATCCCGTTCATCAATACTTTAAAATTATTCATATCTCTACTCCTTTCTTATTTAGCACTGACAGAATCAGTGAGTTCAACTTTAATAGTAGCTCCCGTAACCGTATTGGCTCCAGCAGCCTCTTCCACATTCTTTTGAGTAGCTCCCGTAGCGCCGTCAGCGGTATTCTGACCTGCATAGGCAGCATATGCAACGTTTACGGCATTCAGGAATGCGCGCGAAGTAATGGTTGAAGCTGTAATGGCATCTACTTACCGCCGTCCTTGCTTACTGTCAGAGAAGCTTCACCGGGATTCATACCTGTAATATCTCCCTTGTTTCCCTTCTTGAACCAGTCGGCAGCCTTGGAGCCCAATCCCGGAGTCTCCACATGCGACAGCAGCGAGTAATCGATAATCTTGCCTTCGGCATCGAAGCCTACCAATACCTTCAGCTCACCGCCAAAGCCCATGGAAGTCGCTTCGACAGCAGCACCGATGAATTTGCCTTCTTTAGTGGCGGGATATACAGCGTACTGGACGCCGTTTACCTCCTGAGTCTTTTTTTCGGCAATCGGGTCATTGTCAAAACCCGGAACCACAGCGCTGACAGCATCGCTCAACGTCTTGGCATTGGCCTGCGCAATAGGTTCTTTCGTCAGTTCATTTACATAAGCCAGCAATGCTACGGATATCGCAGTAACTCCCGTAAGCACCAGCAACATATTCTTCAAGGATGATTCTAACTTTTTCATTTCTTCTTCGCTACCTCCCCAAAGCGTTTAGGTTTAACATATGTGTTGATAAGCGGAGTAAACGCATTCATAATCAGAATAGCGAACGACATACCTTCGGGATATGCGCCGAACAGACGGATGATGACCGTGAGCAGACCGATACATACGCCGTAAATCAGCATTCCCTTATGGCTCATCGGAGAAGTTACATAATCCGTAGCATGAAGATAGCACCCAGCATCAGACCACCGGACAGCAGTTGCACCACCGGAGATACATAGATTTCCGGATTAACCCAGTACATGATGCCGGAGAAAACGAATACCGTAGCCAAAATGGATACGGGGATGTGCCATGTAATAATCTTCTTCCACAACATATAGGCCAGTCCCAACAGCAGGGCCAATGCGCTGACTTCACCCAGACAACCGCCGTTATTACCGATCAGCAAGCTGAAAGATGAGGGAAGGTCGCTCAAAGACATGCCCGGAGCACCGCTGATTACACCTTTCATTATAGCCAACGGCGTAGCAGCCGTAGTGGCATCCGTGTAAGCGGTCAGTTGTCCTACGGCAGGCCATGTGGTCATCTGCACAGGGAACGACAGCAACAGGAACACACGTCCCGCCAATGCCGGGTTAAAAGGATTACAACCCAAACCTCCGAAAGACATCTTGCCTACACCGATAGCAAACAAGGCGCCCAGAATGATAATCCAGACAGGAAGGTTGGAAGGTAAGTTGAATGCCAGCAACACACCGGTGATAATAGCGGAACCGTCACAGATGGTTGTGGTTTCTTTCTTCATCAGAAATTTGCCGATAGCCCATTCAAAGAACAGACAGGCTGCTACGGAAGTAGCCGTAACAATCAGCGCGCCCAGTCCGAAAAAGTAAAGCGATACAAGAAATGCAGGAATCAATGCTATCAGCACGCCGTACATATTCTTCTGCACGCTGTCACCGCCGTGAACGTGAGGCGAAAGGGATACGATTAATTTATTCATAAGATTATACTAAATCAATTCTTTCATTTTTTTACCTGACGTGCACGTATCATCGCTCCTACCTTACCCTTACCCAACGGAATATACTCCAGCAACGGACGGTTGGAAGGACAAGTGAACTGGCATGAGCCACACTCGATACACGACATGACATCTTCTTTCTCTACTCTTTCAAAATCGCCGTGAGCCGATACGGTAGCAAGCAAATAGGGTTCCAGCCCCATAGGACAGGCACTCACACATTTGGCGCAACGGATACATGGCTGCGCCTCACCGCGCTTGGCTTCCTTATCGTTCATAATCAGGATGCCTGAACTACCTTTCGCGGTCGGCACATCCGTATTTACCAGCGCCTTACCCATCATCGGACCGCCGCCGATAATCTTGCCCGTATCTTCGGGCAGACCGCCGCAAGCGTCAATCAACTGCTTCATCGGCGTACCGATACGCGCCAGGAAGTTGGAAGGCTTGGACAAAGACTTGCCGGTAACGGTAATGACACGCTCAAACAGCGGTTTATTCTTCTGAACAGCCTGATATACGGCAAATGCAGTACCTACATTCTGTACAACGGCACCCGTGGAGATAGGCAATGCACCAGCAGCAACCTGGCGACTGATAACAGCGTCTATCAACTGCTTTTCACCGCCTTGCGGGTACTGCACTTTCAAGGGCACAACCTCGATACCGGCATAGCCGGCAGCTACTTTCGTCATCAGCTGGATAGCATCGGGCTTATTATTTCTCAATACCGATGAATGCCTTGTTCACCTTAACGGCTTTCATCAGGATAGAAACACCTACCATGATTTCTTCGGCATGCTCCAGCATCAACTGGTGGTCGGCAGTAAGGTACGGCTCGCACTCCACAGCATTGATTATGACACATTCCGCCTTGAATGCAGGCGGCGGGCACAACTTCACCTGTGTAGGGAAACAAGCGCCTCCCAACTACGATACCGGCATCCGCAATCTTCTTCACGATTTCCTCGGCTGTGAGATTGCACTCTTTTACCAATGTATCGGTACGGTCTATGGTCTCTTCCCACTCATCCCCCTCTACATCAATGAATACAGCCGGTTTGGCGTATCCGCTGGCATCGACGATAGTGTCGATTTTTGCGACCTTTCCGCTGACAGACGAATGGATAGCCGCTGATACGAAGCCGCCGGGTTCGGCAATCTTTGTACCTACTTTCACAACATCACCTTTAGCAACGATAGGCTTTGCAGGAGCGCCGATATGCTGGCTCAACAAGATAACGGCTTTTGCCGGAATCTCTGCCTGTACGATAGGCTGATGTGCTGAAAGTTTATTTTCGTGTGGATGAACTCCACCGATTGAAAATGTCTTCAACATACAATTCTGTATTTTTAGTCGTTTAATTTCTTTTAATATTATGCTTCAGTTTTCGGAGTTTCCGGAGTTTCCGGAGCAGCAGTTTCAGAAGCTTTGGAAGTTTCCGCTGTTTTTTTAGGAGCTTCTGCGGGCTTTGCAGGAGTTTCCACCGGCTTCTTCGCAGCTTCCGCAACTTTCTTCACCGGCTCTGCAGCCTTGGAAGCAACGGCCTCTCCTTCTGCTTTCGGTTTACGCGGCGGGAAATTGAGGGCGATTATCGTACCTTGCGGACAAACTTCTTCGCATTTACGGCAAGACTTACATTTGTTCGGGTCAATGTATGCCAGATTGTTCTCCAGCGTAATTGCCTCGAACGGACATACCTTCACACACTTGCCACAGCCGATGCAGGCTACGGTACAGGCCTTACGGGCTACAGCACCCTTATCCTTGTTGACGCACTGCACATAAACGCGGCGGGATTTCTTGCCTTGCGGACGGATTTCGATAATATTTCTCGGACAAGCCTTGGCACATGCGCCGCAAGCGGTACACTTGCTTTCGTCCACCTCGGGAAGCCCGGTTTCGGGATTCATGCGGATAGCACCGAACTGGCAGGCAGACACACAGTCGCCACATCCCAAACAGCCAAAGCTGCATCCCGTTTCGCCACCGTAAAGAGAAGCTGCGATAGCACAGCTCTTCGCACCGTCGTATTGATTGACACGAGGGCGGTTGGCACACGTTCCGTTACATCTTACCACTGCAACCATCGGTTCGGCAGCAGCAGCATCCAATCCCAGGATTTCGGCAACTTTCGTCATGACAGGCTGTCCGCCCACCGGACAAAGTTTACCTTCCAACGAACCTGCCTTGACGCAAGCATCGGCAAATCCGCTACAACCCGGGTAACCACATCCACCGCAGTTTGCTTGAGGCAGCACGGCTGCCACTTGTGCAATTCGCGGATCTTCATACACGGCAAATTTCTTGGAAGCCACGTAAAGAATAACCGCCGCAACCAGCGCTATGGCCCCCAATGAAATTACTGCAATCAGAATTACATTCATAAATTAGTTGTTTATTAATTATTTGTTTTATGTATTAGTTAGTTCATCGGTTTAATCGAGAAAGAGAATTTCTTTCCCAATCGCGACTTGTTCAGCCACAATATATAATAATAAGGTATAAGGAGCCCTAACGAACACAGTGCAGAGACCAGTTCGTCGTGCCACATAGCCATAAAAGCAAAAAGGGAGAAGATTAAAACAAGAAAAGGAAGTACAAACGCAAGCAAAACCGCCATTACCCCCATAGACAATTCTCCGACAACCCATACACGGTCGCCGGGCTGATAAGAAGAACTTTCATCTATAACATCGATAAGCTTTTCTTTTGTATCGGCAGAACTGCAATGTCCCTTGATACTGCATGAAGCACATGCTGAAGTTTGAACAATCCTCACCTGAAGATGAGTGCCGTTTATGTTTTCCACAATACCTTGATGTTTTATAGTATTCGCCATTTTGCAAAGTGTGCATTACAAATCGCGGCAAATTTACGCATTATTTGCGAACTGCAAGGGATTTAGACTGCTTTTTCTAGTGTACGCAAATCGCTCTTTTTTCCTGTTTTTCGCAGTTTTTCGCTATTTTTTTCTTCTGAAAAACAAAAAAAGAGCGCCCCGCTGTCATCGGCGGAGCGCTCTTTTTAATCATTCGCAACAGATATGGTTACCATTTGTAATTGATACCGAAGCTCAACAATTCCTTCACCTGGAAATAGCTGTCGCCTTCGGTAGGTTTGGCACTGTCATCAAAACGGGCATGCACATAAAGTTTGGTGGAGAGATAACGGTTCAGCACAAAATTAACGGTGTTTTCCCATTCAATACGTGTCCACTCGTAACTGGTCTGGAAGTCCAACCGTGAATCCAGAACGATAGAAGGTATGATAGTCCACGAAAGCGTAGGCTGTATTTGAGAACCGAAATTATGCTTGACGCACTTACCCTCGTCCAGACCGAACTTCACTTCGTCCACCTCTTTATTGCCCACATAGCGCAACATATAGGTCAGCGGGGCGATAAAAACAGACAAGTTAAACTTTTCCTTTTTCAGTTTATAGTCCATACCGATACTGGACGACCAATCAGCGGGTGCAAAGAATGCTGAGACCAGCTCTTCGCTATTCGCCTTGTAACTATGGCAAAACTGTGTTTTAAATTCCGTAGTAATGGTATAATACCACTTGGATGCAGCCTGAATACCCAATTTGCTATAAAGGCGGAACTGGTCGGTGCTTACCAGGTAATCGTGGAACTCATCGGAAGGAGCTGAGTTGAAGCCGAACTTGGCATCCAGCATATTCTCCCACTGGAGTTTCTCCCTATCGTTATAGTTGGCAAACAATTGCAGGTTGGCAAGCAAGGAGTTCGTACTTTCACCGCCCTTATACCAGTTGTCGGAAATATAGTTTTGCGTAATCTGCAACGAACCGTTTCCACCGGTCACCCACCAGTTGGGCTTTTGTATCACGACTTCCGCCTCTTCTTTCACTCTTGCCATGTTCTCCTGGGCAAAGAGTTTCACCACGGAAGGCTTGGAAGAGATTTCCTTTTCGATATTGTCCTTGAAAAGTTTTTTCTTCTTAATCTCTTTCTCGGTCATTACCACCAAGTCCGGACGATTGACGTACGTATTCATCATCACGCGGTCTACAACCCTATTCGCATTCTCTTTCGACAAGAAGCTCAATGTATCGAACGGCAGGAGTTCTTTCGTCATCGCAGGTACAGTATCCGGCTTCTGGAAAGTCCAGCCCACCTGCGACAGGCGTTCCATAGGAGCATAATAATAAGTGGTGGGAACAAACATACGGTAATAGTCCGGATTGTATGCAATATACCGTTCGGGAGTAGCCGGATCGTTCAAATAATCCAACACACCGAAATATTTTTCATACAGCACGGAGACTGTATCCAGCCGGTACCCATTATCGCAGGGTTTCAGTTTCAATATCCAGTTCTGACTCCAAATACCCGACAATGTATCCGCATTCTCCGTTGCAGCCTGTTTTCTTGTACTCTTTGCAGCATTTTGGGCTATCACCGGAAAAGAAAGCAGTGCGGCAACCAATCCTATTAAAACACGTCTATTCCTCATACTTTTCTTAAAATCTATATTTGAACGCAAAATTAAATCAAAATGTTCAGATTACAAAAGGTGGAAAGTGAAAGTTTATCAGAACCTTATTACGCACAGATATTCCACTTTTTATAATTGTTTTCACCAAACTGTTATGTACTTCCTCTTTTTTTTCATAATTTTGCACTTTAATTTTTAGAGAAAACATTTAAAACAGTATAGCTGTGGGAGAAACAAAGTATATTTTCGTCACCGGTGGCGTTGCCTCCTCATTGGGTAAAGGTATTATTTCGTCATCCATCGGTAAATTATTGCAAGCAAGAGGTTATAAAGTAACAATTCAGAAGTTCGACCCGTATATCAATATCGATCCGGGTACGCTGAACCCTTATGAACACGGAGAATGCTACGTAACGGTAGACGGCCATGAAGCCGATCTCGACTTGGGACACTACGAACGCTTCCTGGGTATCCAGACCACAAAGGCCAACAATATTACAACCGGACGTATCTACAAAAGCGTTATCGACAAAGAGCGCCGCGGCGATTATCTGGGAAAGACCATTCAGGTAATCCCTCACATTACGGATGAAATCAAGCGTAATGTAAAGCTGTTGGGCAACAAATATAAATTCGATTTCGTAATTACCGAAATCGGTGGCACGGTAGGCGACATCGAGTCTCTTCCGTACTTGGAAAGCATCCGCCAGTTGAAATGGGAATTGGGTAAAGACGCCTTATGCGTACACCTTACTTATGTACCTATCTTGCAGCAGCCGGCGAATTGAAAACCAAACCGACCCAGCACTCCGTAAAAGAGTTGCAAAGCGCCGGTATCCAGCCCGATGTGCTGGTACTCCGCACGGAACACGAGCTGAGCAACACCTTGCGCAAGAAAGTGGCCCTTTTCTGCAATGTAGACGAAAATGCCGTTGTACAGAGCATCGATGCACCTACTATCTACGAAGTGCCTATTCTGATGCAGGCTCAGGGACTGGACGAAACTATCCTGAAGAAAATGGGACTTCCCGTGGGCGATACTCCGGGACTGGGCCGTGGCGCGCCTTCCTCGAACGCCGTCACAAGGCAGAAACGACCGAACCGGTACACATAGCACTGGTGGGCAAGTACGATTTGCAGGATGCCTACAAATCCATCCGCGAAGCCCTTTCACAAGCCGGAACATACAATGACCGCAAGGTATCCGTAGATTTCGTTAACAGCGAGAAGCTGACGGACGAAAACGTAGCGGAAGCATTGAAAGGCATGTCGGGCGTTCTCATCGGGCCGGGTTTCGGCGAACGTGGCATTGCCGGAAAGTTCGTAGCCATCAAATATGCGCGTACGCACGATATTCCGACATTCGGTATCTGCCTGGCATGCAATGCATTGCCATTGAATTTGCCCGCAACGTACTGGGATACGCTGATGCCAATTCGCGCGAAATGGATGAAAAGACACCGCACAACGTTATCGACATCATGGAAGAGCAGAAGTCCATTACCAATATGGGCGGCACGATGCGTCTGGGCGCTTACGAATGCGTATTGCAAGAAGGCAGCAAAGCATACGAGCCTATGGCACGGAACACATACAGGAGCGCCACCGCCACCGCTATGAGTTCAACAACGCATATAAGGCAGAGTATGAAGCGGCCGGCATGCAGTGTACGGGCATCAATCCGGAATCGGACCTGGTGGAGATAGTAGAGATACCCGCCCTGAAATGGTTTGTCGGAACCCAGTTCCACCCCGAATACAGCAGTACCGTACTGCACCCGCATCCGCTATTTGTAGCTTTCGTAAAGGCTGCGATTGAAAACGAAACAAAGTAATCATCACTAATTAATAATTGAAAATTCATAATTTGATTAAATGGATAAAAACACCATCACAGGCCTTGTCTTGATAGCAATCCTGTTAGTCGGATTCAGCTTTCTGAGCCGTCCGAGCAAGGAGCAACTGGCTGCACAGCAACGCTATTATGACTCCATAGCCCAAGTACAACAACGCGAAGCTGACCTGAAAGCAAAGGCGGAAGCCGCTTTGGCCAATGACAAAGAGGAACAGACGGCAGACTCTACCGTTCTCTTCTTCAACGCTCTTCAGGGAACCGACTCACAGGTTACAATACAAAACAATCTGGCAGAGCTGACAGTTGCCACCAAGGGCGGACGTATTTCGTCAGCTACGTTGAAAGAGTATATGGGACAGGACAAAAAGACACCTGTTACCCTATTCAGCGGCAACGACGCTTCCATGAACTTCCTTTTCTACAACAAGAAGGAAACCATACAGACGGAGAACTACTATTTTTCGGTAGTGAACCGTACGGACAGCACCGTAACCATGCGTTTGGCGGCAGATAGCGCCAGCTATATCGACTTTAAGTATGCCATGCACAATGACACCTATCTGGTAGACTTTACAATCGACGCCGTAGGTATGGCAAACAAGCTGGCAAACACCGACTATGTAGACATCGAATGGTCGCAGCGTGCCCGTCAGGTAGAAAAGGGATATACGTATGAGAACCGCCTGGCGGAACTGACCTATAAAATTACCGGAGACGGAACCGATTATCTGTCAGCCGGCAAGAACGATGAAAAAGAAGTGGCAGAACGCCTGGACTGGATTGCTTTCAAGAACCAGTTCTTCTCTTCCGTATTCCTTGCCGATGCCGACTTTGAGAAGACGAAGCTGAACTCAAAGCTGGAGACACAGGGAAGCGGCTACATCAAGGATTACTCTGCCGAAATGAGCACTGCTTTCGACCCGACCGGCAAGACTCCGACGCAACTGTTCTTCTACTTCGGTCCCAACCACTACAAAACGCTGACCGCACTCGATAAAGGACGCGAGGACAAGTGGGAGCTCAACCGCCTGGTATATCTGGGCTGGCCGTTAATCCGCTGGATAAACAAGTGGTTCACCATCAATATCTTCGACTGGCTGTCCAGCTGGGGATTGAGCATGGGTATCGTTCTGCTGCTGATGACATTGATTGTAAAGGCAGTGGTATTTCCCGCAACTTGGAAAACGTACATCTCCTCTGCCAAAATGCGTGTACTGAAACCGAAAATAGACGAAATAGGCAAGAAGTATCCCAAGCAGGAAGATGCCATGAAGAAACAGCAGGAAGTGATGGCGCTTTACAGCCAATACGGTGTGAGTCCGATGGGCGGCTGTCTGCCGATGCTGATTCAGTTCCCTATTCTAATGGCTTTGTTTATGTTCGTGCCGAGTGCCATCGAGCTGCGCCAGCAAAGTTTCTTGTGGGCCGATGACTTGTCCACGTACGATGCGTTCATCAATTTCCCGTTCCATATTCCGTTCCTGGGCAGCACCTCAGCCTTTTCTGCCTGCTGATGACAGTAACGAATATCCTGAATACCAAATTTATGATGCAGCAGCAGGACACAGGCGCCAACCCGCAAATGGCAGCCATGAAATGGATGTCGTACCTGATGCCCGTTATGTTCCTGTTTATATTGAACGACTATCCTTCGGGACTGAACTACTACTACTTCATTTCGACGCTTGTCAGTGTGGTAACTACCATCATCATGCGCAAAATGACGAATGAGGAAGCGCTTCTGGCACAACTGGAAGCGAACAAGAAAGACCCGAAGAAAATGAAAAAGACCGGTTTCGCTGCCCGCCTTGAAGCTATGCAGAAGCAACAGGAGCAGATGATGAAAGAAAAGCAGAACAGGAAATAAACTTCCGTTCAAGATATTTTCTCAGAAGGAAGCCGGACAATGCACTTTGCCCGGCTTCCTTTTCCTTTTTTCAAGTATATCAGTCTCCTAAAAAGAGTTATCGAATGTATCCCAAAAACCTATTTATCGAATATGCAGACTAAATACACCTACAAAGAAATCTGGCTTATAGCTACCCTATTCTCATCAGCCTGCTCATGGAGCAGATGATCGGCATGACAGACACTGCCTTCCTGGGACGCGTGGGCGAGATAGAATTAGGAGCATCCGCCATTGCAGGTATCTTCTACATAGTAATGTTCATGGTGGCATTCGGTTTCAGTATCGGAGCGCAAATTCTGATAGCACGGCGCAACGGCGAACAGCAATATAAAGAGATAGGCAACCTCTTCTACCAGGGAGTCTATTTCCAGTTGGGAATGGCAGCGGTTATGTTTGCCCTCTGTTACAGCTTCGCTCCGGTGATATTGAAACGGCTTGTCTCTTCCCAGCACATCTACGATGCGGCAATGAGCTACCTCAACTGGCGTGTATTCGGATTCTTTTTCTCCTTTACGGCAGTGATGTTCCGTGCGTTCTTTCTGGGAACGACACAGACCAAAACGCTGACGCTGAACTCAATCGTCATGGTATTGAGCAATGTCGTATTCAACTACATCCTGATATTCGGAAAATTCGGAGTGCCGCAGCTCGGCATTGCCGGAGCCGCCATAGGTTCGTCGTTGGCGGAATTGGTGTCATTGATATTCTTCATCCTCTACACCCGTCACCGCATCGACATCCGCAAGTACGGACTGGACAAAATACCGGGTATCCGCTGGAGCATACTCAAACGCATGCTCAACGTCTCTTTCTGGACGATGGTACAGAATTTCCTGTCACTCTCCACGTGGTTCCTGCTCTTCCTTTACGTAGAGCATCTGGGAGAACGTTCGCTGGCCGTTACCAACATCATCCGCAACGTATCGGGCATAATGTTTATGGTTATGATGGCATTCGCTTCGACCTGCGGGTCGCTTGTCAGCAACCTTATCGGAGCAGGACACACCGACTGCGTGCCCGGTACGATACAGCAGCATATCCGCATAGCCTATGCGTTCGTGTTGCCGCTTGCCGTGTTCTTTGCGCTGTGCCCCAAGCTGATACTGAGCGTGTACACGGATATGCCGGAACTGCAAGAGGCAGCCGTTCCCTCGCTTTGGGTACTTTGCTCCGCCTATCTGTTCCTCGTACCCGCCAACGTCTATTTCCAGTCCGTATCGGGAACCGGAAACACGCGTACGGCCCTGGCCCTGGAGATGATAACACTGGTGGTTTATACCTGCTACATCACATACATCGTAGCCTATCTGAAACTGGACGTGGCATTTGCATGGACATCGGAAATTGTTTATTCCGTAGGAATTCTGGTGCTTTGCTATTTCTACATGAAGAAAGGGAAATGGAGTCTGAAGAAAATTTAAATTAATTTCCTATCTTCGTTACCGAAATAAATCTTCAAACATATATGAAACAATCAAACCTATTATTTATGTCGCAGCAATGATGTTGGCATCCTGCGGCGGAACCAAAGACGCAGGACAGAACGGGACGCTTATCGAAAGATCGGATATAAAGATTGAAGGTAAGCGCATGACGCCCGAAGCGCTTTGGGCAATGGGCCGTATCGGCAGCGTAGCCGTATCGCCCGACGAGAAACAGATTGCTTACTCGGTAGCCTATTACAGCGTGCCGGAAAACAAGAGCAACAACGAGTTGTTTGTCATGAATGCCGATGGCAGCAGCAACAGACAAATCACCCGCGACAGCTGGCAGGAAAGCCAACCCGTCTGGATTAAAGACGGCAAGAAAATCGCTTTCCTCTGCAACGAAAGCGGCAGCA
>ENA-OQCX01000662-OQCX01000662.1-human-gut-metagenome-genome-assembly--contig:-NODE-662-length-17663-cov-2.551209_pt1 | contig 17663 bp, 31 predicted proteins | sample MGYA00242762_ERZ504587 | MGnify/ENA primary metagenome ERZ504587 (study PRJEB26092, sample SAMD00036337) | human gut metagenome | host: Homo sapiens | study: EMG produced TPA metagenomics assembly of... | reverse complement strand
GGCGTTCTGCCGCGCGTCCACGGCTCCGGCCTGTTCTCCAGAGGCCAGACGCAGGTCCTGTCCATCTGCACGCTCAACACACTGTCCGCCGCACAGAAGCTCGACACCATCTATCCGGAAGAGACGAAGCGCTATATCCACCACTACAACTTCCCGTCGTTCTCCACGGGCGAGGCCAGAGCGAGCCGCTCCACCTCCCGCCGCGAGATCGGCCACGGCGCACTGGCAGAGCGCGCCCTGGTCCCCGTGCTGCCCTCTCTGGAGGAGTTCCCCTACACCATCCGCTGTGTCTCTGAGGTCCTGAGCTCCAACGGCTCCACCTCTCAGGCTTCCATCTGCGGTTCCACCCTGGCTCTGATGGATGCCGGTGTGCCCATCAAGCACCTGTTGCCGGTATCTCCTGCGGCCTGATCACCGAGGGCGACCGCTGGATGACCATGCTGGACATTCAGGGCGTGGAGGACTTCCACGGCGATATGGACTTCAAGGTGGGCGGCACCCGCAAGGGCATCACTGCCATCCAGATGGACATCAAGATCGACGGCCTGACTTACGATATCATTGCCGAGGCCTTTGAGAAGTGCCGCAAGGGCCGCCTGTACATCCTGGACGAGATCATCAAGCCTGTGATCGCACAGCCCCGTGAGGAGCTGAGCCGCTGGGCTCCCAAGATGTTCAGCATGATGATCCCCACCGACAAGATCAAGGACGTGATCGGCAAGGGCGGCAAGGTCATCCAGGACATCTGCGCCACCTGCAACTGCAAGATCGATGTGCAGGAGGACGGCCATGTGTTCGTCTCCGCCGTGGATCAGGAGGACGCAAAGCGCGCCATCTTCACCATCAAGACCATTGTGGAGGACCCCGAGATCGGTGCCATCTACAAGGGCAAGGTCACCCGCCTGATGAACTTTGGTGCCTTTGTGGAGATCGCACCGGGCAAGGAAGGTCTGGTGCACATCTCCAAGCTGGACACCAAGCGTGTGGAGCGCGTGGAGGATGTGGTCGCTGTGGGCGATGCATCGTGGTCAAGGTCACGGACATCGACCAGCAGGGCCGCATCAACCTGAGCCGCCGCGATGCCATTCTGGCGCTGGAAGCCAAGCGCGCCGCGCAGGAGCAGCAGTAATCCATAAATCAGAGGGACCCCACAGCCGGTTGGCTGCGGGGTCCCTTTTTGCTGTCCGAAAAAACTTTTGGGTTTCCTCTTGACAGAAATGCAAACGTGTATTATTGTATTAGCTGCTTAATACAGCAACACATAAGGAGGGCAAAGCAGAATGAGTGAACAGTTTGATGCCAGCCGCCCGATCTATGCCCAGCTGGTGGAACGGCTCAAAGCCAGAATTCTGGCGGGCACCTACCCGCCGGGGGCCATCTGGATTCGGTGCGGGATCTGGCCGCAGCTGCCGGGGTCAACCCCAACACGATGCAGAGGCTCTGGCCCAGCTGGAAAGTGAGGGCCTTGTGCGCACCGAGCGCACCAGCGGACGCTACGTCACGGAGGATACGAATTTGATCGAACAACTGCGGGCTGCCGCCGCCCATGACATCGCGGCAGATTTTCTGGAGAAGATGCGCAGCATCGGCTACACGCCGGAAAAGGCGGCAGCCTGTTGGAGCACTGGGATACAGAGGAGGTAGAACCCCATGAGTAAGGTGCTGACCTGTGAAAAATTAACAAAAGTATACGGAAAGGAAAAGACCGCGCTGGACGGTATCGATCTGGAGCTGGATTTTGGCCGCATCGTAGGGCTGCTGGGCCCCAACGGCAGCGGCAAGACCACCCTGCTCAAGCTGGCCAATGGTCTGCTGCAGCCACGGAAGGCCGCATCCGGATCGCGGGCATGGCCCCCGGCCCGGAGACCAAGGAGCTGGTCTCCTACCTGCCGGACGCCGACTGGCTGCCCGACTGGATGCGGGTGGAGGAGCTGGTGGAGATGTTCCGGGATTTTTACGGCACGCCCAGTCAGGCCAAGGCTTACATCGGCTTTGAAGCGACAAGGCCAATGAAATGCTGGCCCGGCTGAACATCGCCCCCAATGCCCGGCTCAAGACCCTTTCCAAGGGCAACAAGGAGAAGGTTCAGCTGGTGCTGGCCATGAGCCGCAACGCCCGTCTCTACCTGCTGGATGAGCCCATCGGCGGCGTGGACCCTGCGGCCCGGGACTACATCCTGAACACCATCATTTCCAACTACAGCAAGGACGCGACCGTTGTCATTTCTACCCACCTCATCGAGGACATTGAGCCGGTGCTGGACGAGGCCGTGTTCCTGAAGGACGGCCGAATCTTTGCTCACCGCGCTGTGGATGATATCCGCGAGACCGAGGGCAAGAGCTCGATGCATATTTCCGGGAGGTATTCAAATGCTGAAACAATTGCTGAAATATGAGTTCAAGGCCACGAAACGCCGGTATTTCGGGCTGTATCTGGCGCTGGCGCTGTTGAGCGTGGTGCTGGGCGTGACCTTCCGGCAGGAACACGCGCTGGCTCACAGCACAAGCTTCCAGAATCTCGAAGTGATTCTGATGATCGTGTATGTCTCGGTCATCCTTGCCATCGCGGTGCTCTGCTTCGTGAACACCATCCAGCGCTTTTATCAGAACCTGCTGGGCCGGGAAGGCTACCTGATGCACACGCTGCCGGTCAATGAGAACCAGCTCATCCTCTCCAAGCTCCTCACCAGCATGGTCTGGGTGCTGTGCAGCGGCCTTGTGGGCATCGTCTGCATCACGGTGATGGTCAGCATCGGTGTGATTGACTCGGAGACCTTCGGCATGGTGGACTGGAACAGCTGGAAGCAGCTGTGGCAGATGCTGTACGAGGAGATAGGCCCGGAGTTCTGGGTGGCAATGGCATGGACCATCCTTATCAATCTGGCCCGGCTGGCAAGCTCATCCTCTGCGTTTACGCTGCCTGTATGATCGCCCATCAATTCCCCAAGCATGTGATGGTGTCCGGGATCCTCGCGTTTATCGGCCTGAACATCGTGGAGACCCAGCTCGATAAGCTGCTGGGCACGAATGATGTGAGTATGATCGTGGATGTCACGTACCGGGTCGTGGGTGTGAACGTGACCGGTGTGAGCTATGGAGTGACCCCGATGCGCTGGCTGACGGCGGCACTTGGAACAGACGTTGGCTATCTGTTCTGCTTTGCCGTGACTGCAGCCATTGCGGCGGCATACTTCTTCCTGACCCGGTGGTTGATGAAAAATAAACTGAATCTGGAGTAAATCTGGAGTAAACAAAAAGGCTGTGTGCCCGCCGGGCACACAGCTTTTTTCAGGTTTTGAGGTCTTACACGCCGGAAGCGCCGTAGTTTGCCAGCACACGCAGAAGGATCGTTGACATTGCAGCCGGGCCATGCCTTGTTCGGCATCCAGAAGCCCACGATGGTGCGGCTCTGGTCGTGGTAGTACTTCTCGAAGATCTCGCGGTAGAACAGGCTCTCCTTGGTAAAGGGCATACAGTGGGCCGAGTAGTTTGCCCGGCGGAGCTGGAACTCCTCATCGGTGTACAGGCTCTCGGCGTACTCCTTGATGTCGTCCACCATGCTGTGGCCCACGGCATCGGAGAAGGCAGCCTTTTCGCGCCAGAGGATCTCCGGGGGCAGCCAGTCGCCCTCAAAGGCCTTGCGCAGCAGGTACTTGCCTTGCCGTAGCTGTTCAGCTTCTTTTCGGGGTCAATGGCCATGACGTAGCGCACAAAATCCAGATCGCCAAAGGGCACGCGGGCCTCGATGCTGTTGGCGGAGATGCAGCGATCGGCACGGAGAACATCGTACATGTACAGCTCCCGGATGCGCTTCTGCTCTCCTGCTGGAAGGCATCGGCGGTGGGGGCGTAGTCGGTGTACTTGTAGCCGAACAGCTCATCGGAGATCTCGCCGGTCAGCAGCACGCGCACATCAGTTTGCTCGTGGATGGCCTTGCAGAGCAGGTACATCCCCATGCTGGCGCGGATGGTGGTGATATCCAGGTGCCCAGCAGTCGGATGACCTCCTCCAGGCTCTGGATGACCATGTCCCGGTTGATGATGATCTCATGGTGTTCGCTGCCCAGATAATCGGCGGTCTGGCGGGCATATTTCAGGTCGATGGCATCGGTGTCCATGCCGATGGCAAAGGTGCGGATGGGCTTGCCCAGCTTCTTGGCTGCAATGGAGCAGACCAGCGAGGAATCCAGACCGCCCGAGAGCAGGAAGCCCACAGGGGCATCGGCATCCAGACGCTTTTCCACGCCTGCGATCAGCTTTTCGCGGATGTTCCGCAGGGTGGTCTCCATGTCATCCTCCATGGGGGCGGGCACGTCAGCAATGTCCTCATAGCGGACAAAGCGGCCATCGCAGTAGTAGCTGCCGATGGGGAAGGGGCGGATGTCGTCGCACCAGCGATCAGGTTCTGCATCTCGGAGGCAAAGGCGATCTGGTGGCTGGACTTGGAATAGCCGTAGAACAGCGGACGGATGCCGATGGGGTCGCGGGCTGCGATCAGCGGTCCTTGCGGGAATCATACAGAATAAGCGCGAACTCGGAGTCCATGTGACGGAACATATCCAGACCGTACTCGTAATACAGCGGCAGCAGGATCTCGCAGTCGCAGGTCGGAGGCAAACTTGTAGCCCCGGCGCTTCAGGATCTCCTTCTCAAAGCGGAAGCCGTAGAGCTCACCGTTGCAGACCACGCAGTCGGCACCGCGTAGAAGGGCTGCATTCCCTCCGGGGTCAGGCCCATGATGGCAAGGCGGCCAAAGCCCATCAGACCAAAAGGCCCTTCCACCACACGCTGGTCGTCCGGCCCGCGCATCACGGTGCGCAGCAGATACTCCTTGAATTTGGCGGCACTCAGGTCGTGCCCCGTGTAACCCATAACACAACACATATTTCTTACCCCTCTCTCTAAACCTCTCCGTCAATGCTTCGCATTGCCGCCTCTCCTGATAGGAGAGGCAAGTTTCCCGGTGACTGAGAGGTTTTGCAAATAAAAAAATACGGCAGCCTTCATCCCATTGCTAGGACGAATGCTGCCGTATCCGTGGTGCCACCTAAATTACCGGTGCGCGAACACACCAGTCACTTTTGTGTACTCTCCCCGTTGAAAGCACTGCCGCGATAACGAGCGGCTGCCGTCGGCCCCTACTGACTGCCCGAAGCAGGTTCAGGGGGAAGCTCACGGGGGTTCGTTCGGGGCTCATTCTCTGTGCGGCTTCCACCGGCCCGCACTCGCTGCAAAAGAACCTTGAGCACTTACTTTTCCCGATCAACGCTTTTCCTGCCTGCATTGTATCACGGCTCTTTGTCCGTGTCAACACAGTGTTCGCATTTTGTGCGGTCTGCCCCGGATGGGGGCTGTTTTGTGCGCAGCTGCGGCACAATCCGTACAAAACGCTGCCCTCGCACTGCAGGGTGAAGCCGTGCTCCGCCATCAGATGGGCACGCACCTCATCCATAAAGTGGCAGTCCAGGTGATAAATGCGCCCGCACTGCACGCACTTCAGGTGCAGGTGCTCGCGGCAGTGGCGGCCCTCGTCCACATACTGGAACACGGCCTTTTCGCCCTTATCGGCCACATATTTCATAATGCGCTGCTCGCCTGCCAGCTTGTCCAGATACCGGTACACCGTGGTGGGATTGGGGCTGGCCCCCTCTGCCTCCAGATGTTCCAGAATGTTGGATGCACTGACCGCGTGCTGGCGGTTGTTGATGAGATAATCCAGGATCAATTGCCGGGTTTTGGTGTTGTACCCCCCGCGACCTGCCATGGTATCAGCCTTCCTTTCTGGGTCAAGTGTACCACAATTTATCCTTCGATGCAAAACAAGAGCGAAACACTGGCGACAAGCACAAAAAAACTGTTCAATTTATAGCAAAATAATGCATGATATCTGTTCAAAACGGAAAAGCTCCCAAAGTTTTCAAAAAAGTCTTGTAAACATTGTCCAGATATGTGATAATAATGTCAATGATTATTTGGATTATTTAAGGGATACAAGCTGTCCGGCGGGCGACTGATTGCTGCCTGAATGGTCCTGCTTGTGAACTAGGAGATAGAACAATGAAAGAGATGGATTCCCAGTCAAAGCCCAGCCTGAAGCTGCAGGCTTACCAGTACCTGAAAACCAAGATTCTGAACTGTGAGTACCGCCCCAACGAATTTCTGAACGAGCAGAAGCTCTGCGCCGAGATGGGCAACATCAGCCGCACCCCCATGCGTGACGCGCTGGGCCGCCTGGAGCAGGAGGGGCTGATCACCATCCTGCCAAAAAGGGGCTGATGGTCTCCGGCATTACCGAAGAGGACGTGCACAGCATGTTCGAGATGCGCCTGCTGGTGGAGCCTTACGCCCTGCGCACCTACGGCAACCTGATCCCCCGGGAGCAGCTGGAGGCCTACACCGAGCTGATGCACCACCCCGAGCGGATCGACGACTTCTGCAAATCCGATGATGATTTCCACGAGCTGCTGATGAGCACTCTGCCCAACAAATACCTGCGCTCTGGCTATGACCGCATCACCGGCCTGAACACCCGTTTCCGTATTATGACCGGCAAGGTGAGCATGATCAATCAGGATCAGACCTGTGAGGAGCATCTGGAAATTCTGAATGCCGCCCTGAGCGACAACTGGAACACCGCCGCCGATGCGCTGCAGCATCACCTTGAGCTGGCCCGCGATAAGGCCGAGGGAGTCATCAAGGTCATCCGGCTGTGGTAAATGAAACGATAAAAACGCTGTATCACTCCTTCCGGCATCGCTGATGCGATGCACCTCCCTCTCAGAGGGAGGCTTTTGCGTTGGCCGCCGCGTTAAGGCTCCCTCCTGGAGGGAGTTGTCGAGCGAATGCGAGACTGAGGGAGTAGTACAGCGTTTTCTTTTGCTGGAAAGTGTAAAAAATTCATAGAAATCACAAGAAAAATGCATTGAATATTGTTTAACAATGTGGTATCCTTAACAACAGAGAGAGCCCGCTGGCAGGCGGGCAGAATGATTTTGGAGGAAAATAATTATGGCTGACCGCATTGTTCTGAACACCATTTCCTACCATGGCCACGGTGCCATTGAGAACATCGTTCCCGAGCTGACCGCCCGCGGCTACAAGAAGGCTTTTGTCTGCTCTGACCCCGATCTGATCAAGTTCGGCGTGACCAAAAAAGTCACCGACCTGCTGGATGCTGCAAACTTCGCCTATGCTGTTTACAGCGAGATCAAGCCCAACCCCACCATCGCCAATGTGCAGGACGGCGTGGCAGCCTTCAAGGCTGCTGAGGCAGACTGCATCGTGACCATCGGCGGCGGCTCCTCCATGGATACCGCAAAGGCCATCGGCATCATCATCAACAACCCCGAGTTCGCGGATGTGCGCTCTCTGGAAGGTGTGGCTCCCACCAAGAAGCACGCTGTGTTCACCATTGCCGTGCCCACCACCGCCGGTACTGCTGCCGAGGTGACCATCAACTACGTCATCACCGATGTGGAGAAGAAGCGCAAGTTCGTCTGCGTGGACACCAACGATATCCCCGAGATCGCTGTGGTCGATCCCGATATGATGTCCTCCATGCCCAAGGGCCTGACCGCCGCTACCGGTATGGATGCTCTGACCCACGCCATCGAGGGCTATATCACCAAGGGCCACTGCACCATCTCCGATATGTTCCATCTGGAGGCTATCAAGCTCATCAGCGAGAACCTGCGCGGTGCCGTGCAGAACACCCCGGAGGGCCGCGAGGGCATGGCTCTGGGCCAGTACATCGCCGGTATGGGCTTCTCCAATGTGGGTCTGGGCATCGTCCACTCCATGGCACACGGCCTGTCCGCTCTGTATGATACCCCCCACGGCGTGCCTGCGCCATCCTGCTGCCGGTGGGTCTGGAGTACAACAAGACCGTTGCCGGCGAGCGCTACCGCGCGGTCGGCAAGGCCATGGGCGTGAAGGGCATTGACGAGATGAACGATGTCGAGGCCGCCGATGCCACCATTGCCGCCATCAAGCAGCTGAGCGCGGATGTGGGCATCCCCGCAAACCTGCAGGGCATCCTGAAGGAAGAGGATATCCACTTCCTGGCTGAGTCTGCTTTTGCAGATGCCTGCCGCCCCGGCAACCCCCGCGATACCAGCGTGGAGGAGATCGAGCACTGTATAAGAGCCAGCTGTAATTCGTAAACGGAACAAAGAGGGTCGGGAACGCCGCTTCCCGGCCCCTTTTTGTTCCGGGAAAGGAGCGCTATGAGTCTGAATTTCTATACTCTTTGTGTAATTTATCTGGTATATTCTTTTTTAGGCTGGGTAGGCGAGACCGTTGTTGCAACCGCAAAGGGCCGCCGGTTCACCAACCGCGGCGTGGCTTCCGGCCCCTTCTGCTTTGTGTACGGCACGGCAGGGGTGCTCATCACCATCGGCCTGAACGACCAGCGCACCAGCTGGCGGCACTGTTCTTCGGCAGCATGATCTATGCCACGGTGGTGGAGTGGCTGACCGCCAAGCTGCTGGAACGGATCCACCACCGCCGCTGGTGGGACTACTCCGATAAAAAGTTCAATCTGGACGGCTATGTCTGCCTGCAATACTCCCTGCTGTGGGGTCTGCTGGGCATGGCGGCAGTCCGCTGGGGCAACGACCTGCTGTTCCGGCTCTGCGCCCACCTGCCGCCGCTGCTGTTCCACGCTGTGGTGTGGGGCGGCATGGCGCTGGCCGTCCTTGACCAGATCTCTGCCATGGTGGTGGTCAGCCGGTATGCGAGCCGCCACCCCACGGCTTGAGCAGCTGAATCGGGAGCTGGGCAGGGGCTCGGAGAGGCTGCGGCAGAAAATTACCGCCAGCGTGGAAAAGCGGATCCAGCGGGCGTACCCTGCTGCGGCCCGTCCGGAGCCCACCACCAGTGCCGAAAAGCAGCTCTCCCTTGCCGACCTGCTCTGGCTCTTTGTTATCGGGCTTTCCTCGGAGATGTGGTGGAGACCATCTTCTGCCGCATCACCGCCGGGGTCTGGATGAGCCGTTCCAGCCTGGTCTGGGGCCGTTCAGCGTGGTGTGGGGGCTGGCGCTTGTGCTGGCCTCCATCCTGCTGCGGGGCGGCGAACAGAAGAGCGAGAGCCGCATCTTCTGGTTCGGTGTGATCCTGGGCGGTGCGTATGAGTATGTGTGCAGCGCTGTGACAGAGCTGCTGTTTGGCACTGTGTTCTGGGATTACAGCGGCTTCAAGTTCAATCTGGGCGGGCGCATCAACCTGCTGTACTGCTTCTTCTGGGGCATTGCGGCCGTGACCTGGATCCGCTATGGCTACCCGCTGGTGGCAAAGGGGATGAAGGCGGTCAAGCGCAGGATCCGCCCCTGGATGACCGCCCTGCTGGCTGTATTCATGGCCGTGAACCTTGTGACCAGTGCGTTGGCGCTGGCCCGCTACGATGCCCGCACCAGCGGCGCGGCTCCGGCCAATGCGGTGGATGTGCTGCTGGATGAGCATTTTGACAATGCCCGGATGGAGCGCATCTACCCCAACGCCAAAAAGGTGGAGAAGGCTGGGTAAAAATACACGATTTTGCTTGCGTTTTGCAGGGGAAACAGGTATAATACTCTATGGATTAAAAAGGAGAGATTTTATATGCTGATCCCTGTATTATTGTTTATCGTGGGCCTGCTCTGCCTCATCAAGGGCGGCGACTGGTTCGTGGACGGTGCAACCGGCATCGCCCGCCGCTTCAAGGTGCCGGAGCTGCTCATCGGTGCCACGGTGGTGTCCATCGGCACCACCCTGCCTGAGGTCATGGTCTCCACCACCTCGGCCATGACCGGCCACGGCGAGATCGCCTATGGCAACGCCATTGGCTCGGTCATCTGCAACGCGGCCCTGATTGCGGCCATCACCATTGCGGTCCGCCCGGGCAAGGTGGACCCCAAGAGCCTGCGGGTGCCGGTGCTGTTCTTCTTTGTGGCAGCGGCCTGTATGCGGGCGTGGCCTACACCACCGGCTACTTCAGCCGCCCCATCGGCATTGTGCTGCTGGCAATGTTCGTGGCCTACATGGTCTGCAATGTGCTGGCGATGAAAAACGCCCCCGCCCCGGAAGACGATGAGGACGAGCCGGAAAAGGAGATGTCCTTTGCCAAGGAGATCGGCCTGCTCATCCTCGGCGCAGCCCTGATCGCTGTGGGCGCAAACCTGCTGGTGGACAACGGTACCCTGATCGCGCAGGCGCTGGGTGTGCCGGAATCCGTCATCGCCCTGACCTTTGTGGCGCTGGGCACTTCTCTGCCTGAGCTGGTCACGGCGATCACCTCGCTGGCAAAGGGCCACGGCTCCCTCTCGCTGGGCAATGTCATCGGTGCCAACGTGTTCAATCTGGTGCTGGTCAGCGGCATGTCCATCACGGTGTCGCCCTTCAGCATCCCGCAGAACTCCACCATCATGGGCATCAATTCCTCTCTGGTCATGGATCTGCCCGTGATGTTCGCGGTCATGATCCTCCTGACCGTGCCCGCCCTGCTCAAGGGTAAGCTCTCCCGCTGGCAGGGCGTGCTGCTGCTCTGCATCTATGCAGCCTTCTGCGCCGTCCAGTTTGCAATGTAAGCCTCTGCGCCGGAGACCCGGCCCGGCTCCACGCCGGAACGGCGCTTTGGGGCAGAAAACCGTTTTGAGAAAGGCATCCTCGTCTGTGAAGTGCGGGGGTGCCTTTTTTCTGTCCCTGCAGCAGGGTCTGACCGAGTCTCCGACAGGCTGTGAAATGGGACGAAATCCGGTCATAAAAAGGCAGTTAGGCGACATTTTTCACGATTTATCCATTGAAATTCTCCCCCGGGATGATATGATAGACCTGTTCCTGCGCGGCAAAAGGCCGGGAACGAAATCTGAAGTGGGAGAATTTTGTACCAGATGCAGAAAAAGAAGCTTTATCAGCTGGCTGCGGCCATCGTTCTTGTGGTGGCCGTGGCAGCTGCTTTGATCCTGACAGGGATGCGGAAAAGCACCCCTGTGTCCGAGGCGCAGGCCAGCTCTGTGCCGTCCTCCGCTCTGTCCGGCGGGGAAGCTGAGGGGCCCTCCAGCGCCGCTGCCTCCAGCGAGAGCGCCGTCAGCAGTGAGGTGACGGAAGAATCCCCGGTTTCGTCCTTTTTGGAACAGCTGGAAGAGGAACTTGGCATTTCCTCTTCGGAGGCAGCTTCGTCCAGTGAGGTCTCCTCTGCCGCCAGCGCAGGCAAGGCGGACAGCGTGAGCTCCGCAGTGTCCGGTTCCAGTGCCGCACACTCGGTGCCCGCGTCCTCTGCGGCTTCCGGCAGCATGCGGCCAGCAGTCAGGCCCCCGGCAGCAGCCATGCCTCCAGCAGTTCCGCTGCTTCGGAGAATGAGGTGGATGCCAAAATCAACGGCTACATCCGCCAGCTGCAGAACCTGAAGAAGCAGACGGAGTCCAAGCTCTACGGCGTGATCTACGAGGCCTACGATGAGTATATCTCCCACCCGGTGGAGGAGCGCAATCTGGGGATGAAGGTCTCCATCGTGGTGTCCAAAACCGCCAAGCTGACCAGTGTTCAGGGCGAGTGTGACAAGGAGTTCAACGCTATCCTGAAAGAGCTGCGCCAGTACCTGCGGGAGAATGGCCGCGATCAGAGCGTTGCGGATCAGGCCGAGCAGGAGTACAAAAAGATGAAGTCCGACCTGACCAGTGAGCTGACCGGCATTGTCTATAACAGTGCGGTGGCAGCGGCGATGGCGGCAAATGGATCCAGGAACACATTGAGCATAAGCGCTGAAATAGATAAGAGCCGTGCAGTTCAAACGCTGCACGGCTCTGCTTTTTATGTTACTGCACACGCTTCAACGCTGTGTTGATGAGATCGGCAAACTGCTCCAGACGCTCCCGGAGCTGGACAATGGAATCGATGTCGCTGTCCGAAATGACACTGACGGGAGCCGAAAGGCTGTTGACACCGGCTTTCAGTGTGCCGCTCAGGGCTGCGTTGACACCGTGGGCGGGGATCTCCACATGGACATCCACGGGGATGGTGTCATCGAAGAGCAGGGACTTCAGCGGCAGGCCCACCACAAGGACAGCCGCATCCTCCCCCTCAGACGGGAACTGATAGTAGATGTAGTCCTTCTTGGCATAATCGGGGTGGACGACGCACTGGCGGCTGAGGGTCAGGGTGTAGCCGGACATCTCCTGCATGGCCACCTGCGTGTTGGGCACGCCGAGGATCTTTGCCAGCTGGGCCTGCGTGATGTAGTTGGGCAGAGACCACTCCGGCAGGAACGCACCCACCAGCGGCGCGCTGTCCGCGATGGAATCCCGCAGGGTGCGGTAGAGCCGCCCGGCATCGAAGTAGGTGTCGTTGGCATCAATATAGAGGTCGGTGAAAAAGTCGGTGCCGCCGGTCTCAGTGCGGGCAAGCCCGCCGGAGGGGTACAGGTACAATTGCAGCTGCCCCGGCGAATACAGCCCGGCCACATCGCCGGAAGTTGCACCCACCTGTTTCAGAATATTGTACAGGGCCGGGGTACTGGCACTGTCCTGTGCGGTGATGTTATAGCTGAACTCAAAGGTCGCACCCTTTTGTAAGGCACGGACTTTGCTGTTGACCAGACTGAAAAGGACCAGCGCAGCCACCAGACACACCGCCAGAATGCAGGCCACCACCGTGACCACGGCGCGGGAACGCTTTTTGGAAGATTTCATGGCAGAACCTCCTGTTTTCTTTATAAGGAATACGATCCAGAGCTTAAAAATCGTTCAAGTTGGCTTTGATTTTTGAGAAAAACAAACTTTTCCGGATATTGCTGACCAATGCGCCGGTATCCGGCCAGTTTGGCGGGGGTCCGGCTCTGATGCAGGACCCACCATAGGAACTCCGCATCTATTTTTTCCTCACAGCCCGGCGCGGAGGAGGAGCGCACCTTTCCCCGGTTTTTCCACCAGCGTTTCAGTACCCGGCTCAGGCAGGTGAAACGGCCAAAGCAGAGCACGATGATCTGTCTGCTTCTTCCAGCCGCCGGTCATAACAGGTCTTTGTATAGTTGCCATCGATGATCAGCTTTCGTGCGTGTCCAGAAAGCGGCGGACAATGGCGTTTTCCTCATCCAGCGGGCGCTCTACCATCCGGGCAGGAAATGCACCGTGTCCAGATGCAGCACCGGAGCATGATAAGCGGCCCCCAGTGTTTGGGCAAGGGTGGATTTTCCGCTGCCGCTGGTGCCTAAAATCGCAATCTTCATAGGGCGTTACCGGCAGGCCGCCACAAAGGCATCAAAAATCCCCTGCATGGCGGGGTCGGCAGCGCTGAGCCACTCGGGGTGCCACTGCACGCCCAGGCAGAACTTCGCGTCCGGCTTCTCAATGCCCTCCACGATGCCGTCCTCGCTCAGGGCCGACAGCACAAGGCCGGGGGCGACCTTGTCCACCGCCTGATGGTGCTGGCTGTTGACCAGTACGGTATCCTGCCCCAGAATGCGGGAGAGCAGGGTATCCCGCCGCACGGTGACGGTGTGGATCTTGCCCCAATGGTCGTTGTGGGGAACGTGCTCAAAGGGTTTGATGTCCTGATACAGATCGCCGCCCAGCGCAGCGTTCATCAGCTGGATGCCCCGGCAGATGGCCAGCACCGGCTTGTCGGCGGCAAGGAAGGCGCGCAGCAGCAGCGGCTCGGCGGTATCCCGCAGGACGTTGGGCTCGCCGCAGGCGGGGATGCGCTCCTGCCCGTAGAATTTCGGGTCGATGTTCGCCGCCGCCCGGCAGCAGCAGGCCGTCACAGGCCAGCGCATCCTGCACGGCCTTTTCGGGGTCGTCCAGCTCGATCCAGCGCATTTCTGCCCCGGCCCGGGCAAGGCTTTCGGGATATTTGGCCTGAGCCGCCGTCAGCTCCGGGTCAGTGCTCATTCTTGGCATTGCGATCGTAACACTCATTTTAACTGCCTCGCTTTTGTAAAACAAAAACCCGGAACCATCGGTTCCGGGCATTTTGGCGGAAAGATGGGGATTCGAACCCCAGAACGCTTTTGACACGTTACACGATTTCCAGTCGTGCGCCTTAGACCAACTCAGCCATCTTTCCACATCTTCAGTTTTCAGCGTTTCGGGCCGTGGCCCTCAGCGCTCCACTATAATACCTGAAAGGATGACTTTTGTCAAGGATTTTTTTGAAAAAATTTGAAAAATCTAAAAATCAACGTTTCTGCGCCATACATTTTTTCGTTAGAAAAAGCAGAACCCGATGATCCCCTTGACGAACCCATAAAAACGGACTATGATGTGGGCAGAGAGCGGTTGGAATTTGCAGGTTCCGCTCGAAAAGGAGAACCTGAACAGGAGGATGCAATATGAATTACGCTGATGTTTTGAACAATGCCCGCCAGTGCATCGGGCAGTACTGCAAGGCCTGCCCCGTGTGCAACGGCGTGGCCTGCAAAAATCAGATCCCCGGCCCGGTGCCAAGGGCGTGGGCGATACGGCCATCCGCAATTATAATAAGTGGGCGGAGATCCGGGTGAACATGGACACCCTGTGCGAGAACGGCACCCCCGACACCGGCGTGGAGCTGTTTGGCAAAACCTTCAGGTATCCCTTCTTTGCAGGCCCTGTGGGTGCGGTGAACCTCCACTATTCCGACACCTACACCGATATGACCTACAATGACGTGCTGGTGCGCGCCTGTGCCGAAAACGGCATTGCCGCCTTTACAGGTGACGGCACCAACCCCGACGTGATGACTATGGCCACCAAGGCCATTGGCGCTGCAGGCGGCTGCGGCGTGCCCACCATCAAGCCCTGGAACATCGACACTGTCAAGGCCAAGATGGAGCAGGCCAAGGCCAGCGGCTGCTTTGCCGTTGCCATGGATGTGGATGCCGCCGGTCTGCCCTTCCTGAAGAATATGACCCCGCCCGCCGGCAGCAAGAGCGTCGCCGAGCTGGCCGAGATCGTCAAGCTGGCTGAGCGCCCTTCATCGTCGAAGGGCGTGATGACCGTCAAGGGTGCCCTCAAGGCCAAGGAGCCGGTGCTGCTGCTATCGTGGTCTCCAACCATGGCGGCCGTGTGCTGGACCAGTGCCCCGCCACCGCAGAGGCCTGCCGGAGATCGCTGAAGCCCTCAAAGGCAGCGGCGTGAAGATCCTGGTAGACGGCGGCATCCGCACCGGTGTGGATGTGTTCAAGGCGCTGGCTCTGGGCGCTGACGCTGTGCTCATCTGCCGCCCCTTTGTCACCGCAGTTTACGGCGCGGCGAGGAAGGCGTGAAGTGCTACATCGACAAGATCGCCGCCGAGCTGGCCGATACCATGCAGATGTGCGGCGCACACTCTCTGGCCGAGATCACCCGGGATATGGTGAGGATCTGATGAACTAGCATAAGAAAAGCGGCATCTTTCCGTTTGCACGGAGAGGTGCCGCTTTTTGCTGCATATCAAAAAATTACTTCAACGTTCCATCCAGTACCTGCTGGTAATACCAGGGCTTCGGTGCACGGAAAGTCTTGCCGGAGAGGTCGGCGAAGTCGGGGGAGGTAAAGCGGGGGAGAACCAGCTCCCAGGCGCAGAGAGCCTGATATTTCAGCTTGAGCTCCCGGTTGGCGGTGTTGTTGCCGTATTTGCTGTCGCCCAGGATGGGGCAGCCGATGCTTGCCATGTGGGCGCGGATCTGATGGGTGCGGCCGGTGATGAGCCGGACCTTGAGCAGGGCCAGACGGCCGGAGACGGCAACGGTCTCGTACTGGGTCTCCACGTCCTTGGCACCGGGCTGCTTGTCGGGCACGATCTTCACGATGCCCCGGTCTGCATCCTTGAGCAGGTAGCCGCCCAGGGTGCGTCCGGCGGGGTGGGGCGGCCAAAGGTGACGCAGAGGTAGGTCTTTTTGACCTCGCGGTTCTTGATGACCTCAAGGAACAGCTGCTCAGCCTCGGGGGTCTTGGCGATGATGACCAAGCCGCTGGTGCCGGTGTCCAGCCGGTGGCAGAGGGCCGGGGTGTACAGATCGTTCTCCTTGTACTCGCCCTGCTGGTTGAGGTAGAGCAGAGCACGGTTGAGCAGGGTGTCGTCCTCGGGGCCGTCCACGGCAAGGCCAGCGGGTTTGTTCACCACCAGGATCTGCGGGCAGTCGTAGATGACCTGTGCCGGGCCGCGGGCGTTCTTCCACGCCGGGCCTTCCACCCGCTTGTCGGCATCCAGCACCTCATCCAGGATGAACAGCTTGATCTCGTCGCCTGCCATCACGCGGGTGGAAAGGGGCTGCTTTTTGCCGTTCAGCTTGATCTTGTTCTCCCGCAGGGCCTTGTTCAGGCGGCCCGGGTTCAGCGCCGGGAACTGCTGCATCAGATAGTTGTCGAGCCGGGTGGGGGCCAGACATTTTACTTTTAAGATTTTCACGGAAATTTTCCTCTCTATCCTGAAATAGAATGTGTCTTTGAATCGTTTTTATTGTAGCGGAATAAATCTACCGCGTCAAGAAAGAAGGTGTTTTTATGAACCTGAAATATAAGATTCTGGCTGTTCTGGCTGCGGGCATCGCACTGACGGCCTGCGGCAGCCCCGGTACAGCTGCAAGCACGCCTGCATCCAGTGCAGTGCCGGCCTCCTCTCATGTGGCAGAGGAAGGGGTCACGGAGCCCATCAACATGCTGACGTGGACGCTGGATGACCTCGACAGGGAGGATACGGTCACCTTTATTCCGGCGGAGATCACCTCCGGTGTGCAGGATGGCAGCCTGACCGCAAAGATCTTCAGCTATGACCTCTATAAAAAAGAAGATGTTGAAAACCTTGCTGTTGGCGACAAAATCACCTCCACGAGGAGGGGGCTGCATGGAACCAGTTTGTGACCGTTGCAGTGAAGAGCATCGAGAAAAACGATCAGTACCATCTTGTCACCATCAATGGCGGCATGGAGGAGCAGTACGGTCTTGACCTGCTGCTGGACGATGACACCTACCGCACCATGACCTTTGACGATTACCCTGTCTACTATGAGATGGGCGAAAAGACGCTGCCGCTGGCCGAGGACGTGGTGCTGAAGGACAGCTCTGCTGACCCGCAGGCCGAAGCGGTGGAGACCACCGGCGCTTCGGCCGTGGCGGCTGCCATCAATGCGGACCCGGACAATTGGACGGTGTATAATACCACGCTGGTGGTGCAGGGCGGCAGGGTGCAGGAAGTGCGCCGCATCTGGGTGCCGTGATGTCTCAGGCGCTGCCTCGTCTGTAAGGAAAGGTTTTGCCGGAAAAGAGTTGACAAACGCAGAGCCCATGCTATAATTTAAGTGTACGCAAGGGGCGGATATGCGCCTTTGCGGCAAAACGTGAATTATGACAGATGGCAATGATGGGGTCAGAAATGCACACCGCCGCCCAGAGAGAGCGCTCCCAGCTGCAAGCGCTCCGGCAGGTCTCGTTTCGTGCCGCCCCGGAGCTTCCGGCGAAACAAGTCGGACGCAGCGCAGCGTTACCGCGCCGAAAGCGGCAGGGACAAGCAGTTTTATCCTTTGCAATTTGGGTGGTACCACGGAGCAGTTTTACACAGCCTCGTCCCTTTTGGATGAGGCTGTTTTTGTTTTTGCGCCTGCCCGCCCCTCTGCCATAACATCATAAAACTGACGTGCAAACGCCAAGGACAATTGAGGAGAGAAAACCTATGCAATGGACCGGTTTGAATGAACTGCGTGAAAAGTACCTGAGCTTCTTTGAGAGCAAGGGCCGCC
>ENA-OQCX01000660-OQCX01000660.1-human-gut-metagenome-genome-assembly--contig:-NODE-660-length-17671-cov-2.543092_pt1 | contig 17671 bp, 22 predicted proteins | sample MGYA00242762_ERZ504587 | MGnify/ENA primary metagenome ERZ504587 (study PRJEB26092, sample SAMD00036337) | human gut metagenome | host: Homo sapiens | study: EMG produced TPA metagenomics assembly of... | reverse complement strand
AGAACCGTGTCAAGGGAATGTGAAGTTAAAGCAGAATGAATTCTTTTTACCAACTGGGTAGAACCTTCGTGTGAGTTTGCAACAGAAAAGTTACTGTGTTTGTCACCATTTGGAAGCATTAAGTAAATGACATTGGATTTGCTGCTTACATCAATACCGACGTAAAGTGTGTTCATTGTAATCACCTTCTTTCGTAGTAGATTAAAGTGTTCAATCGGCTTGGTAAAACCCATGATCATGGAGCATCGACACCCTCGCATATAAGAATCCAGCTTAAGATGGACAGATGCGAAACCACACTGCTAGATGGTCGTCCATGTACTTAAGCAAACAGCCAGCTGGTTTGAAGCTAACTTCCATGTCAGGGGAACAGACTTTCAATGAAGCAACCATTACTGGTTCAACAGGGAAAAAAAGAACTATTACCTGATTGACACTGGGACAATTATATCATGGGCTTTGCTAAGCCTATTGAACAATATTTATTTGGTAACTTGTTAACTGAGATACAGGTAATTATGTATCTAAAAGATATTATACGAGGGGAAATCCATATGAAATCATTAGTTATCGCAGAAAAACCTTCTGTGGGAAGAGATATTGCAAGAGTTTTACACTGCAGCAAAAGTATTCCGGGAGCTCTTGAGGGGGACAAGTACATCGTCACCTGGGCACTGGGACATCTGGTAACGCTGGCAGATCCGGAAGAATACGATAAAAAATACAGCAAATGGGACATGGAAACACTGCCGATGATGCCAAAGAAAATGCAGCTTGTCGTTATCGGACAGACGGCAAAACAGTATGGACTGGTGAAAAAGCAGCTGTTCCGTAAGGATGTAAACAGTATCATCATTGCGACGGATGCCGGAAGAGAAGGAGAGCTGGTGGCACGCTGGATTCTGGAAAAATCAGAATGCAGAAAGCCGATCAAACGTCTGTGGATCTCATCTGTCACCGACAAAGCCATCCGAGAAGGATTTGCAAACCTGCGTGACGGAAGAGAATACAACAATCTTTATCACGCAGCGAGAGCCAGAGCGGAGGCAGACTGGCTGGTCGGCATCAATGCTACCAGGGCGATGACCTGCAAGTATAATGCACAGTTGTCATGCGGACGTGTCCAGACACCGACGCTTGCGATGGTGGCACACCGTGAAAAAGAGATCCGCGGTTTTGTACCGAAAGAATATTATGGCATGCAGCTTTTGTCCGGCAGTGTGCGTTTCACCTGGAAAGATGAAAAAAGCTCCGGTTACTGCACATTCCAGAAACAGAGAATGGATGAGGTTGAAAAAAAAGTAAAAGCAGAGATCAAAAGCGGCAGAAAAATGACCATCAAAGAGGTGAAAACAACAGCAAAGAAAACCTTTGCACCGGGTCTTTATGATCTGACGGAGCTGCAAAGAGATGCCAACAAACGCTTTGGATATTCGGCAAAAGAGACTTTAAATATCATGCAGCGGCTCTATGAAAGCCACAAAGTACTGACTTATCCGCGAACCGATTCCAGATACATCACAACTGATGTGGCGGATACCTTAAAAGAACGTTTAAAGGCATGCAGCGTCGGACCTTACCGCAAACTGGCAGGAAGCCTTTCCATGCGTCCGATCCGCAAAAATGCTTCTTTTGTGGACAACAAAAAAGTGACAGACCATCATGCGGTCATTCCGACAGAACAGTTTGTAGATCTGCAGGCGATGACGAATGAAGAGCGTAAAATTTATGATCTGGTGGTACGCAGATTCCTTGCGGTGCTGCTTCCGGCATTTGAGTATGATCAGACTGTGTTCACCGGCGAGCTGGCAGGAGAGAGATTTACGGCAAAAGGAAAGATCGTAAAGAGTCAGGGCTGGAAAGAAGCCTATGAAAATCTTGGCACGGATGAAGAATGGGAAGAAGCGGAGAATTTGGCGGCGGCACCAAAAGAACAGACGCTGCCGTCTGTGAAAAAGGGCGATGTCATGCCGGTTGCCAAAGTGACAGTTACAACCGGAAAAACAACACCCCCTGCTTATTTTACGGAAGCGTCCCTGCTCTCCGCCATGGAAAATCCGGTCCGCTACATGGAAAGCAAAGATGCAAAGGCGGCAAAAACACTGGGAGAAACAGGCGGACTTGGCACGGTAGCGACAAGAGCAGATATCATTGATAAACTATTCAATTCTTTTCTTATGGAGAAAAAGGGAAATGAGATCCATGTGACAGGTAAAGGAAAACAACTGCTGGAACTGGTTCCGTCCGAGCTGAAAAAGCCGGAGCTGACAGCAGCCTGGGAAATGAAACTTTCCGGGATTGCAAAGGGAAAGCTGCAGGAAAAGGCATTTATCGAAGAAATTGATGATTATACGGAAGAACTGATCCGTGAGATCAAAGCAGGCACACAGACTTCCGCCACGATAATCTGACAAACAAGAAATGTCCGCAGTGTGGCAAAAGACTGCTTTCTGTCAATGGAAAAAACAGTAAAATGCTGGTATGTCAGGACAGAGAGTGTGGATACCGGGAAACACTCTCCAGGACATCCAATGCGAGATGTCCAAAATGCCATAAAAAAATGGAACTGTACGGAAAAGGGGAAGATCAGACCTTTATCTGCAAATGTGGATATAAAGAGAAACTGTCTGCATTTAAGAATCGAAGAGAAAAAGAAGGAGCAGGTGTCGGCAAACGGGATGTGCAGAATTATCTGAAAAAACAGAAAAAAGAAGCCGCCGAACCGTTAAATAACGCATTTGCGGCGGCCTTTGCCAAACTGGACATCAAATAAAAACCGGAGCGTCTGCAGGCTGATGCGGATGGTTTATCCGATCAGCTGCAGGATCATTCCGGCGACCACGGCAATCAGATAGAGGATGCCGGTAATAGCAAAACATTCTTTTTATTTCTGCTGGTCTTAAACAGGATCACAAGTCCGACGCCGGCTCCGGTACACAGACCGGCAACAGCAGCCCCGAAACTGATCGCACCCTCCACAAAGAGCTGTGTGATCAGGATAGAAGCTGCACAGTTCGGGATCAGTCCAAGCAGTGCAGTCAGAAACGGCTGGAAGATCGTTCCGCCAAGCAGGACTTTTGAGAGGGATTCCAGTCCGATTCCTTCGATCAGGACATTCAGAACGGCATTGAAGACAAGGATAAAAGCGAAAAGCTTTAACGTGTGGTTCAGTGCCGGTTTTATAATACCGTGGTGGTCGTGACATCCGCAGTGTTCGCAGAGATCTTCGACATGTTTCTGTGGGTGTTTCCATCTGCTCCAGATAAAATCAACCAGATATCCGGCAGGAATGGCGATGATCAGTTTGGTGAGCAGAAGCTTTCCGACAACACCGGCCTGTTCCGGGTGTGCAAGAAGGATCAGGACCGCCTCATCTGAAGTGGATAAATATACGGCGATCAATGTTCCGACCGTGACAATGCCTCCGCAGTAAAGGCTGGAGATCAGGCAGAGAAGCCGCACTGAGGAATGCAGCCAAGCAGGGATGCGACGGCCGGTCCGCCTTTTTTGTGCTGGAAGAAATGCGTCAGCCGGTCACTGGAATAGTGTTCGAGGGCTTCCAGGATCAGAAAAGCCACAAATAAAAAGGGAAGCATGCGAAGACTGTCAAGCAGTGCGTCCAGTGCAGCATCCGAAAATAAAGTTAAGTTCATATGATATCTCCTATATTCAGGCAAAGTTCAAAGTGTCAAGCGTGATTATAGCAAAAACATGGGAAAAAGTATAGCAAAAATTGCGGAGGGAATATTGTAAGAACAGTATACAGGGTATATTCAGAGAATTGCAGGACAATAAAGCACAGGGAGAAAAACTGGCAGAAGTACTCTCAGAATTCTTAGTTGTAGTTTCAAAGGAAATATGATATACTCTCAGCAGAAAGTTTCAGGTAAACAGACATAGAAACTGTCTCGAAACAAAAAAACAGATTGAGGTGCAGAATGAAAAGAGTATTATTGAAATTAAGCGGCGAAGCACTTGCAGGTGATAAACATATGGCTTTGATGAGCCGACCGTTACAAAAGTAGCAAAACAGGTAAAAGAAATCGTGGACGCAGGCCTGGAAGTCAGTATCGTGATCGGCGGCGGAAACTTCTGGAGAGGCCGCTCCAGTGAGAATATCGACCGCACCAAAGCAGATCAGATCGGAATGCTGGCAACTGTCATGAACTGCATTTATGTATCGGAGATCTTCCGTTCTGTCGGAACTGAAAACACAGATCCTGACACCGTTTGCATGCGGATCTTTTACAAAACTTTTCTCAAAAGACCGTGTCAATAAATATTTTGAAAAAGGGATGGTATCCTTCTTTGCAGGCGGCACCGGACATCCGTATTTTTCTACCGATACAGCGACCGTGCTTCGTGCCATTGAGATTGAGGCAGATGTGATCCTGCTCGCAAAATCCATTGATGGTGTATATGACAGCGATCCGAAGACGAATCCGGATGCGAAAAAATACGATGAGATTTCTATTCAGGAAGTTATCGACGCAAACTGGGTGTAGTAGATATGGCAGCGTCCATTCTCTGCATGGAAAACAAGATGCCGATGCTTGTTTTCGGGCTGAACGAAGAGAACAGTATTGTCAACACCGTAAACGGCAAATTCAACGGAACAAAAGTGACCGTATAATACCAGAATACAGGAGGAATCAGAAATGGATGAAAGAATCAAAGCATACGATGTCAAAATGACAAAATCATATAATAACCTGCTCGAAGAGTTTGGGGCGATCCGTGCAGGACGTGCCAATCCGCATGTACTGGACCGCATCACAGTAGAGTATTACGGAACACCGACACCGCTTCAGCAGGTAGGAAATGTTACCGTTCCGGAGCCGCGTATGCTCCAGATTCAGCCATGGGATGCATCCCTGGTCAAAGAGATCTGCAAAGCGATCCAGGTATCCGACCTTGGCATTAATCCGAGTACCGATGGAAAAGTGATCCGTCTGGTATTCCCGGAACTGACAGAGGAACGCAGAAAAGATCTGGTAAAAGAAGTAAAGAAAAAAGGCGAGGGTGCAAAAGTTGCTGTCCGCAATATCAGACGTGACGCAAACGATGCATTCAAGAAACTTGGAAAGGGAAAAGAGGTATCTGAGGACGAAGTCAAAGAGCTGGAAGAAAATGTCCAGAAGCTGACAGACAAGTACATCAAGGATATCGACAAGGCTATCGAGGAAAAATCAAAAGAGATCATGACCGTATAGTCTCAGAAGGTAAATATTGGGTAAATACAGGGATGTTGCAGTGTGGCATCCCTGCTTTTTTGCACACAGGAGGTTTTGTGTATGAATATTCCACAACATGTAGCGATCATTCTGGACGGCAACGGACGCTGGGCGAAGAGCAAAGGAATGCCGCGTAACTACGGCCATGCCCGCGGTGCAAGAATCTGGAAAAGATCTGCCGTGATGCTTATGATATCGGCATTAAATATCTGACGGTCTATCTGTTCTCCACGGAGAACTGGAAACGTTCCAGAGAAGAAGTTGATGGTCTGATGAAGCTTTTCCGGAGCTATACGAAGACCTGTATCAAGACAGCAAGAGACAACAACATGAAAGTACGCGTTCTCGGAGATCCGGCGGCTCTGGCAGATGATCTGCAGGAGAGTTTAAAAGAACTGGTTGAGTCTTCCAAAGACAATACCGGCTGAATTTCAACCTTGCGATCAACTACGGAAGCCGTGACGAGATCGTGCGTGCAATCCGCCAGCTCAGTCAGGACTGCGTGGATGGGGCTGTAAAGCCGGAAGACATCACGGAAGATCTCTTTTCGGCGTACCTGGATACAAGGGAGATCCCGGATCCGGACCTGTTGATCCGCACCAGCGGTGAGCTGCGTCTGTCCAACTATCTGCTGTGGCAGCTGGCTTATTCGGAGTTCTATTTCACGGAAGTTCCATGGCCGGCATTCAATAAAGAAGAACTGTTAAAGGCCATTGAGAAATATAATGGAAGAGAACGCAGATATGGCGGTGTGAAAGGAGAATAAGATATGTTTGTGACAAGACTTATCAGCGGTATCGTTCTGGTGGCAGTGGCACTTCTGACAATCTGCAGCGGAGGCTGGATTTTGTATGGACACTGACCATCGTATCGCTGATCGGTATGTTTGAACTGTACCGTGCAGTGAAGGTACAGAAAAAGGGTGAAAATCTGCTGGCAGTGGTGGGATATCTGGGTGTGATCTCGCATTATATTCTGCTGAGTCTCGGATATTCTGAGTATGTTATGATGAATCTGATCATTGTGCTGATCGCCATGATGTTTGTCTATGTGTTTTATTATCCAAAGTACCATGCAGAACAGGTGATGGCAGCCTTTTTCGGCGTAGCCTATGTAGGCATAATGCTTTCTTATATTTATCAGACCAGAATGATACGCGACGGAGCATTTCTTGTATGGCTGATCTTTCTGTGCTCCTGGGGATGTGATACCTGTGCTTACTGTGTCGGCATGCTGATCGGCAAACACAAAATGTCTCCGGTATTAAGTCCGAAGAAGTCCGTAGAAGGGGCAGTCGGCGGTGTTGTCGGTGCAGCACTTCTGGGAGCTGTCTATGCGGCAGTTGTAGGTAGCATCTGGAAGCAGAAAGTCCGGTGGTCACGTATGCACTCATCTGTGCAGTCGGAGCACTGATCTCTATGGTCGGAGACTGGCGGCATCGGCAATTAAGCGTAACCACAACATCAAAGACTACGGCACACTGATACCGGGACACGGCGGATCATGGATCGTTTTGACAGCGTGATCTTTACAGCACCGGTTATTTATTATCTTTCTATGTTTATGATGAAATAAGGAGGAACGTATGAAAAATATAGCAGTTTTGGGTTCAACCGGTTCGATCGGAACGCAGACACTGGATGTTGTGCGTGCGAATCCGGAAAGGCTCTGTGTAAAAGCACTGGCAGCAGGTCATAATATTACACAACTGGAGAGCCAGATCCGTGAGTTTCATCCGCAGATCGCAGCAGTATGGGATGAAGAAAAAGCACAGGAACTCAGAGTCCTTACCGCAGATCTGCAGGTGAAGATTGTTTCCGGCATGGATGGACTTCTGGAAATTGCACAGATGGAAGGAACAGAAGTTCTGGTGACGGCAATCGTCGGTATGATCGGGATACGCCCGACCATTGCAGCCATCAAAGCAGGCAAGGACATTGCACTTGCAAACAAAGAGACACTTGTAACTGCCGGTCATATCATCATGCCTCTGGCAAAAGAATACAACGTAAAGATCCTTCCGGTGGACAGCGAACACAGTGCGATTTTCCAGTCCTTAAACGGAGAAAAGAAAACACAGATCGATAAAAATCCTTCTGACGGCATCCGGCGGTCCGTTCCGCGGAAAAGATAAGAGCATTTTTAAAAAATGTGCAGCTTGAGGATGCCTTGAAACATCCGAACTGGTCGATGGGACATAAGATCACGATTGATTCTGCGAGCATGGTCAACAAAGGTCTGGAAGTGATGGAGGCAAAATGGCTGTTTGATGCAGAACTGGATCAGATCCAGGTTGTGATCCAGCCGCAGAGCATTATCCATTCCATGGTGCAGTACAAAGACGGTGCGGTGATCGCCCAGCTTGGCACTCCGGATATGAAACTTCCGATCCAGTATGCACTGTTCTATCCGGACAGAGAGTACCTGGCAGGGGAACGTCTGGATTTCTGGAGCCTGTCACAGATCACCTTCGAAAAACCGGATATGGAGAATTTTGAAGGACTGCCTCTGGCATTTGCAGCAGCAAAAGCAGGCGGCTCCATGCCGACCGTATTCAATGCGGCAAATGAGCGTGCCGTCAGCAAATTTTTGAACCGCAAGATTGGTTTTCTGGATATTTACGAGATCATCCGCACCTGTATGGATGCACACAAAGTGATCGAAAATCCAACGGTGGAACAGATTTTGCAGTGTGAACAGGAAACTTATGAAATGATTGAAAGCAGGTGGTAAATTGAGCATAATTATAGCGTTGTTGATCTTTAGTCTGATCGTTCTTTTTCACGAGTTCGGACATTTCCTGCTGGCAAAGAAGAATGGCATTACGGTTGTGGAATTCTCTCTGGGAATGGGACCGAGACTGTTAAGCTTTGATAAGGGCGGAACAAAATATTCCTGGAAACTTCTGCCGTTTGGCGGCTCCTGTATGATGCTTGGCGAAGATGAAGGAACGATGGAGGCGGGTGCATTTGCAGCGGCATCCGTATGGGCGAGAATCGCAGTCATTGCCGCCGGCCCGGTATTTAACTTTATCCTGGCATTTGTGCTGTCCTTATTTATTATAGGAAGCATTGGTTATGATAAGCCTGTGATCCTGCAGGTAAGCGATGGATATCCGGCAGCAGAAGCCGGTCTGAAAGAAGGCGATATTGTTAAAAAGATCAATCACAGCAATATCCATGTGGCAAGAGAAGTAACCAACTATGTGACCTTTCATCAAAAACAGCCGGTGACGATGACCGTGGAGCGTGACGGCAAGGATATCACCGTTGAGATGGATCCAGTTGCAAATGAAAGCGGTCGCTACATTTTCGGTATCAGCTGCAGTTCCAATTACCGCGAAAAATGCGGCATCCTCGGCACCCTGAAATACAGTGCCTATGAAGTAAAATATTGGATTCAGCTGACAATCGAGAGCATTAAAATGCTCTTTACCGGTCAGGCGAGCATCAATGATATGTCCGGTCCGGTGGGGGTTGTGAGCTATATCGGAGAAACGTATCAGGAGTCACAGTCATCCGGCGGTTTCTATGTATGGCTGAATATGCTGAACATTTCTATTTTGCTGACAGCGAACTTAGGTGTGATGAACCTTCTTCCAATCCCGGCACTGACGGCGGCAGACTGGTCTTTCTGGTCATTGAGCTGATCCGTGGTAAGAGGATCGATCCGGAAAAAGAAGGCATGGTCCACTTTGCCGGACTGTTGCTGCTGATGCTTTTGATGGTTGTGGTCATGTTTAATGATGTAAGAAAAATATTCTGGTAATAAAACAACAGTTCAGTCACAAAGGAGCTTACCTGTGGCTGAACTGTTATTTTATGAAAATTTTGTGACAGCTCTTGAAAAACGAAAGGGAAACTTTTATAATAGGGAACAATCATGATCCAGTTTATGGAAAATGTAATGAAATGTTGCAGGATCATTACAGGAGACAGAGGAATATTATAGATAAGTCCAGGGAAAGGCAAGGTAAATGAAAAATAAGTATTTACATAAATTAGGCTGTTTTGTACTTGCAGGAAGTATGATGCTCTCAGCGGCACCAGTTACTTATGCGGCTGATATGGGAGTACAGAAGGTGACAGAGGAACTGACAGAAGTGTCTGCGGAAGACAGCAGTCAGGCAGAGACGACGCAGACCGAGACATCAGCACCGGAGACAGATCAGACTGAGACTGATACATCGGAAAGTGATCAGCCGCAGACAAAAGAACCAGGCACTCCTGCAGAAACAGAAACACCGGTGCTCAATGAGCCGGAGACTGCGGACAGCAGTCAGACGGTGGAAAGCGATGCTTCAAGGAATGACAGCAAAGAGAACATTCCGGGAATCGAAGATGCCGGTACATCAGATAATAAGAAGTAGTGGATATTGACGATGCCGGAAAAGAGATTCAGAGGCCGGATGATGAGACGGTACAGATCGATCATTCGGACGCGGCAGCAGATTATACTTCTAATATCATTGCCGGAAATACTGTGTATTTAAGTGAACTTTCATCGGAATATGGGATTTCTTTTTCGGATGATTTCGAGAAAGTCATGGACAGGATTGAGGAAGATTACCGGGCATTTCTGGATGATCCGGATGCTTTTACCGCTGAAAACTGGCAGGATGTGCTGGCAGTTTATGTGATGAAGTATGCGTCAGGAGAAAAGACAGTCATACTGGATAAATCCTGTCAGGATGAACTGGAACAGCTCTTTTTCCTGATGAATGTAAGGAGTAATTCTGCAATTCTGCGAAAGCTGGAAACGGTACAGGAAGAAACTTCAGACAGCACAGAAAAAACAGAGAAAGATACAGCAGAAACGGAAACAACACAAAAAAGTGAAAGTACAGCGGCAGATGCAGCCGCAGGGGGCAGAAGCAACCGGAAAGCGGTTTCTGATACAGCACAGCAAGGCACGGTACAGCATACGGCAAATATAAAAAAAGCAGCAGATGCAAAAGAAACGGCAGATGCAAAAGAGAAGCAGGAAAAAGAATACTATGCACTCACAGCAGAAGAGTATGCTATCTTGTATGATGTGGATGAACAGCAGAAGGCTGTTCTGGACAAATATGCTTCCACAAAATGCAGACAGCTCTGTGCGATCGTTACGGCATCCAAAGGATTTGTACGTTCCGAAGCCGGAAATGGTGTCAGCGAAGAACGTGTGGCAATTGTAGCAGCAGCGTGCAGTCTGATCGGAAAAGTAGGCTATTTCTGGGGCGGAAAATCTTATGCCATCGGCTGGGATGGCCGCTGGGGTGAACAGCAGACAGTTTCAGTTTCCGGAAGTAAAAGCAGTGGAACAGTACGGTCTTATGGACTGGACTGCAGCGGATTTGTTGCATGGGCTTACTGTAACGGACTGGATGGAGAGGATGCCGGCATTGGCAGCCATACGACGACGCAGTGGAATGCAAGTGAGATGGTAGACAGCAGGATGCACAGCCGGGTGATCTGGTCTTCTACCGTCCGGGAAGTGCGGGAGACGACAATCACGTAGGTATTGTGGTGGGAGTCAATGACAATGGCAGCCTGCTGGTGGTACATTGTTCCTCAGGACAGAATGGAGTCGTGACAGGGGAAGCATGGTCCTCCGGGTTCCAGTATGTGAGAAGTCCGCTGAACCTGGAATAGGAAACCTGTCTGCAAAAATCGAAAGTAGCACAGTTGACAAATAAAGGCAGCACTGTTATCATGATAAAGAAAGGCTTTTATGAAAAAAGCAGAGCACTTATGACTTTATCATGAGCGGATGCCAAAATGCAAACTAATTTAACTAGGACAAGGGTGTTCTGATTTATTCAGTATACCCTTTTTGTATTTTTATCAGAGTCATGCAGATTTATTATAAATTGATCAGGAGAGCTTCGCAGAGGCGATTTTGCGAATGGCTCTGAAAAAATAGTGCAGGGATTCGAACAGGAATCATAAAAGGAGAATATATGAAGTATACAAAACAGGATGTCCTGCGTCTTGTGCAGGAGGAAGATGTAGAATTTATACGTCTTCAGTTTACAGATATCTTCGGAACAATGAAGAATGTGGCGATCACTTCGAGCCAACTGGAAAAGGCACTGGATAACAACTGTATGTTTGACGGATCTTCGATTGAAGGTTTCGTGCGGATCGAGGAGTCGGATATGTATCTTTATCCGGATCTGGATACCTTAAATGTTTTTCCGTGGCGGCCGCAGCAGGGGAAGGTGGCACGACTGATCTGCGATGTATACCGGCCAAGCAGGGAGCCGTTTGAGGGTGACCCGCGATACATTCTGAAGAAAGTGGTAAAGCAGGCGGCAGAGCTGGGTTATCAGTTTGATGTCGGACCGGAATGTGAATTTTTCCTGTATCATACGGATGACAACGGACAGCGACGACGCTCACGCATGAGCGGGCAGGATATTTTGATTTAGGACCTATGGATCTTGGTGAGAATGCAAGGCGTGACATGGTGCTGACACTCGAAGACATGGGCTTTGAGATCGAGGCATCGCACCACGAGATGGCACCGGCACAGCATGAGATCGATTTCCGTTATGATGAGGCTCTGACAACGGCGGACAATATTATGACGTTCAAACTGGCGGTCAAGACGATCGCCAAACGTCATGGGCTGCATGCAAGTTTTATGCCAAAACCAAAGACGGGCATCAATGGTTCGGGCATGCATATTAATATGTCGCTGTCCAGGGATGGCAAAAATATTTTTGCGGATGCCGGTGATCCAAATGGCTTAAGTCAGGAAGCTTACTATTTTAATCGGCGGTCTGATGAAGCATATAAAAGGTATGTGTGCGATTCAACCAATCCGCTGGTTAATTCCTACAAGCGTCTGGTTCCGGGATTTGAGGCACCGGTCTACATTGCCTGGTCAGGCATAAACCGCAGTCCTCTGATCCGCATTCCGTCAGAACGGGGGGAGGGCACAAGGATTGAACTGCGATGCCCGGATCCGTCGGCAAATCCATATCTGGTACTGGCAGTCTGCCTGGCAGCAGGACTTAATGGCATTCAGAATCAGATCATGCTCCGGCAGCTGTCGATAAGAATATTTTCGATATGACAGAAGAAGAGATTCAGAAGAAGGCATTGATGTCCTGCCGAACAATCTTCTGGAAGCAGTCTGTGAGATGGAAAAGGATGAACTGGTAAAAGAGGTGCTTGGAACACACACCAGTCGGCGTTATATAAAGGCGAAAAAGAAAGAATGGGCAGAATATTCCCGCCAGGTTTCCGGATGGGAACTGGATCAGTATCTTTATCGCATATAAATTTTCCTCCTGAGATGTATCTTGATTTTTGAGATTATACAAGAGGGGGAGGGTTACAGTGGTAAACATAATAGTTGTATTTCCAAAGCTGGAAGATGCGAAAAATATCCGTAACCTTCTGGCGAGAAATGGATACAGCGTGACCGGTGTATGCTGTACCGGTGCACAGGTACTGCAGATTACAGACAATCTGGAAGACGGCATTGTGATCTGCGGATACCGTTTTAACGATATGATGTATGCGGATTTGAGGGATAGTCTGGCAATTTCGTTTCAGATGCTTTTGGTAGCATCCATGCATATTCTGGAGTCCTGCGACCACAGGGATATCGTATCTCTGCCGCTGCCGCTGCGTATCGGAGATCTTGCCAATACGCTGGAGATGATGGCGGCCGGAATGTATCGACGCAGGAGGAGACAGAAGTCACAGCCGAAGGAACGTTCCGAAGCAGAGAAAAAAGTGATCCTGGATGCGAAAAAGCTGCTGATGGAGCGAAACCATATGTCAGAAGAAGAAGCACATCGTTATATGCAAAAATGTAGTATGGACAGTGGAAACAATATGGTAGAGACAGCAAAAATGATTTTTGCCCTGATGAAGTATTAAACTGTCATCAGGCAGACCGGGAAAGGATGGCGAACAGATGAAATTTACAAAAATGCAGGGTATAGGAAATGACTATGTCTATGTCAACTGTCTGGAAGAGACGGTTGAGAATCCGGGAGAAGTTGCCAGAAAGGTCAGCGACCGCCACTTTGGGATCGGCTCAGACGGACTGATCCTGATCAAACCTTCGCTGGAAGCAGATTTTGAGATGGATATGTATAATTCTGATGGCTCCCAGGGAGCAATGTGCGGAAATGGGATCCGCTGCGTGGCAAAATATGTCTATGACTATGGACTTACAGATAAAGATGAAGTCAGCATTGCGACAAAGAGCGGCATCAAATACGTGAAACTGCAGGTGGAAAACGGAAAGGCGAAGAGCGTATGCGTAGATATGGGTGCACCGATCTTAAATGCAGGCCTGATTCCGATCGTATCGGAGAATCCGCAGGTCATCAATGAAGCGATCACGGCAGGCGGCAGGGAATATCGCATGACCGGTGTTTCTATGGGAAATCCGCATGCAGTTGTTTATATAGACGATGTACAAGGGCTGGACATTGAAAAGATCGGACCGCTTTTTGAGACGCATCCGTGTTTTCCGGATCGTGTCAACACAGAATTTTCCAGAGTGCTGGACGATCATACCGTTGAGATGCGCGTATGGGAACGCGGGCTGGTGAGACACTTGCCTGCGGAACCGGTGCCTGTGCAGTGGCGGTGGCATCCATTTTAAATGGCTATGTGGCAAAAGATCAGCCGGTGACCATCAAACTGCTCGGCGGAGATCTGGAGATTTCCTGGGATCAGCAGAAAAATACGGTCTTTATGACGGGACCTGCGGAAGTCGTGTTCGATGGCGAAATTAAAGTGTAACGATACAGGCAGGTGCAAAAGGCTGCCATGAGTAAAAGCAAAAGCGGGCAATGAAGATCCACTTTATAAAAATGCCGGAACTGCCGGCAGAAATGAGAATCACAGGAGGCACATATGTTTAAAGTAAATGATAATTATCTGAAGTTACCGGGAAGCTATCTTTTTTCTACGATCGCGAAAAGTCAGTGCATTTACAGCGGCTAATCCACAGGCAGAGATCATTCGTCTGGGTATCGGTGATGTGACACAGCCGATCGCACCGGCCGTGATCGAAGCACTGCACAAAGCAGTTGATGAGCAGACCACAACAGAGGGATTCAAAGGTTATGCACCGGATCTTGGCTATGCATTTCTGCGTGAGACGATCGCAAAGAATGATTACGAAGCTTACGGATGTGACATCGCAGCAGATGAGATTTTTGTATCTGATGGTGCAAAGAGCGATTCTGCAAATATTCAGGAAATATTCTCGCTGGATAATAAAATTGCGGTATGTGACCCGGTTTACCCGGTTTATGTGGATTCCAACGTTATGGCAGGAAGAACCGGCACTTATGATCCGAAAAGTGAGACCTGGAGTGATGTGATCTACATGCCTTGTACCGCAGAAAACAATTTCTGCCCGGAACTGCCAAAAGAAACTCCGGATATCATCTATCTGTGTTTCCCGAACAACCCGACCGGCGAGGCAATCACAAAAGAACAGCTTCAGGTTTGGGTAGATTATGCCAACAAAACAGGTGCAGTCATCATCTACGATGCTGCTTACAAAGCTTATATTACAGAAAAAGATATTCCGGTATCCATCTATCAGTGTGAAGGTGCAAAAACCTGTGCCATCGAGCTTTGCAGCTTTTCCAAGACAGCCGGATTTACCGGACTGCGTCTTGCATACACGGTTATCCCAAAAGAGCTCAAATGCGGCGATGTACAGTTACATGCACTCTGGGCAAGAAGACACGGCACAAAATACAACGGTGCACCTTACATCATCCAGAGAGCCGGAGAAGCGGTATATTCTAAGGCCGGAAAGGCTCAGATCGCAGAACAGATCGCATATTATCATAAAAATGCATCTTATATCTTCAACGGACTCAAAGAAGCCGGCTATACCGTTGCGGGCGGCGTGAACTCCCCGTATGTATGGCTGAAGACTCCGGATCAGATGAATTCCTGGGAATTCTTTGATTATCTGCTGGAAAAAGCAAATGTTGTGGGAACACCTGGTTCCGGATTCGGACCGAGCGGAGAAGGTTATTTCCGTCTGACTGCGTTTGGCACTTACGAGAATACTGTAAAGGCAATCGACCGGATTAAGAAACTTTAAAAAGTAGTGTGTTTGTTAAAAAATACACGATATTTTTTTTATAAAAAAAACACTTGCAAACAGAAAAAACTTGTGCTATGATTTGAAATCATAAAAATAATGATAAAATTATTAAGAGATGCCATAAAACCACTCTTGTGCAAGCACATCGTGGTTTCAGGCTTTTGCCCCTGGCATCATGTAAATGCTGGGATGAAGACTCATGACCGTGAAAGCCGACAGGAATAAAGTGTCACCGACTGAGAGCACTTTTTGGCGGAAGCGGCAAGATGGGAACACTTCGGAGCAGACCGTTCGAAGGAGATACAGGTAGGGCGGTACGTGAGCGTGCGTTAAACGTTAAGAGAGGCAGATGATTCATCTGCAAGGCGGGTGGTACCGCGGATAAAGTTTATCGTCCCGAAACAGTTCAGTGCTGTTTCGGGACTTTTTATTTCATTCTTCTCCCGGACAGCGAAAAGTTGAAAGGAGACGAAAGACTATGATGGAGTATTTAGAAGGCGTAAAAAAAGCAAAAACACTGGAGATTGGTGAATTACTTGAGCAGGCAGAAGGCACAGAGGTAAAAGTAAACGGAGCTGTGCATACGATCCGCGATATGGGAAATGTGGCATTTGTGATCCTGCGTAAGCGTGACGGTCTGGTGCAGTGTGTCTTTGAAGAAGGTGTGACAGCCTTTGACTTAAAAGAACTTAAAGAGGCATCTGCCGTGGAAGTAGTCGGTACGGTCCGCAAAGAAGAGCGTGCCGCACACGGCATTGAACTTCGTTTAAAAGAGATCAGAGTGCTCAGCGAACCGGATGAACCGCTGCCGCTGCCGATTTCTAAATGGAAGCTGAATACTTCACTGGAAGCGAAACTGAACATGCGCCCGATCTCTCTTCGAAATGTCCGAGAACGTGCGAAATTCAAGATCCAGGAAGGTCTGGTCCGCGGCTTCCGCGATTTCCTGTATGAACAGGGATTTACGGAAATCCACACACCGAAGCTCGGAGCAAAAAGTGCAGAGGGCGGTGCGAACCTCTTTAAACTGGAATATTTCCACAGACCGGCGATCCTGCAGCAAAGCCGCAGCTTTACAAACAGATGCTGGTTGGCGTGTTTGACCGTGTATTTGAGACAGGACCTGTGTTCCGTGCAGAAAAGCACAACACAAAACGCCACCTGAATGAATATACTTCTCTTGATTTTGAAATGGGCTATATCGATGGATTTGAAGATATCATGGCAATGGAGACCGGATTTTTGCAGTATACGATGAAACTGCTGGCAAAAGATTATCAGAAAGAGCTGGATATGCTTGGCATCACGCTTCCGGATGTATCGAAGATCCCGGCAGTGCGTTTTGACAAGGCAAAAGAGATGGTCGCAGAAAAATACAACCGTACGATCCGCAATCCATACGACCTGGAGCCGGAAGAAGAGCATCTGATCGGTGAGCTGTTCAAAGAAGATTATGGTGCAGACTTTGTGTTTATCACACATTATCCGAGCAAAAAACGTCCGTTCTATGCGATGGATGATCCGCAGGATGCAAGATTTACCTTAAGTTTTGACCTTCTGTTCCGCGGACTGGAGATCACGACCGGAGGACAGCGTATCCACAGTTATCAGCAGCTGCTTGACAAGATCGAAGCGAAGAAAATGACAACGGAAGGACTGGAGCAGTATCTTGATACCTTCCGCCATGGCATGCCGCCTCACGGAGGACTTGGCATCGGCCTGGAGCGGCTGACGATGCAGCTGATCGGCGAGGACAATGTCAGAGAGACAACGCTCTTCCCGAGAGACTTAAGCAGACTGGAACCATAGGAAATAGAGCAGGATACAGCCGCAAAGCAGAGACTTCCTGAACGCATGCGGCGGTAAAAGAGAGGAGAAAGAACATGGCAAATGTGATCTCAGATGAGACAATGGAGTATGTGGGCATCTGGCGAAGCTGGAGCTTTCAAAAGAAGAGCGGGAAGCAGCTAAAAAAGATATGGAACGCATGCTGGATTATATTGATAAATTAAATGAACTGGATACAGCAGGTGTAGAGCCGATGTCCCATATTTTCCCGGTTTACAATGTATTTCGTGAAGATGTGGTCACAAATGGCGACGACCGGGACAATATGCTGAAGAATGCACCGGCAGAAAAAGACGGAACATATAAAGTACCGCGAACGGTAGAATAGGAGGCACACAGTGAAGATAACAGAATTGACAGCAGTGACGCTTGGCAAAAAGATCAAAGCGAAAGAGATTACAGTTGCAGAAGCTGTAAGTGCCGTACTGGAACAGATCGAGGCAGTGGAAGGAGGGGTCCACGCATATGTGACACTGGAAGAGAAAGAAAAAGTCCTGAAAAAGGCA
>ENA-OQCX01000659-OQCX01000659.1-human-gut-metagenome-genome-assembly--contig:-NODE-659-length-17675-cov-1.604399_pt1 | contig 17675 bp, 31 predicted proteins | sample MGYA00242762_ERZ504587 | MGnify/ENA primary metagenome ERZ504587 (study PRJEB26092, sample SAMD00036337) | human gut metagenome | host: Homo sapiens | study: EMG produced TPA metagenomics assembly of... | reverse complement strand
TCGATACTTTATCGGCACGGGCGCAGTTGCAGAGCCCCATCCGTCTCCTGGATCACTGGCGCCAATCGCTAGAGGCGTTGAAAAGCAGCTTGGGCAAACGGTTTCTGCGCTCCTCCTTCGGCAAAATACACGCCTTGCTCCGCTTATGGGGAAGCTGGATGCGTTGAGCCTTTGAAGGTGCTTTCCCGTGGGTATGCGATTGCGTATCACGCGGCCGCCCTATCTATCTGCGGCAGAGCTTTCGGCTGGCGATCAGCTTCATCTAAATGGGCGGATGGCGGCGCGCAATGCGCCATATTGGAGGTTGATCCCTGAGATAAACCGATCGGGGAAAACTCAAAAGAACACTCCAGCGATCATTGATGTCTGTGAAAGGACGGAGATTTATTTTGAAAGAAGTTAAAAAAGAGCAAACTTATGAATCTGCTATTGAACGCTTAGAGGAAATCGTAACCCTTTTGGAAGGAAGCTCCCTCCCTTTGGAGGAATCTCTGCGTCTTTTTGAAGAGGGCACGCGCCTCGCAGGCTATTGCAATACGTGCCTGACGCAGGCGGAAGCACGGGTGACGGAGTTGTCCCAACAAGAGCATATGGAGGAATCCCCATGCTGAATTTTGAACGCCAGCAGCAAAATTATCTTTCTATGATAGAAAACAGCCTGCATCTCTACCTACCGGAAGAGGGGCAGGGGCAGGATATTCTGTTTCAGGCAATGGCTTATAGCTTAGAAAACGGCGGCAAACGAATTCGCCCTATTCTCACGCTCGCATTCTGCGAAGCGTGCGGGGAAGATCCACATGCCGCACTGCCCTTTGCCTGTGCGGTGGAAATGATCCACACCTATTCGCTGATCCACGATGATTTGCCCTGTATGGATGATGACGATATGCGGCGCGGCAAGCCCTCCAGCCATGTAAAATTTGGAGAGGCAAACGCGCTTCTGGCCGGGGATGCTCTTTTGACGCTTGCTTTCGAAACGATGCTTGACCAGCGTTCCGGCTATCCGGTTGATCCCAAACGGACGATTCAGGCGGCCGCTGTGTTGGCGCATGCTGCGGGCGGCCAGGGGATGATCGGCGGTCAGGTAATTGATCTGGCTAGCGAAGGCAGGCAGATCCCGCTGGATCGGCTGAAAGTGATGGACTCTCTTAAAACGGGCGCCTTGATTGACGCCGCCGCACAGATGGGCTGTGTGGTTGCAGGGGCAGGGGAGACAATTTGTAAAGCAGCATCCTGTACAGCTCCTGTATTGGACTTGCCTTCCAGATCGTTGACGATATTCTAGATATGACGAGCAGCAGTGATGTGCTTGGCAAGCCGGTGGGGAGCGACCGGGAAAAGGAAAAATCAACCTATGTTTCCCTCTTGGGCTTGGATGCTTCCCGCCGCCTCGTCACGGAATTGACTGCGACAGCACGGGAGACGCTCTCGATCTTTGAGGAGCGGGCCTCCTTTTTGTTGGAGCTTACAGAACGGCTTGCAACGCGTGAGAAATAGGCGGCCTTCTATTCTGTCTGTTAGGAGTATTGCTGATATGAATGAGAATCAGATTCTTTCACAGATACATTCTCCAGACGATGTAAAGCAGCTGGAGGAAAATCGCTTGGGTGAGCTGGCCACTGAAATTCGCAAGGTGTTGGTGGAAACTGTTTCCCAGACGGGCGGCCATTTGGCCTCTAACTTGGGGGTGGTGGAGCTGACGATTGCGCTGCACCGCGTGTTTGATTCTCCAAGGGATCAAATCGTATTCGATGTGGCCACCAGGCCTATACCATAGCTGCTGACCGGGCGCTACAGCCAATTTTCCACTCTGCGCACAGAAAACGGTCTTTCCGGCTTTGAACGGCCCAATGAGAGCGAGCACGATGTTTTTTACAGTGGGCATAGCAGCACCTCCATCTCCTCCGCCTATGGGCTTTCCGCTGCAAAAAAGTTGGCAAAAGATGATCACTATGTGATCGCTGTCATCGGCGACGGCGCTTTAACGGGCGGGTTAGCCTACGAAGGGCTCAACAACGCCGGGCGTACGCACAGCAGGCTAATTGTAATTTTGAATGATAATGAAATGTCGATTTCGCATAATGTTGGTTCTATGGCGCGTTATCTTGCTGTGATCCGCTCGAAGCCTGGTTATTTTCGGTTGAAGGCGCGTATAGAGGGCTTTTTAAACCATATCCCGCTAGTGGTAAGAAAATATCCAATCTGGTTTTTCGATCAAAATCAGTTTTGAAAAATTTAATTTATCAAAGCACAATTTTTGAAGATATGGGCTTTCAATATATGGGCCCGATCGACGGGCACAATTTGGAGCAGCTTCAGGAGGCGCTTGAGGGCGCTAAGATGCTGCATCGGCCGGTTCTTTTGCATATCAACACTGTGAAGGGAAAGGGCTATGATTTTGCAGAACGTGAGCCGAACAAATTCCACGGGATTTCAAAGTTTGATATTAATACTGGGGAACCCGTTTTTTCTAGCACCAGTTTTTCTGAGATGTTTGGCAGGGCGTTATGCGATTTTGCGCAGAAGGATGAGCGGATTTGCGCCATCACGGCCGCCATGGCGCTGGGCACAGGCCTTGATGCCTTCAGCAAAGCGTTTCCCGACCGCTTTTTCGATGTAGGCATCGCAGAGGAGCACGCGGTAACCTTTGCCTCGGGCCTTGCAAAAATCATATGCTGCCGGTGTTTGCGGTATATTCAACCTTCTTGCAGCGTTGTTACGATCAGTTGATCCATGACGCCTCGCTGCAAGGAAATAAAATGGTGCTTGCAATTGACCGCGCCGGTTTCGTCGGGGAGGATGGGGAAACCCATCAGGGCCTGTTTGATATGGCTTTACTCAACAGCGTGCCAGATTTGACGATTTATTCGCCCTCCACCTTTTCAGAACTGAAATGATCTGGGCAACGCTTTTTATATTGATAAAGGGATTGTGGCCGTGCGGTATCCGCGCGGAACCGAGCGCGAATTCCCCGCAGATTATACGCCCTCCTTTGACTCTTTCACTCATTATGGCGAAGCGTGGGCAAAAATTGTGATCGTTACCTTTGGCCGGCTGTTTTCTAATGCCTGCATGGCGCTTGCTACCCTGCGGGAAAAGGCATAAGCGCGCGGATCATCAAGCTTAACCGGATTAAGCCTATTGATATCCGTGCCGTTCAATCAGCCCGTTTGGGGGAACAGATTTTTTTCTTTGAGGAAGGTGTGCGTACTGGCGGCATCGGGGAGCATTTTGCCGCCTTGCTGTTGGAGAAGGGCTTTCAGGGTAGCTTCCATTTAACAGCAGTGGATGATTGCTTTGTTCGACAAGCGGCGGTACCTTCGCTGATGGCGCAATACCACATGGATGCGGACGGTATGGTTCAAGTGATTTTGAGGGAGGCGGCGGAGCATGGCAAAACAACGGCTTGACGTTGCCGTTTTTGAGCGGGGGCTTGCGCCCAGCCGGGAAAAAGCGCAGGCGCTCATCATGGCCGGGCAGATTTATCTCAACGGTCAAAAGGTCTCCAAAGCGGGTGCAGCGTAAAGCCGGAGGATCAAATTGAGCTTCACGGCACACAGCTCCCCTTCGTCAGCAGAGGCGGCCTTAAGCTTAATAAGGCGATGCAGTGCTTTCCCATCACGCTAGAGCAGAAAATTTGCATGGATGTTGGCGCCTCCACCGGCGGCTTTACGGATTGCATGCTGCAAAATGGAGCCCGCAAGGTTTATGCGATCGATGTTGCTACGGCCAGCTTGCCTGGAAGCTACGCACAGATGAGCGCGTTGTGAATTTGGAGCGTACAAATTTCCGCTATGTGACGCAGGAGCAGGTGCCGGATGCAATCGGTTTTGCGAGCGTGGATGTTTCATTCATCTCCTTGCGCTTGATTTTACCGGTGCTGTTTTGCCTCTTGCAGAAGGATGGCGAAGCCGTTTGCTTGATCAACCTCAGTTTGAAGCTGGGCGCGAGAAGGTTGGCAAAAAGGGCGTTGTGCGCGACCCTGCCACACACCGGCAGGTGATAGAGGCCGTCTGCTCTTTTTGCGCTGGAAACAGGCTTTTCTATTTCGGGGCTAACGTTTTCCCCGGTAAAAGGTCCGGAAGGTAATATTGAATATTTGATTTATCTAAAAAAAAAAGCGCGCCGCTCCAAAGGCCGATGCCATTGAGATTGAAGAGGTTGTGACACTGGCACATCGCTCGTTGGAGAAAAGCGGGCGGGCGATCCTGCCGGAAGGGGGGAGATGAGAACATATGAAGCTCGCAGTATTGCCGAACCTGACAAAAAGAACGCGCGGGAAATCGCGCTCTCCGTCCTCCGGGAGGGGAAGGCGCTCGGCATCCAGTGCGTGATGTGCGATTCGTTAAAAGCTGATTTTATCCAGGGGGATTTTTCTTTTCTCCCAGAGCAGGAGGCGCTGCAATCCGCCGATTTTGTGGTTTCTATTGGCGGAGACGGCACTATGATCCACGATGCCAAGCTCGCGGCGCCCTTGCATAAGCCTGTGCTCGGCATCAATGCGGGCCGCCTCGGCTTCATGGCGGGTTTAGAGCCGCAGGAAATCTTCCTGCTAAAAAATTTGGTCTGCAACAATTTTGCAATTGACCGGAGAATGCTGCTTGATGTAAAATTAAAAAAAGACGGCCAATTTGTTATCGATCCCAATGCATCAATGATGTTGCTCTTGTGCGCGGTGAAGAACTTCGGCTGCTGGAATGCAGCGCGTTTTGTGATGGGCAGCCCATTGCGCGGTATATGGCGGACGGCATGGTGGTTGCAACGCCCACCGGCTCCACGGCTTATTCTCTATCTGCGGGCGGGCCTGTGGTGGACCCATCTTTAGAATGCCTGTTGCTCACACCGGTTTGCGCGCACTCCTTATTCAGCCGGCCTATGCTGTTTCGTCCAGACGCCAAGCTTTCTCTATGCGCCGAAATGCGTGACGGGGGCAGCGTTTATCTCTCATGCGATGGGGAGACAGAAAAAATTCCGGAGGATTGCACGCTTGAGGTAACAAAGTCGGAGCTTTACGCAGATTTTATCCGGATGAAAAACGATACCTTTATGGACGCTTGCAGGCGAAATTTTTTAAGAGGGCCCTGGTTGAAACGGAAACGCATGCACTGATTCTGGAGCTGATCCAGCAATACGAGATTACCACGCAGGACGAGCTGCTTGCAAAGCTGCGGGAAAATGGATTTGAGGTCACACAGCGACCGTATCCCGCGATATCAAAGAACTGCGGCTTGTCAAGGCGATGTCTCCCAGCGGCAATACCGGTATATGCCGGCGCGGCGCAGGCGACGAATATCTCGCAAAATTCTATACGATCTTCTCCGGCTCCGTCATTTCTGTTGATTATGCGGGGAACACCTGTGTGGTGAAGTGCTATGCGGGCATGGCGCAGGCGGCCTGTGCGGCCATTGATGCGATGCATTTTGAGGGGATCGTCGGCACGCTGGCGGGGGATGATACGATTTTTGTACTTTGCCGCACGCCTGAATTAACGCAGCAGCTGAAAAGCTCTCTTGACAAAATGCTGCAAAATGGATAACGCATTTTCAGAAAGGCATGGTTCGTTATGCTGACAAGCCTTCAAATTGAAAATATTGCTGTGATCGAAAAAGCGGAAATCAGCTTTAATAAGGGCCTGAATGTTTTAACGGGTGAAACGGGCGCGGGCAAATCGATCATTATTGATTCCATTAACGCGGTGCTCGGCGAGCGCACCACGCGGGAGCTTGTGCGCTCCGGCGCACCTTCCGCCAAAGTGTCGGCACTCTTTTTTGAGATTTCAAGGCCTGCTATGCAGGTTTTGGAATCCTTCGGCATAGAGCCGGAGGAGGATGGAAATCTCCTGATCCAGCGCTCTATTAGCGCGGATGGGCGCAGTGTATGTCGGATCAATGGCAAGACGGCGACTGTGTCTATGCTGCGCCAGATTGGGGGCGAGTTGATTAATATCCATGGGCAGCACGACAGTCAGTCGCTCCTATCGCCGGATAAACACCTCGGTTTCATTGATGCGCTCGCGCAGGATAGCAAGCTCTTAGAGCAATATCACAGCCTTTATGCCGCCTATGTCAAAGTCAGGCGCGCTTTAAATGAATTGCAAATGGATGAAGAGGAAAAGCTGCGAAAAACAGACTTGCTCCGATTTCAGATTGACGAATTGGAATCGCTAACCTGCAAATCGGGGAGCAGGAGCGCCTGATACAGGAGCGCGCTCGCTGCCTGAATGCCGAAAAAATCCTTCAGAGCCTGCGCAGGGCCTACGATGCGATCAATGGCACAGAGGAAACGCTTGGCGCGTTGCAGCTGTTTACAGATGCTGCGGCGAGCTTGCAGGAGGCGGCGCGATATGATGCTGCTGTGGAGAAAACAGCGCAGGAGGTTTTGGATCTCTCCTATAATGTGGAGGCCTATACCGATGAGATCCGCAATGCGTTCGACTCGCTTTCCTATGATCCTGGAGATTTGGAGCGAATTGAAGAGCGGCTGGATCAGCTTTATAAGCTCTCCCGGAAATATGGAGAAACGGAAGAGGAAATGATCGCTTATCTAGAGAACGCACAGAAAGAGCTGGATGAGATCGCTTTTTCAGAGGAGCGGACAGAAGCGCTCCATGGAGAGCGGCGGGAATTGGTGCGTAAAATCAAGGCGTTGGCGGTAACGCTTTCCGAGGTCCGCAGGCAGTCGGGAGAGCTCTTTACCAAGCAGGTGGAGGAGGAGCTGGCCTATCTCGATATGCCGCACGTACATTTCCTTGTCCGCCATGAGCAGGTAAAACCCGGGCCGAACGGCGCGGATGAGATTGAATTTTTAATCTCCGCGAATCCCGGCGAGCCGCCGCGCCATTGGCGAAGATCGCCTCGGGCGGAGAGCTGTCCCGCATCATGCTGGCAATCAAAAATGTATTATCCGGCAGCGACGAAATCGGCACGTTGATTTTTGATGAGATTGATACGGGTGTGAGCGCCGGGCTGCGCAGAAGATCGCGCTAAAATTAAAGCAGGTGTCAGCCGGGCGACAGGTGATCTGCGTGACGCACCTGGCGCAGATTGCAGCCCAGGCAGATTGCCATCTCCTGATCCAAAAAACCGTGCGGGAGGAAAAAACCTACACCCAGGTAGACGCGCTCGATTTTGAGGGGCGCAAGCGCGAGCTTGCCCGGATCATGGGCGGCATGGAGGAGATCACGCCGTTGCAGCTGCAAAGCGCGGAGGAATTGCTGCGGGCGGCTGAAATGGATTCTTAAACGCTTGATTCTTTATCAGTAAAATAGCAGAGCGGAGATATCGAAATAGGTATCTCCGCCCATTTATTTTGTGATGCTGCTGGTGATTTCAAAATTGTTGTTACCTTTTTCAAAATATTGCAACCACTATTATGTAGGCTTTTATGAAAGGAAGCGTGTTGTGGACTCATTTGATGAATTATATCAGAATTACAACAAAGATATTTTTCGATTTTTATATAAGCTATGCGGTTATGATCGCGTGCTTGCAGAAGATTTGATGCAGGAAACTTTTCTGCATGCTTATTTAGGCATTACAAATTTCAAAGCGCTGTGCAGTGTGAAACTTGGCTGATGCAAATCGCGAAAAATAGATATTTCCTGTTTTTAAGACGGGAAGAAAAGCGCACGCCTATTGTTTCTTTAGAGATTCTGATAACGGATCTCTTTGATGAAGGCTTAAACGTAACAGACGGTTTATATGAACAGCAATTGATCTCCGATTCTCTTGATATTGTATTTTTAATGTCCGAAAAAATGAAAATCGTTTTTCTTGATCGAATCTATTATGATATGTCGTATATCGAAATAGCAGAGCATCTTTCCATATCAGTGGGATCGGCAAAGATGCTTTTCCACAGAGCGAAATTGCTGTTACAAAAACAACTAAAGGAGAATTACGGATATGAAATATGATTGTGCATTGATTCAGGATGTTGTGTCTTTATATCACGAGGAAGTGTTGAGTGAGCGCAGCAAAGAGGTTGTAAATGATCATTTGAAGATGTGTTCAGAATGTAGAGAATATTACAATACTTTTTCCTCTTCTGATCCTCCAGTGAATACTGCTATTTTAGAAATGGGATCATTATCTCATCTTGCAGACAAAATTAAAGAGTATCACGCTTATCAGCTTGGAGTATTCCTATTTTCGATCATTGCCATGTTGACAATTGTTTTGCCATGGTTTGGATATCGCGGCGTCACGGAGACAAGGGGTACTATATTATTCAGCTATCCTGCTGCTATTATTGGTTTTGCATTGATGCAGTTTTCTATTTGGTTCCGCTTTAAGGATTATAAAAATCGTATGATTTGGGGGTATATAGGGTTTGGGTTGGTTTTGCTGACCGAAATCTATGTTTTTTTAACAATCACTACAGGCAGCACAATAGGAGTAGATTTTCTTTTATTTCATTTTGATGTGCCGTGCCTCGATGAAATCAATCTGTTCCACAGCTTTTCCAATGCAAGGTTTGGTTTTTATTTAGGCTTTCTGGCAACGGTATGGGATGCAATCGCCTTTTCCTTTTTTGTTCATCGCTTCAAATAAGGCCAACCCCTCCAATTTGATAAACTGATTCTAATTTTTTCCAAAAATAAGCTAGCCCTGCGAGATGCGATCCGCCTCAGGGCTAGCTTTTAAAATCATATGAAAGAAACTGTTAAAACTTTGTGCTCATCTGATAGCTTAGCGTCATCAGGCTGTCGCTCAAATGCACGTTTTCCACCGCAACATCCGGATAATGTGCCGCAATATCGAAATGCGTATAGTTCCAAAAGCCTTTAATGCCGAGCTTGACAAGCTGCGCGATGATCTCCGGCGCGTTGTCGCTTGAAATGCACAGCACCGCCACCATAGGTTTTTGATCCCGGCAGAAGTCGTCTAACCCATCTACATGGCGCACAGGCAGACCGCGCACGAGTTGGCCCGCCATGGCCTCATTCTTATCGAAGATACCGATAAGATTAAACCCGCGCGCTTCAAACGACATGTGTGTTGCAATTGCACGGCCTAGATTACCCGCGCCGATCAGGATGGTTTTCAGCCCCCGATCTACCCCCAGAATGCGCCCGATTTCCGCATAGAGCTGCTCCACATTGTAGCCGTAGCCCTGCTGGCCGAAACCACCAAAGCAGTTGAGATCTTGCCGGATCTGCGAGGCGGTCAGCCCCATGCGTTGGGAGAGCTCGCGCGAGGAGATACGGGTGATATTGTGCTTTTCCAGCTCGCCGAGGAAGCGGTAATAACGAGGCAGCCGCTTGATGACGGACATAGAGATATTTTCGCTTTTCGCCATAATTGATCCGCCCTTATTTGCTTAGGTTTTGAACGGTCTCCATCACATAATCGCCAAATTCGCTGCATGTGCAGCCCGTATCACGGCCTGTGATGGTCAGCTTCTTCTCCTCCAACATGCAGATGTCAAGCGCGCGCTCGAGCAGGTCCGCCTTTTCCTGGCGGCCGATGTGGGAGAGGAGCATCACGTCGCGCGCAACATAGAGCAGGGATCCGCATACTGGCCGCGGCCCTCGCGGATCATGCGGGGGGCGGAGCCATGAATCGCCTCAAACATGGCGTAGCGCTTGCCGATATTTGCGCTGCCTGCCGTGCCAACACCACCCTGGAATTCGGCAGCCTCATCCGTGATGATATCGCCGTAGAGGTTCGGCAGGATGAACACGCGGAAGTCGCGGCGGCGCTTTTCATCAATGAGCTTTGCCGTAAGGATGTCGATATACCATTCGTCTGTGGTGATCTCCGGGTATTCTTCGCCGATCTTTTTGGCGATGTTGAGGAACTTGCCGTCCGTCGTTTTGATCACGTTGGCTTTTGATACAACGGAAACGCGGTTCTTGCCGTTGCGCTTCGCATAATCATAGGCCAAACGGGAAATGCGCTCGCACCCTTCCGTTGTCGCAACGACGAAATCCATAGCGAGATCGTCCGTCACATGCACGCCCTTGGAGCCCACGGCGTATGCGCCCTCCGTGTTTTCCCGGAAGAAGGTCCAGTCAATGCCCTGGTCCGGCACCTTGACAGGCCGCATGTTGGCAAACAGGTCGAGCGCCTTGCGCATCGCTACGTTCGCGCTTTCAATATTCGGCCACGGGTCGCCTGCCTGTGGTGTCGTGGTCGGGCCCTTGAGGATGACGTGGCACTTTTTTGAGCTCCTCGAGCACGTCGTCCGGGATTGCCTTATTCGCGGCCACGCGGTTTTCAATCGTCAGGCCGTCAATCACACGGAATTCGACCTGCCGGCCTTCACATCGTCCGCGAGCATGTATTCGAGCACGCGGGCGGATTCCTTTGTAATGATCGGGCCGATACCGTCGCCGCCACAAACGCCAATGATGATTTTATCAAGCTTGTCATAGTCGATAAAATCCTTATCCGCCTTGATGCGGTCAGAACGCTCATACTGCTCGCGCACGAGCGCCTCAAAGTGTGCTACCGCTGATTTAATCTTTGCTTCGTCCATCTTTCTGCCTCCATATGTATCGTTTCTTTAATGAGCGTTTTCGCGCGTGTAGTTAAGCAGACCGCCTGCGAGGAGCATGTCTGTCTGCCGCTGTGAGAAGGAATAGACGAGGGGATAGCACTCGTTCTTCGTCACGTTTTCGAGCACGACCGGCTTACCCTCCGTGATCAGCGCGCGCACCTCCGGCAGGCGCAGCTCGTCGCCGAGCTCGATGTTGTCGTAATCCGCCTCATTCGCAAAGGTGAAGGGCAGAATGCCCGCATTGATGAGGTTTGCCTGATGGATGCGGGCAAAGCTCTTGGTGATCACAGCCTTCACGCCGAGATAGAGCGGGACGAGGGCTGCATGCTCGCGGGAAGAGCCTTGGCCATAGTTCGCGCCGCCGATGATCATTCCCTTGCCCTCCGCCTTGCAGCGCTCGGAGAAATCCGGGTCGACCTGCCCAAAGCAGAATTTGGAAAGATAGGGGATGTTGGAGCGGTAGGGGAGAATCTTTGCGCCAGCGGGCATGATGTGATCGGTGGTGATGTTGTCGCCGACCTTAAGCACTGCCTTCGCTTCAATGGAATCCGGCAGAGCTTCGTCACAGGGAATTCCTTGATGTTCGGCCCGCGCAGAACTTCGACCGCCTTCGCCTCCTCCGGCGTGGCAGGCAGCTCGACCATATTGTCGTTGATGAGAAATTCCGCCGGGAGCGTTACCTGCGGCGCGTCGCCCAGGGTGCGCGGGTCGGTCAACACACCTGCCAGCGCGCTTGCGGCGGCAACCTCCGGGCTGACGAGATAGATGCCCGCGTCCGCCGTGCCGGAACGGCCCTCAAAGTTGCGGTTGAAGGTGCGCAGGGAAACGCCTTTGGAATTGGGGGACTGCCCCATCCCGATGCAGGGGCCGCAGGCAGATTCGAGAATGCGGGCGCCCGCGGCGATCATATCAGCCAGCGCGCCGTTCTGCGCGAGCATATTGAGCACCTGCTTGGAGCCGGGCGCGATGGAAAGGCTCACATCTGGGTGCACGGTTTTGCCCTTGAGGATCGCGGCCACTTTGAGCATATCGAGCAGGGAGGAATTCGTACAGGAGCCGATGCTGACTTGGTCAACCTTGATCGGGCCAATCTCCGTTACACTCTTGACATTATCCGGGCTGTGCGGCATGGCCGCCATCGGCGCAAGAGGAGAGGTCAATTTCAATCACCTCGTCATACTGCGCGTCTGCATCGGGCAGCAGCTCGATCCAATCCTGCTCGCGGCCCTGCGCTTTTAAAAATGAACGGGTGACCTCGTCGGAGGGGAACACAGAGGTCGTCGCGCCGAGTTCTGCGCCCATGTTGGTGATCGTGGCGCGTTCCGGTACGGAGAGCGTTTTCACGCCCTCGCCGCCATATTCGATAATCTTGCCAACGCCACCCTTAACGCTCATAATGCGCAGCACTTCGAGGATGATATCCTTCGCCGCCACCCAAGGCTGAGCTTACCCGTCAGGTTGACGCGCACCATTTTCGGCATGGTGATATAGTAGGTGCCGCCGCCCATGGCAACCGCCACATCAAGCCGCCTGCGCCGATGGCGAGCATACCGATACCGCCGCCTGTGGGGGGTGTGGCTGTCAGAGCCGATCAGCGTTTGCCTGGGATGCCGAAACGCTCCAAATGCACCTGATGGCAAATGCCGTTGCCGGGCGGGGAAAATCGAATGCCGTGCTTTTTGCATACCGTTTTGAATAAAGCGGTGATCATCCGCGTTTTCAAACCGGTTTGTAACGTATTATGATCAATGTAAGCAACAGAAAGCTCTGTGCGCACCCGCTCAACGCCCATCGCCTCAAATTCGAGATAGGCCATGGTGCCTGTCGCATCCTGCGTGAGCGTCTGATCGATGCGGATGCCGACCTCGCTGCCGGGCGTCATATCGCCGCTGACGAGATGTGTTTTGATAAGCTTTTGACCGAGGGTGAATCCCATTGCATGTCCTCCTACTTGTTTGAGTTTTTAACAATCTTTTTTTATTGTAGTCGTTTGTTGGATTTTTGTCAATGTTTTGGGCAATGATCCGGCAGAAAAGAAAGGGTAAAAAACACGCGATAAAATAGCCATTTTTACAAACGGACTTTCTCTAAGCACAATCTTATAGAACATAACGCTCGATCGCCTGCGCCACGCCGTCCTCTTCATTGGATGCAGTTTTGTACCGTGCCGCGTTTCGTGCCGGCTCATGCGCGTTTGCCATGAAAACGACCATTTTGCCCACCGCAGCATGCCGAGATCGTTGGTCGCATCGCCGAAGGCCATCACGTTTTCCGGCTCAATGCATAGCTCTGCACACAGCCTTTTCAGGCCCGCCCTCTTATCAACGCCCCGTGTATTTATCTCTATGTTTCCAATAATTGCGGAAGAAACCTCAAAAAGCCCTGTTTGATTCAGGGCGGTGAGCAGGGGGGTGTAATACTGTTTTGGCATGGAGAAAACGTTCACTTTTTCAATCGTCTGGCCAGCCAAGGATGCTTCCAGATCGTCCACAATGGTTAGACGGGCGGCCAGACGCTCGATAAAGGCAGCGGGCAGGCTTTCGTTATGAAAGCGGCCGATCAGGCGGCGCTCAAGGTAAGAATGCCCAGCGCAGTAGGTTTCAAAAACAGCCTCGTAACGGTGCAGAAGGGAGAGGAGCGTTTGAAAGTCCCCCCAAGGAAAATCAAAGGTGAAAAGCCGTTTGCCCTGATGCAGATCCCGCGCCGCAGCGCCGTTAGAGAGCAAGGCATATTGCGCGGAGGGAACTTGCTGCGCTACGCTTTCCAGCTGCACCCACGTTCTACCACTGGCAAGGACGAGATGAACGCCCTTTTCAGAGGCGTGTTGCAGCGCGTTACGGTTCCGCTCGGAAACGGTCATATGATCTGAGCGGAGAAGTGTTCCGTCCAAATCCATTGCAATGAGCTGAATTGGCATCCTGTTATCTTCCTTCCTATATAGAAAAATATATTGACTGAAAAAATAGCGCCCGGCCGGCTTCGGCGGACGCCGCAGAGATTCGATCAAGTGGAAAATCGAGTGACGACGCGTTGCAATCGGAAATTTGCCACAGGCGTTTTCTGATTGAAGCGATAAATACTCATCATTAACCCAATCCCGATATAGACGCAGAGGTTAGAAGAACCGCCCGCGCTGAAAAACGGCAGCGTGATGCCGATAACCGGCAGCCACTGAAGCACCATACCGATATTGATAATGACTTGCGCGGCGAGCATGGAGCCATGCCCATGCACATCAGGTAGCTTGCGTTGTCGTTAGCGCGCTTGCCGTTGATCACAATGCGCAGAATGATCGCCGCGAGCAACACGAGCACAGCAATCGCACCGATAAAGCCCAGCTCTTCACCCGCAACGGAAAAAACAAAATCGTTCTGGTTCTCCGGCACAGCGCCGCTTTGCGTATAATTCCCATTGAAAAGGCCTTGCCCGAAAAACTGGCCGGAGCCGATCGCACCAATTCCACGGTTCTGCTGAAAAGCTTCATTTTTTGCGTAGAGATCCGGATAGAGAATGGCAAGAAAACGATTTTTTTGATCCTGATTCAAAATGAATTTATCCCCCAGCGCCCAGATGGCGGGGAAGGCCACTGCAACCGCGGCAAACCCAGCGGCAAAATAGCCCCAATGCACCCCAGCGGCAAACATCATGCCAAGGAACAATCAGCATAAAAATGAGCGCCGAGCCGTCGTCGCCCGTGGCCATGACAAGCCCAATTGGGATCAGGCATGGATACCGAGCAGCAGGACGGTCGTGAATTTGCTTACATGATCCTTCACTGCGTCGAGATGCACGGCAAAGGTGATGATGAACCCGATTTTCACTAGATCCGTACGGTGGAATGAACAAATATCTTGAGATCGAACCAGGAGCGTGCGTCAGGCCTTGCTGGCGGAGCAGAACCCCAGATGAAAAGGGCGCACATGATGAGCACACAGAAAATAGCAACCAGCGGCCATAGCCGGATAATCACTTCATAATCGAGAAACGAAATCAGCAGGCAAAGGATCAAACCTGCCGCCACTGCGATAATCATGTTCGCAGCTCTGAGGGGATCAGCTTGGTCGCGCCATTTTTTGTTGCGCTGTATACGAGCAGCATCCCAAAGGCGGATGCGCACAGACACAGAAAAAACAGGAGCTTATCCGTTTCCCTAAAATAGAGCTTAAACCAGCTTCGAAATTTTTGCACTGCTTCACCTCCAGGGTTTGGTTTGACCAATTGTTAAAATCTGATTCAGCCGAATGCCATTTCAAATGTTTTTTTTTGCTCTGGTAAATGGATAACATATCCTATGGGGATTTTGTGTTTCTGTGGCCTCTATGATTTTTTTGGCTCCGTTTTCTCCAAACGCACCGCAAAGCTCGATGCAGCCCACGCCGTTGGCGGCGAGTTTTTTCGCCGCTGCGCAGGCTTCTTCGAGATTGGATACGCCGATGATCTGCGCCGTTTCGCCATGAATGGCTGCCGAATCCTGGGATATACGAATTCGCCCAAGATGAGATACGCAAATTTCATTTTGATCCTCCCTTTTTTGTGAATGGGATCAAAGGTGAGGCGTGTCAGAGCTCTTCCTGTTCGATCGCTGTAATCTGATCAATTCGGCGCTGGTGGCGACCACCTTCAAACGGGGTATCAAGGAATACGTCAACGAGCTCCAGCGCAAGGCCGGGCCGATGACACGCTCGCCGAGGCAGAGCATATTCGCATCATTGTGCAGCCGCGTATATTTCGCGCCAAAATAATTGGAGCAGCACGCCGCACGGATTCCCTTCACTTTATTCGCCGCGATGGAGATGCCGATGCCCGTGCCGCAGCAGAGGATGCCTTTCTCACAGGCGCCGCTGGTCACAGCGCGCGCAGCCTCTGCGGCGATTGGGGCGTAATCGACCGATTCTGTGGAATTTGTGCCGAAATCTTGGTAGGGAATGCCCCGCTCCTCCAAATGCTTTTTGATGGTTTCTTTGAGCTGATATCCGCCGTGGTCGGCTCCAAGTGCGATCATGTAAAAATCCTCCCAATCATTCATTATTTTGTTTTTTTCTTAATTCACGCTCTGCCTGAGGTAGACGCAAGTAGAAAGGGGCGAGCGCGTCCGAGGGAATCCCCTCGCCGTGGAGAAGCTTTTCCTCCGCCAATAGCGCGGCGCAGGCCGCCTGTTGATAATAATGATAGGCCGGCGCAATTCGGCTGCCAGGAATTTGCTCTCCAATTGCATCCATGCAGAGCTTCGCGCCATCTCCCGCAAAAACAACCGGCAAATTTTTGCCTGTCAACAGGGGGGGGGAGCTCTGTAATTTTCATAGCCGCATCTTCCGTTAAACGCGAAAGCGCTCCGGCACGGCAGGAAAAAAGCGCTGTATATACCTGCGCACAGCGTGCGTCCATTGCAGCGCACACAGTGCAATCCCCGCCGGTTTGCCCAAAGGCGATCACTTCCAGCGTAGAGAGTGGGATACAGGCTTATCATGCGGAAAAGCCAAACCTTTTATCGCCGCTACGCCGATTCGCACGCCGGTAAAGGAACCCGGGCCGTTGGTAACAGCAAAAGCGTCAATCTCATCAAGCGCAAGGTTCGCATTTTTTAAAAGGCCATGCACCAGCGGGAGTAGCGTTTGGCTATGCGTCAGGCCGGTATTTAAAAAAGCCTCGCCCAACAGCTTTCCGTCCTCAGCAATTGCGACGCTGGCCGCACAGGCGGAAGATTCCAGTGCAAGAATTTTCATGCAGATTCACCGCCTTTTTCAATTGTAATAATCCGTTCGCTTTCAAATGCTCCGTGCTGAAAGGACACGCGGATTGCGTCTTCCGGCAGCGCGCCTTCAATGTTTTCGCTCCATTCGACGGCTAAAATTCCACCCGCATCCAAATAATCAAAAAATCCGGTAGAATATAGGCCGTCCCAAGAGTTGACACGATACATATCAAAGTGGCAGAGCGGAGGCTGCCGCCATATTCATGCACCAGCGCGAAGGTTGGGCTGGTCACCCTCCGCATCAATGCCCAACCCCTGCGCAAGGCCGCGCACAAACGCGGTTTTCCCCATGCCCATTCCACCAAAAAGAGCGACAACACAGCACCGTGCAGCCTTGTTGCAAAAGCTCTGCCTACGGCTTCTGTTTCCTGTACGCTGTTGGTGTGAATGGTATGCATGGAGTTATCCGTCCTTTCTGATCGTTGCAATAAAGCGGCATAAATCGCTTTCAAATAGCTGTAAACTTTGTTTGAAGCTATCATACCACAAATGCAAAGCATTTAAATACAAAAAATGGCGTTGCCGCCTTGCGGCGGGAGGCGTTTCACGCCGACAGACATTTTTCCAATGCTTCAAACTTTGTTTGAAGCTATTATACCACATTCCGGCGGGAAGGGAAAGCCGGGCGTTTCTCATTATTTCCTATTTTGATTTTTCATCTTGCGAATCACCGCTTTTTCTTTCGCTATTGACGCAATTCGATTCCGTGATCTTTTGCAGCGCTTTCTGATAAGTAAAATCGTCCAGTGAGTTTTCCTCTTTTAAATATTTCATCGTCAGCTCAGGAAATTGAACGAAGCAGATCGAGATTGCCCAAGCCACTGCCATGCGGGCGTAATACCCCTTTGCCGGAATTTGATTAAGCAGGGCGAGCACACGGCGGATATGCCGTTCCTCTATAAAATAGAACAGCAGCATCACCACCCCAAAGCGCGCTTCAAATTCCCGCTCTGTGTGAAGGTAAGGTTGTATGAAATTCCAAATCGCTTCAGGCTCTTCTCGGGCAATTTTCAAGCCGCTGCAAAAGCTGTCGCAAACAGACCAATTATCAATTTTTGGCACAAAGGCCGCGATCCTATGCAAAAGCCTCCAGGCAAATCCGCTCTAACGTAACCGATCACCATCCCCTGGAGCATGATTTCTTCAAAGGATTGATCCTGGCGCACTGGCAAGATAGCGCGCCAATCTCCCCTGATTATTTTTTTGGCAAGCTTGCGTAAGATGGGCAGCCGGACTCCTAAAATGTTGCTCGTACCGGGAGAAGGCTACTGGAGAATTTTTGAAACTCCGGCTCTGATAATGCAAGAAGCTGTTCATGAATCGATGCCTCCACTCGTGCGCCTCCTTTCAAGATAATGAAATGAATTATACTATGAAAAAGCCAAATCATCAATTGCAATAAAGAAGGTATAAAAATTTC
>ENA-OQCX01000658-OQCX01000658.1-human-gut-metagenome-genome-assembly--contig:-NODE-658-length-17690-cov-7.101919_pt1 | contig 17690 bp, 21 predicted proteins | sample MGYA00242762_ERZ504587 | MGnify/ENA primary metagenome ERZ504587 (study PRJEB26092, sample SAMD00036337) | human gut metagenome | host: Homo sapiens | study: EMG produced TPA metagenomics assembly of... | reverse complement strand
ATTCCCACTCCGCCACAAATCACACTAAAAGTGTACATTTGTAGCGGAGTTTTTATATACCAATGTCATGAGAGAATTTATCATTGCAGACAATCAAGATATCACCAAAGCAGGCATGATGTTCCTATTGGGCAGACAGAAAGACACCTCCCTGCTGCTGGAAGCCGACAACAAGGCAGAACTGATACAGCAACTACGCCTGCATCCCACCGCCGTTGTCATTCTGGACTATACCCTTTTTGATTTTTCGGGAGCCGAAGAGCTAATGGTACTTCACGAACGCTTCAAGGAAGCCGATTGGCTACTCTTTTCCGACGAATTGAGCCTACCGTTCCTGCGCCAGGTATTGTTCAGCAGCATGGCATTCGGCGTAGCGCTGAAGGATAATTCCAAAGAAGAGATACTGACCGCACTACAATGCGCCTCACGCAAGGAGCGATTCATCTGTAATCACGTCAGTAACCTGCTGCTCGCAGGCAACGGTTCCTCCTCCCCCACTCATCCTACCATCAAAGATGATTTACTGACTACTGCCGAACGGAGCATCCTAAAAGAGATAGCCCTGGGGAAAACAACCAAAGAAATAGCTGCCGAACGAAACCTCAGCTTCCATACGGTAAACAGCCACCGGAAGAATATCTTCCGGAAACTGGGTGTAAACAATGCGCACGAAGCCACCAAATATGCCATGAAGCAGGCATCGTAGACTTGGTGGAATATTATATATAAATCTCCCCGCTCCCGACACACAGCCGGGCATCAGCATCATACACCACTCCGAACTGGCCCGGAGCAATGCCTTGCAGCTTTTCTTCCGAAACAATGCGGTAACCCTCCGCCTCCTTTTGCAACCTGCCTTTGACAAACTCCGGCGTATGGCGTATCTTGAAAGTCACCTCCACCTCTTCCTGCGCTCCTTCCAGGGATTATCCGTAATGAAATGAAAATCGTACATACGGAATTCATAGCCGTATTGCAATGCCGTATCACATCCGCGGGACACGTAAATCACATTCTCCTCCACATCCTTGCGGACAACAAACCACGGTCCTCCACCCAACCCCAATCCTTTACGCTGGCCGATGGTATGAAACCAATAGCCCGATGCTTGCCTAACTTTCTACCCGTTTCCAACTCCACAATATCCCCTTCCCTTTCGCCAAGGAAACGCGCACAAAATCATTATAATCAATCTTTCCCAGAAAGCAGATGCCCTGACTGTCACGACGTCTGGCGCTGGGCAATCCGGCACGCAGGGCTATGTCACGAACCTCATTCTTCATCAGTCTGCCCAATGGAAACATCAGTTTGGAAACTTGCAGATAATCTATCTGTGCCAGAAAGTCGGTCTGGTCTTTCACGGAATCGGCAGCGGTACCGAGCCATGTCTTTCCATCCCTCAACACCGTAGTGGCGTAGTGCCCGGTTGCCGTGATATCGAAATCCTTCCCCACACGTTGCTCAAAGCACCCGAACTTTATCAGCTTGTTGCACATCACATCCGGATTGGGAGTCAAGCCACGTCTTATTTTATCAATGGCATAAGCCGCCACCTGGTCCCAATACTCCCGGTGCAGGTCCACTACTTCCAACGATAATCCATAACGCCGGGCAATGGCAGAAGCCATCTCCATATCCTCTTCCGCAGAGCAGTCCATATAATCGGCATCGTCCCTCCCTATTTTGATATAAAATAGAGAAGGACGGTAACCTTGTTCGCAAAGGAGATGTACCACCACGGAGCTGTCTACACCTCCCGACAATAATACAGCAATATTCATTCTATCGTATACTGTTATTCTTTTAAATTCTGTCAAATGCCTGGGACAAGTCGTCCAGCAAATCATCGATATGTTCTGTCCCGATGGAGAGGCGGACCGTGCCCGGTTTGATGCCTTGTTCTTCCAATTCCCGTGCGACTCAATTGGGAATGGGTAGTGGTGGAGGATGGATAACCAGGGATTTCACATCAGCCACATTGGCAAGCAACGAGAATATCTGTAAACTGTCAATAAACGTCTGCGCTTCCTTCACACCGCCCCGCACCTCAAACGTAAAGATAGAACCGCCTCCATTCGGAAAGTATTTCCCGTAAAGCGCGTGGTCAGGATGCTCGGGCAGGGACGGGTGGTTCACGGCAACCACTTTGGGATGCTTCTTCAAGAATTCAACCACTTTCAAGGCATTCTCCACATGACGTTCCACGCGAAGCGACAACGTCTCCAATCCTTGCAACAGAATGAAAGCATTGAAAGGACTGATTGTGGCACCGGTATCACGCAACAATACGGCACGGATACGGATGGCATAGGCAGCAGGACCGGCAGCGTCGACGAAACGTACTCCATGATAACTCGGGTCCGGTTCCGTCAGTTGGGGAAACTTCCCCGAGGCCACCCAGTCGAACTTGCCGCTATCTACAATAACACCACCCAAGGACGTACCATGCCCTCCGATGAACTTCGTTGCCGAATGGACTACAATATCTACCCATGCTCTATGGGACGAATCAAGTAAGGAGTACCGAAGGTGTTATCTATAATCAGAGGAATCCGGTGACGGTGTGCTATTTCAGCAACGGCATCAATGTCAATGATGTTGCAATTCGGATTTCCCAGCGTTTCAATGAATACTGCCTTGGTATTCTCCTGAATCGCTTTCTCGAAATTGTCCAGATTGCCCGGGTCCACAAAAGTAGTGGTAACCCCGTAGGCAGGCAATGTGTGGGCCAGCAGATTATACGTTCCACCGTAGATGGTCTTAGCTGCCACGATATGGTCGCCTGCACGGGTGATATTCTCAAAGGCATAAGTGATGGCTGCCGCACCCGAGGCTACGGCCAATCCGGCAACACCGCCTTCCAGAGCCGCCACACGTTTCTCGAACACATCCTGGGTGGAATTCGTCAACCGCCCGTAAATATTCCCCGGGTCCTGCAAGCCAAAGCGGGCTGCCGCATGGGCCGAATTACGGAATACATACGAAGTTGTCTGATAGATAGGTACGGCGCGGGCATCAGTTGCCGGGTCGGGTTGTTCTTGTCCAACGTGAAGTTGTAGAGTCTCAAAGTGCAATTTCTTTGTTTCCATTGTCGTTTGTATTTTAGGTGAATAAACCGTTTCTCATTCGGATGTTGCAAAGATAGAGCGATAAGCCGGGGCAGACAATGACACAGATTAGGGAATTTTATACCACAATTGTGGTAGATAAGCAAGCTATTTTCTATCTTTAGATAAGATAGACTGCATTTCGGCAAAACTTTTTCATGCAAGCATGAAAGTTCTGCACTCAATTTGCACTATCTTTGCCCCCATGAAAGCAAGAAATATACTGATACTCATATTGGGAACCCTGATTCTTCCCATTTATCTGACTTCCTGCGGGGTGGACCGCTGGAAAGAGTATGCCGGACAGACCCAGACAGACCGCTGGATTGACGATACCATGCGTGTGTGGTACTATTGGGTAGACGCTATCCCCCATACCAACGACTTGAACTATTTTCAAGCCCCTTTCACTTTCTTTGCCTCGCTCAAATCCGAAGAAGACAAATTCTCCACCATCGACAGTCTGGTCAGCATCACCACTACCCGCAGCATCCCCTATACGGATTACAGCTACGGATTCCAGTTCACTACCAACCAGATAGAAGTAGAAGGAGAAGAGAATGCCATTGTTGCACAGATTCTTTACGTTGCCGACGGAAGCCCGGCCTCGGAAATCGGGCTAAAACGGGGTGACTGGATTATGAAGATGGACGGGAACTTTATTACTGAACAGAATTATAAGAAACTGTATGGAAGTAGTGCCATGGAACTTACAGTAGGTTATTACGACGTGGAGAAAAATGCCATCGTTGCTTACGACAAACCCAGACAGATAGCATCGGCGCGTCCCGTCAACGACAACCCGGTGCACTATAAGAATGTATATACATCAGGCAGCAAGAAAATAGGTTATCTGGTCTACAACCACTTCAGTTCCGGCCCCACGGACAACAGTAATGAATATGACAACGACCTGCGCAGCGCATTCCAATATTTCGCATCACAGCAAGTCAACGAATTCATCCTTGACTTGCGCTACAACAACGGTGGATTACTGAGTTGCGCAGAATTGCTGTGTACCATGCTTGCACCTTCCTCCGCCTTGGGACAAGAGTTGGGGTACCTGGAATTCAACAACCGCTTCAATCCGCAGATAGTACCGTTCACCCTGAATTCCGGACTCATCGGAAACGGAGCAAACCTAAACCTGAATACTCTCTACGTACTTACCAGCAGCCAGACTGCCTCCGCCTCCGAAATGGTGATTAACTGCCTCGACCCGTATATGGATGTTGTCATAATCGGCGGTACTACCGTAGGCAAGAATGTAGGTTCCAGGAATTTCTCCAGCCCCGAACTGATGATAACGATGAATCCCATCGTCTGCAAGATATACAATTCGGAAGGGAAATCTGATTATGAATCCGGATTCCAACCGGCCTACTCGGGATATGTAGTGAATGAGATGAGCGACATGTCACGTTTCCTGCCCTTTGGAGATACCAACGAAGCCTTATTGAGCACTGCACTCGGCGCCATCGACGGAAGCATACAACCGCCCGCACAAGAAGATACCCGTTCTTTAAGAGTGACCACTCTCGCAAACTCCATTGAACGTCGGGCAAGCCATGCCGTACGCATCAAATAAAAAGACAAATAGGATGAAACTAAACAGAAGAGTTACAATCATCACCCGATTTTCGGGAATCATGTTCAGCCTGCTGTTGCTCGGCGGACTGGCAGCTTGCAGCGATGATAACAATGGCAGTGATACGCCAGAATCGGAGCCGTCAACCTACCCCACCACTCCTTTCTCCAAAATCGAACTCAAAGAAGTGATAGAGAGCGATGCGCAACCGGTTACTGCCACCCACACCTACCTTTACAACAGTGCAGGCAGGCTGACCGGCTACACCGGCAAACAGAGCTTTACAGCAGGAGACGAACTCTTCGAGATAGAGAATACCACTACTGTCGAATACAAGGACCATCAAGCCGTGATAACCGACGAAGCAGGTACAGTATCAACCTACACGCTGAATGACAAAGGTTATGCCACCACTTGTACCAGTCAGGATATGGCAGGAAATACCCGTACTTACACCTTCTCCTACCTCATCAACACCGAAGACAAATACTATCTGGAAAACATCACAGAAAAGCTGGACGACGGAAAAGAATACTCATTCATTACAATAGACTACAGCAACTTCCGGGCATTGCGCATACAGCAAAAGGTTGACACTTTTGAGCACAACAGTACGGCTACCACACCATCAGACAATGAAATTGCAAATATCTCCGAAATACCAAGCCTATTCATTACGGACATGTATCCGCTTTCCATGCATGCGGTTGCCATATACGGGAAGATATTGGGAGAACCTGCAAACTATCTGATTACCCAACTCATCCCGGACAGCAACGGAGAAAGTGAAGAGACCACCACCTATACTTATACGTTAGATAACCGGGGTATCGTCACTTCCTGCCATGCAGTCGTCAGGCATATAAGGAACGGCTACGAGCAGGACTACACACGCACCGTGAACTATACCATCGAATAATAAGTTACTTACTTCTTAAAGAACTTGTCGAAGAAAAGGACGTGATAGTCTATGGAGTTGTTCCAATACGTTCCGGTATGTCCACCGGGACGGGTGATGAAGTCATGGTCTATCTTCCTTGCCAGCAGCCGGTTGTGCAAGTCCTTGTTCACTTCAAGAAAGAAATCGGCCTCACCGCAGTCGATGATTAGCGCCAAGTCTCCATTTACAATCTTATCCAGCTGGTTGACCACCGTATGCGCATCCCAAGATGCCTTGTTGGCAGCAAACTCTCCCAACTGCTTGTTCATTTCCCAATTCTGGGGGAACGGCCGTATATCCACTCCTCCACTCATACTGCCCGCCGCACCGAACACATCCTTATGGCGGATAGCACTCCACAAAGCACCGTGGCCACCCATACTCAATCCACTGATGGCACGTGCCTTTCTATCGGGAATGGTAGCATAGTTCCCGTCTGTATACTTCACCAGTTCCGAGGTGACAAAAGTCTCATAACGGTAGGCAGGATTCTCCGGACTGTCCCAATACCAACTGTTCTTGCCGTCCGGACATACAAATATGATTCCTTTCTCATCCGCCATCTGCGGCAATTCCGGCTTCAGTTGCACCCAGCTCCGCGCATTGCCGCCATAACCGTGCAACAGATAAACCACCGGACAAGCCTGCTTGCCGATAGCCTTATCAGGCAATACATACACAACTTTTACATCCTTATTCATGGCTGCACTTCTCACCAACACCGTGTCTACACGTGCCGCCTGCAACATTACGGCAGACAGACACCACAAAAGCCCCAAGGCAATAATTCTTTTTTTCATCTATTTATTGTTTATTTTTTCTAACGGATGGCAATATTAACAATAAATACTGAAAAATCATTATCTTTGCCTCACAAACTATTCAAAATCCACTATGGAGTTTATTATCATTCTACTTTTACTTATTCTGAACGGCATTTTTGCCATGTATGAAATCGCTTTAGTCTCCTCAAGTAAAGCACGCCTTGAAACTCTTGTCGGAAAAGGGAACAAAAGAGCCAAAGGAGTATTGAAACAACTGGAAGAACCCGAAAAATTCCTCTCCACCATCCAAATCGGTATTACTCTTATCGGTATCGTATCCGGTGCCTATGGTGGTGCCACCATCGCTGATGACGTAGAACCGCTGTTCGCCTCATTCCGGGAGTAGCCGCCTATGCCAAGACTCTCGCCATGATTACCGTAGTAGCCATCATCACCTATCTGTCGCTCATCATAGGCGAACTGGTGCCCAAGTCCATCGCCTTGAACAACCCGGAACGATGGGCCACCATGCTCAGCCCCTTCATGATTGTGCTGACCAAGATCTCCTATCCGTTTGTATGCCTGCTGAGCGCTTCCACCAAACTGATGAACAAACTCATCGGACTGAACAGCGGCGAAGAACGCCAAATGACACAAGACGAACTGAAGATGATTCTGCACCAAAGCTCGGAACAAGGCGTCATCGACAAAGACGAAACGGAAATGCTGCGTGACGTGTTCCGCTTCTCGGACAAAAGAGCGAATGACCTGATGACCTATCGCCGCGACATCGTCGTGCTCCATCCCACAGACACACCGGAAGAGGTGCTGCGTATCATCCACGAAGAACACTTCAGCAAATATCTCCTGGTGGAGCGGGGAAAGGACGAGATTATCGGTGTGGTTTCCGTAAAGGACATCATCTTGATGATGGGCGGCGAACAACCCTTCAACTTACGTAGTATTGCACGCCCTGCTTTGTTTATTCCGGAAAGTTTGTATGCAAAGAAAGTTTTAGAGCTGTTTAAGAAGAACAAAAACAAGTTCGGAGTTGTTGTAGACGAGTATGGAAATACAGAAGGTATCATCACCCTGCACGATTTGACGGAAAGTATCTTCGGAGACATCCTCGAAGAGAATGAAACGGAAGAAGAGGAAATCGTTGTTCGTCAAGACGGTTCCATGCTGGTGGAAGCTTCCATGAATCTGGATGACTTTATGGAGGCGATGGGCATTATGAACTATGATGACCTGAAAGAAGAAGACTTCACCACCTTGAGCGGTCTTGCCATGTTCTTGATAGGACGGGTGCCGAAAGCCGGAGACTTGTTCAACTACAAAAACCTGGACTTCGAAGTGGTGGATATGGACCGCGGACGGGTGGACAAGCTGCTCGTCATCAAGAAAGAAGAAGATGAATAACAAACGCTATTGCGTCTTTATAATTAACTTAAACCATTAAAGCAATGAAAAAAGTAATGATGATTGCAGCCCTTGCCGCTGCATTGGTATCCTGCCAATCAAAAGGAACTCAGAACAATGACACCGTCGCCATGGACGAAAGTGTAATGGCTGTTACCGGCAATGACTCGTCTGCCGTAGCCGTATACGAAGGAATCCTTCCCGCCGCCGACGGTCCGGGCATCCAGTATGTATTGAGCGTAGACAGTGTAGGTCCCGACGGAGAAAGCGGCTACACGCTGGTAACAACTTATCTGGATGCCGAAGGCCCCGGAAAGAACAAGAGCTTACTTCCAAAGGAAAGAAAGAAGTTATCCAGAAAGACGTCGACAACAAGAAGAAAACAGCCATCAAGCTGACCCGAACGACGGGGACACTCCGGTGTACTTCGTAGTAGTGAACGACACAACCCTGCGCCTTGTCAACGACAGCCTGCAGGAAGCAGTGAGTGACTTGAATTATGACATCATCCAGGTGAAATAGTCCATCCATACTTATAAGAAAGAACGGTACAGCCGGAATTACTGAATTCAGTGGTTCCGGCTGCTGTTTTTTCAATGAGGGGGCATTTCAAACAAGAGAACAGAAGGCTATATCAAAAAGTTAGTGCTATCTTTGTCGCTTCATCAAAGTATATATAAACATGAAACATTCTTCCGAGAAACCTTTAGCACCTGCCAACTACTCACGCTGTTTCAACAACCAATGCCCGAAAGCCGACAACTGCCTGCATCGCTTAGCCGCCCTTCGCGATACCCCCGAGTACCCGTCCATCCGCATCATCAATCCACTGTGTATTCCAGAGGATAGCAGCCAATGCGCCTATTTTCAATCGACACAAAAGATACATGTCGCATGGGGAATCAGCCACTTGCTCGATGAAGTTCCCTACAAGAATCTCCAACCTCTGAAAAGCCAGTTGATAGCCCATTTCGGCCGCGGAAAATACTACCGCTTCTACCGGGAAGAATCTTACCTTTCCCCCGAAGACCAGAACTATATCCGCAGAACTTTCCACCAATACAACATTCCGGGAGAACCGGCTTTCGATCTTACAGCGAGGAATACAAATGGTAGAAAGGTAATCTTCAGCCCCCTTTTCATGTCATTTTATCACTGAAAATATAGATAACACTTTAGTTCACAACGGTGAACACTTTGTTACAACAGTAAGAAACAAAGTGTTCACATACTATGAAACAAACTGTTCGCACTCAATAAAACAAACTGTTTTCTTTAACGGAACGAACTGTTTCCTACTAATGAAACAAACTGTTCTCCATATTGAAACAAACCGTTCTCCTTAGGGAAACAGACGGATTCCCTTTTGAAGCCCTACAAGGGGAATAATTATCGCCTGCGAAAATATAGGAGGAAATACAGCGACATAGTGCGATACCTATTCTCTGCAAAACGGGTGAACGTGTTCGGGAGGATATTGCAGCAACACGGGATGAGGTAAAGGAAAGAGAGGGGGAGATGGTATATTGTGTGGTAAAAGTGGAGAGGTAGAAAAGACGGAAAGGATTACAGTTGAAATAAATTCTTTTTCTTAACTTTGTGAAATAGAAACATCGAATATGACGATGAAGAAAATAAAAATATGAAAACAGCACTATCTATAAATCAACCGTTCAAGGATTGGGTAAACCACCTAAAACAAGACATTCGTAGTGCACAGATTAAAGCGGCTGTACGCGTGAACAGCGAACTGCTTCACCTTTACTGGCAACTGGGGGCAGAAATTATAGAACGGCAGAAAGAAATGACTTGGGGAAGCGGATTTCTCGAAGAGTTGAGTCGTGAGCTGATGGCAGAATTTCCTGATATGAAAGGGTTCTCATATAGAAACATACGCAGTATAAAGCAGTGGTATCTATTTTATAATGAGCCATATACTATTTGGCAACAAGTTGTTTCCAAATTAGGTGAAGAGAAATTTTTCTCCATCCCTTGGGGGCATCATCTCTATATCATCTCCCAATGCAAGGAAGTGAACTTATTCGGAGAAAGACAGTTAAACAATAAAACCGGAAACATATATGGCCGATAATTATCTTGAAAATCAGTACGAGCAATACCGGGCACGCAAAGCAGCTTGGGAGAAAGCGAAAAAATCCGGTAAGGCACAAACGCTACATAAGCCGACACTTCCCCTCAAAAAAGGCGGAAAGAAAGTGTTCGTTACCGGAGGTGCAGGAGGTATTGGCAAAGCATTGTAGAAGCCTTCTGCAAGCTTAATTACCAAGTAGCCTTTTGTGACAAGAATGAACTGGAAGGACAACAAACCGCCCAAGCCACCGGAGCACAATTCCACCCCGTCGACCTAAACAGCAAAGAAGCATTGGAACTTTGCCTGCAAAATATTTTCAAGGAATGGGGGGATATTGACATCATTATAAACAATGCCGGCATCAGTGAATTCTCTCCCATCACAGAAACGAGTGTGGAGACTTTCGATAAAATATTGTCTGTGAATTTACGTCCGGTGTTCATTACTTCACATGCGTTGGCAGTACACCGCAAAAGTCAAAACAGCACGAATACCTACGGAAGAATCATTAATCTCTGTTCTACCGCTATCTGATGAGTGAACCAGGCAGTGAAGGATATGCAGCTTCCAAAGGAGGTATCTATTCATTGACGCATGCGTTGGCTTTATCGCTTGCAGAGTGGCACATCACGGTCAACTCCATCTCTCCGGGCTGGATTCAGACACACGATTATGAACAATTACGGGCAGAAGACCATTCACAACATCCCTCCGGACGGGTTGGCAAACCGGAAGATATTGCCCGTATGTGCGTATTCCTATGTCAAGACGAAAACGACTTCATCAATGGCGAAAACATAACCATTGACGGAGGCATGACCAAAAAGATGATTTACTGGGAATAGCCCTTTTATAAAACAATCTGCCCAACATAATAATTATAGGATATGAACATGAAAAAGTCTTTTATAGGAATCCTGCAGCAACCATCATCCTCAGCGGATGCGGCACAAGCCAGATGCTGCAGGCGACCCTAACGCAGTGCTCGCAGGAGCTGCCATCGGAAGTAATGTAGGCGGTGCCATCGGCGGGCTGATAGGTGACAGTAACGGAGGCTGGCGAGGAGGATACCGGGGTTCCGCCATCGGCACCATCATAGGAACCATTGCGGGAGCTGCCATTGCCAATGCAGCCACAGCCCCCAAAAAGCAGGAGGAGTACAGCTACCGGATAGAAAGGACACAGCCCTATCCCCCGCAATCCGGAAGACAGCCGCAAGCATCGGCCATCGACCACTTGAGGATACGGAATATACGTTTCATTGACGACAGCCGCAACCACGTCATCAATTCGGGCGAAAACTGTAAAGTGATTTTTGAAATCATGAACGAAGGAAACAAAACAGCCTACAACGTAGTGCCGGTGGTGGCGGAAACCACGGGCATGAAGCGCATTTACATATCACCGTCGGTCATGATAGAGCAAATAACTCCGCACAACGGTGTGAAATACACCGCCAACATCAGTGCCGGAGAACGGATAAAGACGGGTAACGTCACCATACGCATAGCCATAGCCGACGAGTACGGAGACGAATATGACTGGCAGGAGTTTTCGTTGCCCACACAACGGTAGAACAATGTCTTAACAGTAGTTTTTCAAAGAAATGGAACAACAGCAATCTTCTTTCAAAGAAAAAGAACGCATAGAACTACGGGAACCCCGACGCTTTAAAGTCACCATCTACAATGATGACTTCACCACCATGGAGTTTGTGGTAAAAGTACTCACCACCGTCTTTTACAAATCATCGGTAGAAGCGGAAACACTGATGCTGCAGGTGCACAAGAGCAACTCCGCGGTAGTGGGCATCTACTCATACGACATCGCCCACTCCAAAGTACAGAAAGCCACCCGCATGGCACGCAATGAAGGTTTCCCCCTCCGGCTCACCGTCACCCCGGAGGAAGAAGAATAAGAAGAAAGAAACAATATGGATATAAAAAATACGATATTCGTAAACCAAGCATTCGCTTCCGCACAAAGAAAGGCCGAGTCTTACCGGCACGAGTTCATCATGCCCGAACATCTGCTGAGCGCCATTATAGAGCAGGAACCTTTATCCACACCCTGCAAGATACCTTCTACAATTATGTGGAGCTCAGCATCTCACTGGAAAACTATCTGACGGAAGAAGTGGACACTGTCCCCGACAATGTGGAATACGAGTTGGGACTTTCCGTCCAGCTCAGCTCACTCCTGCAACATGCCTATACGGTGACAGAGTATTCCAGCGCCGAAGAACTGGGTGTTCCCCATCTGATACAAGGCTTGCTGCAACTGGAAGATTCCTGGGCATGCCATTTCCTGAAGGAAGCAGTCGGCGGCAACCTGCCCGAATTCCTCAGTCTGCTCATTACCCACTACGAAGAAGCGGAGCTGGCAGAAGAAGCAGGCGGTACGCCATCTCCCGATGAACAAGAGAAAACAGAACCGTGGCGTAACTACGTGACCTGCCTCAACGACCATCTGGCAGACCACAACCCGCTTATCGGCAGGGAGATGGAGTTGGAGCGAACCATACAAGTGCTCTGCCGCAAAGAAAAGAACAACCCATTGCATGTGGGCGAACCCGGTGTAGGCAAAACAGCCCTTGCCTATGGGCTTGCCGCCCGTATCGAAGCGGGCAACGTCCCCGAACGGCTTGCCGGCTTCCGCATCTATGAGCTGGACTTGGGCAGTCTACTGGCAGGCACACAATATCGCGGCGATTTCGAGAAGCGGCTGAAAAGTATCATGGAAGCATCGGCCGTGAGGGAAACGCCATCGTCTACATCGACGAGATACACAACCTGATAGGCGCCGGACGCACGGGCGAAGGCTCTATGGATGCCTCCAACATGCTGAAACCCTATCTGGAAACCGGGGCAATACGTTTCATCGGCTCTACCACCTACGACGAGTACAACCGCTACTTCGCACGCAGCAAGGGACTGGTACGCCGCTTCCAGCAGATAGACATACTGGAACCGAGCATTGAAGAAGCCATACATATCGTAGAAGGCCTGAAAGAGAAATACGAAACCTACCACGGCGTCACCTACGAGCCCGACGTCATCCCCTACGCCGTAAAGGCAAGCGCCCGCTACATCAGCGACCGTTTCCTGCCCGACAAAGCCATCGACCTGGTGGACGAAGCAGGAGCTTACCGGGAAATACATCCCACAGACTCCGGAGAACAGACCGTGGACAAGGCACTGATAACCGACATACTGGCACGTACCTGCAAAGTCAATGCCCTCGCCATGAAAGAGGACGACACAGTCGCCTTGGAAAGCCTGCACGAGCGCATCAGCTCCCGCATCTACGGGCAGGAAGAAGCCGTCCGTCAGGTAGTGGAAGCTGTGCAAATGTCCAAAGCAGGACTGCTGGACGAAAACAAACCGCTAGCAAGCCTGCTCTTTGTAGGCCCCACCGGAGTAGGAAAGACCGAAGTTGCCAAAGTGCTCGCCGCCGAGCTGGGCATCGCCCTGCAACGTTTTGACATGAGCGAATATACCGAAAAGCATACCGTAGCCAAACTGATTGGCTCGCCTGCCGGCTACGTGGGTTACGAGGACGGCGGCCTGCTGACCGACGCCATACGCAAGACCCCAAACTGCGTGCTACTGCTCGATGAGATAGAAAAAGCACATCCCGACGTATTCAACATCCTGCTGCAAGTAATGGATTATGCCGTACTGACTGACAACAAAGGACGGAAAGCCGACTGCCGACACGTGGTCCTCATCATGACCTCCAATGCCGGAGCACAATATGCCCGCCAAGCGTCCATCGGCTTCAACAGTCAGGTCACCGCCGGAGAAGCCATGCTGAAACAAGTCAAGAAAACCTTTAAGCCCGAATTCATCAACCGCCTCTCTGCCACGGTGGTCTTCCATGACATGGACCGCCCGATGGCATCACTTATCCTCGACAAGAAACTCGGAGAACTAGGCAGCAAGCTGTCTTCCCGCCAGGTGGAAATGGTATTGAGCCAGGAAGCACACGAATGGCTGCTCCAACGGGGTTTTATTCCCGAATACGGCGCCCGGGAGATGGACCGCGTGATAGCCGCCCACTTGAAACCCTTGCTGATGCGCGAAATTCTGTTCGGTACATTGAAGGCAGGAGGAAAAGTCCGCGTGCAAGTGGAAAACGGAGCATTGAAACTACAACCCGCAACCGAATAACGATATGGTCTTTCAACTGACGGATAAACTTGCTTTCCCCGACCCTCACTACGGCGACCCCGACGGGTTGCTCGCTGTGGGCGGTGACCTATCCATTGACCGCCTCATCCTGGCGTACTCCAACGGCATCTTCCCCTGGTACGCATTTCGGGAAGAACTGATACAATGGTGGTGCCCGATGGACCGTTTCGTCATCTTTCCGGACGAAATCCATATCTCCCACTCCATGCGTACGCTCATCAACAAAGGAAAGTACGAAATCACCTTCAACGAAGCTTTCCAAGACATCATACAAACCTGCGGAGAATTGCGGATAGAACAAGAAGGCGCCTGGCTCGGAACGAAGATGATGGAAGCCTATACGCACCTGCACGAACAAGGATTCGCCGCCAGCGTGGAAGTATGGGAAGAAGAGCAATTGGTAGGTGGGCTGTACGGAGTGACCCTGGGACGTTGTTTCTTTGGAGAGAGCATGTTCTCACTCGTTCCCAGCGCCTCGAAGCTGGCCCTCATCCATCTGGCCCAATTCTTCAGGGAACATGGAGGCGTCATGATAGATTGCCAGTTCGAAACCCCTCACCTCAAAACAATGGGAGGCAGGCACATCAGTTACGACGAATATATGACATACATCGAACAAGACTGCCGCTTCTAAAAGTAAAAAGGAATAACGAGGGGCTCAGAACTATCCGCGCCTAAATATAGCATAATGAAAGTACTCATATACTTTTGACACTCTCCCATTCTATTTGAAGGCCGGAGCAGGAAGATGCATACCTGCCATCGTCAATTGGTTGTCCTTGGCATATTGGAGGAAATACTTGCGTGCTTTCACGGCAGCTTCCTTATCCATATCATAGGAAGCGCAGTATTCCGGATGCTCCAACTGAAGGGCCGCACCATGGATGAGGTCACCAATCACCAGTAACTTGCCACTCTGGAAAACCGTATGACCGGGAGTATGACCGACTGCCTCCATGGCAACCACATTGCCCGGCAAGGTATCGCCAAACTCAAACAGATGCAGCCGTTCCTTATAGGCATCCATCGTCTTTACGACCTGCGCCTTCCTTTCGGCAGGCATTGCCATCCAGGCATCATATTCCACTTTTGATGCGTACACTTCGGCATTCGGGAAGACTACACTGTCTCCTTCATCATTCCACCGATATGGTCGCCATGGAAATGGGTAAGATACAGATATCCAATATCTGCCGGAGAGATACCCAAAGATTGTAATCCGGGCAACAGACGACTGCCGGGAGCTCCCATTCCCGTATCAAAAAGGATACGGATACCATTCGTATCTACCAGGAAGGTGCTCATGGAAGAAGGAATACCGCCTTGAAGCGACAAACTTTCCATCAATTCATCGCTTGCATCCGGGAAAATCGTTCTCGGCATCAAATGCTCACCAGCATTATCCTGAATCCAAGTGGCCTGCACTCCCTCCAGTTGCAAGGTCTTTACGCCACTGCATGTTACACCGACACTATCCATACTTACATCTTCATTTGTTTGTTTCTTTGTCCTGCTGCCGCAACCCGCCATCAGCAATGCTGCTGACACAACAACCAGGCACGTCCATGTCTTGTTTTTCATCGGTACAGAGTTTTTTATCCATAAATATTGAAGTTCGCACAAATATAGGCAAATAAAATCATTCGGCACACGGATGCCTGAACCAAAAACGGCTGCCGACTCCCAATTCCGACTCAGCACCGATAGTCCCGCCAAGATGCTCAATGATACTTTTACAGATGGACAAGCCTAAACCCGTGCCCTTCGCAAAGGTATTAAGCTTTACAAAGCGGTCGAACACAGTAACCACGGCATCCGGAGCAATACCCATACCGGTGTCCGTCACAGAAAACTCTATCTGACCGGTACCTTCCACCGGATGATATTCCAAAAGGATCTGCCCTTCACTGGTGAACTTCAAAGCGTTGTTTATAAAATTGGTGACCACCTGCATCAGACGTTTCTTGTCGGTATAGATACGGTAATCGGGCAAGTCGAGAGCCAACAGAACCGGTACAGCCTTGTCTTCCTTTATATCATAGTTGCGCATCACGTCCTTACAGAAGTCACTGACATCCACATACCCCATATTATAATCAAGTGTTCCCGCTTCTATCTTTGCCAAATCCAGAATGTCGGATATCAGTTGCAAGAGCAGTTCCGTATTCTCCTGCATGATGGCAAGGTATTCCTGGCGTTCTTCCCTATCGTCCAGTTCGGCAATGATGCTTGCAAAACCGACAATGGAATTGAGCGGAGTACGGATTTCATGACTCATATTGGCCAGGAAAGCAGACTTCAAGCGGTCCAGATGTTCTGCCTTATCCTTGGCGACCCGCAATTCCTCCTCTATCTTTTTCTGATGGTCGATATCCACACTGGTAATGACATGCGCCATCTGCCCGTCCACCCAAGCAAAGGCTGCACTGAACACGCGAAACCAACACTTGTCAAATGGCCGTTGATAATCCCACGAATAGACTTTGGTGGGGTGTCCGTTTTCATCTATCAAATGCCTCTTTGGGCAGAACTCACACTCCCCCGTCTTGTCCGAGTAGAGGGCCTCCCAGCATTTTTTCCCCCAGAAATGCTCGATACCGCCATATGGTTCCACCATAGACCTATTGGCATACAACATATCGTGGGAATCGAAAGAGTTGACGTAAATATCAACGCCCATATTATTCATGATACTGCCTAATGTATTGCTGGCCCTCACTTCCCTTTCCTTATATTCCCTGACCGCAATTTCCTTAGAGAACGAGCCCAGCAAGAGATGAATGATTTGCAACTCCTCTTCCGTGAGATAGGTCTCTTCCTCCCTGCCTGCAAAACCTATGAATCCGATGATTTTACCCCCAGTATCTTCAAAATGCCTGATTAACAAAGAATCCTCACCGTAGAAATCAAGAATGTCAATATCATCCCATGAAGCATCCGCATTTCTGTTTCCATAGAAAGGTTTATCCCGAGCTTTCATGGCATCGACATGCTCCTTTTTCAACTCTCCCATATCGAAACGGGGTTTCATAGTCCCACCTTCATTTCCAATCGTTTCTTTCAATAAGAAATAACGGAATCCGTCAGTCTGATAGATAAACCTTTCGTAAAGTCATAGTAGTTGCAGAAATCGGTCAACGATTCAATAACTTTCCTTTCATTGGGTTCATTGCTATTCAACCGTTCTAAAAAATGAAGCAAGAATATGTTTAAGTTCTCTTTGTTTTTGCCCATATAATCTTTTGAAAAACTTTAAGGTGCTAATATACAACTTTTTAAAGAGAAATAAGTTTCTTTTATATATCTAGGAAGTTTAAAAAACAACCATTCCCCAATAAAACAAAAAAGGCAATAACTTAATTTATTTTACAAGTATCACTAAGGCAAAAGCTCTTCATCCGTATTCATACGACGGCATAACATCTAAAGTATACAAAAAGAAGTCTATGGAAGAAGAAAATATCCGAGACAGATTAATAGTCATTTTTTAAGGATAACAGAGTTGCCAATTTATCAAAACAAAGTTAATTCACACATAATATACATATTTGTATAAACGGAGAATAAGTAAAACTTTCCCAAAG
>ENA-OQCX01000657-OQCX01000657.1-human-gut-metagenome-genome-assembly--contig:-NODE-657-length-17699-cov-1.818461_pt1 | contig 17699 bp, 28 predicted proteins | sample MGYA00242762_ERZ504587 | MGnify/ENA primary metagenome ERZ504587 (study PRJEB26092, sample SAMD00036337) | human gut metagenome | host: Homo sapiens | study: EMG produced TPA metagenomics assembly of... | reverse complement strand
AGTTTCCTCCGGCTTGCTGGTTGCGTGCTTTCCTTCTCGGGCTCTGCGTTCGGTGTCGTATTCATCCGTCCATCCGTCCTTTCCTGCTTTTGTCGTCATTGTTGCGGGCCGCGCTATTGCGCTCCCGGTCCGGTATCCGACCCATCCTCGCCCAACGCTTCGCCGAGCAGACGGCCGACCAGCTTGGTCAGATATTCTACATTCGGGATCAGCTTCGCATAATCGATGCGCGTTGGGCCGATGATCCCAATGCGCCTCCGCGCCCGCCAGAAATCGTGTAGCGCGCAATAATCAAGCTGGAATTTTTCAACTCCTCAAACGGCGTTTCACGCCCAATAATTACCCGCAACGGGCCCGATGAGGTGGCAAGCAGCTGGCTCATCGGCTCGCCCCTGCCCAAAAATTCGAGCAATTCAAAGGCGTTTTCCTCAAATTCGCGGTGGTGGAGAAGGTTGTTCTGCCCTTCCAGAAGAATCTCCTCTTTCGCCGCATCCCATGCCAGCTCTGACAGGGCAATCAGAATCTGCTGCATCAGGCGGGCATTATCCCCCAATAGGGGCGTCAGCCGTTTAATCAGCACGAGGTTGATCTCCGCCACCGGGCGGCCAAGGAAGGTGTGCTCCGTAACCGCATAAAAGGTTTCAATTAGCTCTGGGGTGACTGGCTCCGGCAGGCGGCAGCCCCGGCTGCGCACCACACCGTTGGATGTGACCAACACAAGCATAATCGTGCGCCCACCCATTGGAAGCAAATCCACCTTGCGGATCATGGCCGACTCATCCGCCGGCGTAGTGGATACCGCCGCGCAGTTTGTAATTTCGGCAAGCAGCTCGCCCGCCTGCTCCAAAATCTGCTCTGGATCGCCGGAATGGACAACCATGCTCTCCTCCAGCGCATGGCGCTGCTTCACGCCAAGCGCTCGGCAGCTCATCAAATGATCCACATAATACCGATACCCCAGGTGCGAAGGCACGCGCCCCGCCGAGGTATGCGGCTGCTCAATCAGCCCCAGCTCCGCGAGCGCTGCCATCTCATTGCGGATGGTCGCCGAGGAGATCGACAATTCAAACAAATTGCACAGGCTTTTGATCCGACCGGCTCACCGGAAGCAATGAACTGCTCGACAATCGCCGCTAAGATGCGCTGCCTGCGTTCACTCAATTCCATGCCGGTCACCTCCTGATTCTCCTGAACGGTAAAATTCACAACCGGATTTTCCGGATTGTTAGCACTCAAACATTATGAGTGCTAACTACCATATACTATACATCGCCCCCTCCGCCTTGTCAACATTCCAATTATGAACACTTTGTAAAACCTTTACGGGGCAGCGTTCACAATCGAGCAGTAAGCGCGCAGCGCCAATGATAAAAAACAGGGGAGGTCAACCGCGCTCCACGATTGTAGAAAATCACCGGAACGGATTGTAAAAACCAGCAAAACATATTATAATATTCCCACATTGTTCCTGCTTATGACCCGCCTTTTCGGCCGGTAGAGCGGCATTGTTCTTTCCCTCCCGTGCCAGCCGATGGGGCGAGTGATTTTGCGCGCGAGGCCTATACACACGCCGATATGCCTATGGGAAAATCGAAAAAAAGCACCTGCTGCTGCGTAGTAACCGTTAACCAGTCCCCTATAACCCTCGATTCCTACGCGCTCGGCCATTTCAGCAACTTTATCCGGCCCGGCGCATAGCGGGCGGCTTTTCAGCCTCCCAATTGTTTGCCGTTTTAGAAGGGTGTGCGGCATACGCCGTCTCCTCTTTCTGGAATATAGAGAAGCTTGTGCCCGAAACAGGGCGCGACGCACAGAAAGGACATGGATCATACAATGAACGAACTGGAAATCAAGGATCAAATTTGCGACGTCTGCCACAAGATGTGGCAGCTCGGCTGGGTGGCCGCCAACGACGGCAACGTCTCCGTAAAGCTTGGGGACGGCACCTATTTCGCCACGCCCACCGGCATCAGCAAAAGCTTCATCACGCCGGAAAAGATCGTTCGCATCGACGACAAGGGCGAAGTTCTCGAAGGAAGGAGGGCTATCGCCCTTCTTCTGAGATTAAAATGCACCTGCGCTGCTATCAGGAGCGCGCGGATGTAGGCGCTGTGGTGCATGCCCATCCCCCCACGGCAACCGGCTTCGCCGTAGCTCATCTCGATATGGACCGTTATAATATGATTGAAACTGTGCTAACGCTCGGCAGTGTTCCCGTCACGCCTACGGCACGCCATCCACCTACGAAGTTCCTGAGGCAATCGCGCCCTATTTGCAGGAGCACGACGCGCTGCTGCTGATGAATCACGGAGCGCTCACAGTCGGCTGCGATCTCATCACCGCCTACTACCGCATGGAAACGCTTGAGCTCACGCAAAAATCAGCCTGGTCGCACACCTGCTCGGCGGCGAGCGGGAGATTTCCCATGAGAATATCGACCGGCTCTGCTCTATGCGAGAAGGCTATGGCATCACGGGCAAACACCCGGGCTTTAAGCATTACCGCGAAGAGAAATGACGACAAGCGCTAGCCTTCCAACAACAGGCGTTAGAAAGAATGACTGCATCAATGAGTCAACGAGAAAGGAACGATCGCTATGCTGAAAGGAATCCCCAGCATCCTCTCGCCGGAGCTTTTAAAAATTCTGATGGAGATGGGCCACGGCGATGAAATCGTCATCGGCGATGGCAATTTCCCCGCAGCAAGCAATGCGCAACGCCTCGTCCGCTGTGATGGGCACGCGGTGCCCGAGCTGCTCGACGCTATGCTCCAGCTCATGCCGCTGGATACCTATGTTGACGCGCCTGTCGCGCTCATGGAAACCACACAGGGCGATCCCCGCCCGGTCATTTGGGATGAATACCGGGAGATTGTTATGAAACATCAAAAAATGTAAAACCCGAACTTGTCGAGCGCTTCGCCTTCTATGAGCGGGCCAAAAAGGCCTATGCAATCATCGCCACCGGCGAAACGGCCCTATATGCCAATATCATCCTCAAAAAAGGCGTTGTAACCGAATAACAGGAGGGGTTTACGTTGGAGCATCCATCACGCGCGCTTGCCTTTGATTTCGGCGCATCGAGTGGGCGCGCCATTCTCGGCACGTTCGATGGGGAAACCATCGCATAGAGGAAGTGCACCGTTTCTCAAACGACCCGGTGGCCATCCGCGGCACCCTCTATTGGGATGTGCTGCGCCAGTATTATGAAATCAAGCAGGGTCTGCTCAAAGCAAAGCAGCACGGTGGCTTTGACACCGTTGCCGTTGATACCTGGGGCGTGGATTTCGGCCTGCTCGACGAAGGCGGTTATCTGCTGGACAATCCCGTGCACTATCGCGACCAGCGCACAAAAGGGCTGGTGGAGGAGAGCTTCAAAAGCATTCCGCAGGAGGAGTTCTATCAGCTGACTGGCATCCAATTGATGGAGCTTAACACCGTTTTTCAGCTCATGGCGCTGAAACGACAGCGCCCCGCGCTGCTCGAGCGGGCAAAAACGCTGCTGTTCATGCCGGATTTATTCAACTATTTACTCACAGGCAAAAAGCAAACGGAGTTCACCATTGCCTCCACTTCACAGCTGCTGGACGCACAGACGGGCGGTTGGTCGGAAGAGGTGCTGCTTCGCCTTGGAATCCCCAAAAATATTTTGACGCCGATCGTTCTGCCGGGAAGCTGTCGGGCCACTGGAACAGTCGATCTGTGAGGAGCTGGGGCTGCCCCCTGCGCAGGTGGTCACGGTCGCTTCGCACGATACGCAGAGCGCCGTTGCTGCCGTTCCCACACAGGAGAAGGATTTCCTCTTCATCAGCTGCGGCACATGGTCGCTGTTTGGCACAGAGCTGGAGGCTCCGCTCATCAATGAAGCCTCCGCCGCTATGAACATCACCAATGAGCGCGGCGTGGAAGGCACAACAACATTTTTGAAAAACATCATCGGCCTGTGGCTCATTCAGGAAAGCCGCCGCCAATGGCAGCGGGAAGGGCAGGATATAGCTTCGCGCAGCTTGAGAAGCTAGCGCTTGCGGCAAAGCCTTTCCAGTGCTTCATTGATCCGGACGCGCCAGAATTCGTCCCGCAGCGACCTGCCGGGCCGGGTGCGGGAATTCTGTGAAAAAACGGGGCAGTATGTCCCGCAGACGGTTGGCGAAGTCATGCGCTGCATCTATGAGAGCCTCGCGCTCAAATACCGCCTGACCTTTGAGGCGATCCGGAACTGCACCGGCAAGGCCTACAGGCAGATCCATGTCCTCGGCGGCGGCACGAAGGATGGCCTTCTCTGCCAAATGACGGCCAATTCCTGTGGTGTGCCAGTGCTCGCAGGCCCCATTGAGGCAACGGTGCTCGGCAATCTGGCCGTGCAGTTTATCGCAAGCGGAGCGATTGAAAGCATCCGGCAGGCGCGCAAAATTATTGCACAGAGTGAAACGGTTACCCCCTATGCGCCAAAAGATACCCAAAGCTGGAATGCAGCTTATGATCAATTTCAACATTATATTGTCACTTGAAAGGAAGATGCTGAATATGGCAAAGCAACAATTGGAATCCGACCGATCATTGACGGCCGTTGGGGCGGCGTGCGTGAAAGCCTGGAGGGCAAAACCATGGCAATGGCGCAGGCCGCGAAAGCGCTGATTGAAGCGAATGTGTTCTATACGGATGGCACGCCTGTTGAATGCGTCGTCTCCCCCTGTACAATCGGCGGAGGCGCAGAGGCGGCAAAGTGCGCGGAGTTCTTCGCAACGCAGAATGTATGCGCAACGCTCTCCGTCACTCCCTGCTGGTGCTACGGCAGTGAGACGATGGATCTTGACCCATTGACTGTTAAGCCATTTGGGGCTTTAACGGCACGGAGCGCCCGGGCGCGGTCTATCTCGCGGCGGCTATGGCTGCCCATGCGCAGCGTGGCCTGCCGGCCTTCTCAATCTATGGTCACGATGTGCAGGATGCGAATGATAACACCATTCCCCCCGACGTAGCGGAAAAAATCCTGCGCTTCGCCCGCTGTGCCGCGGCGGTCGGCCAAATGCGCAATAAGGCTTATGTCGCATCGGCGCGGTCGCTATGGGTATCGCCGGATCTAACTGTGATGCGCAGTTTTTGCAGGAATATCTCGGCATCCGCGCAGAGTGGGTGGATATGTCCGAGGTGCAGCGCCGCTATCAGCTCGATATCTACGATAAGGAAGAGTTTGAACAGGCCTATGCCTGGACGCGCGCGCACTGCAAGGAGGGCTTTGATAAAAACGCCAATCCGCATGACCGTGAGCGCAAGGAATATGAGTGGGATTTCGTCGTGAAGATGACGCTTATCTGCCGTGATATCCTGCTGGGCAATGAGAAGCTCAACAACATTGGCCGTCACGAAGAGGCGCTTGGCCGCAACGCGATCCTCGGCGGCTTCCAAGGCCAGCGCATGTGGACGGATTTTATGCCCAACGGCGATTTCACTGAGGCAATTCTCAATTCCAGCTTCGATTGGAACGGCAAAAAGGAGCCGATCACCTTCGCAACCGAAAACGACGGCTTAAACGGCCTTGCCATGCTCTTTGGCAAGCTCCTCACCGGCACAGCAAGCATATTCGCAGATGTGCGCACTTATTGGAGCCCGGAGGCGGTCAAGCGCGTTACGGGCAAAACACCGGAAGGCCCGGCGGCATCGGGCTTTATCCACCTCATCAACTCCGGCGCGGCGCGCTTGACGCCACCGGCGTCTGCAAAAATGAAGCAGGTACAAACCTGATGAAAAAGTGGTGGGATGTGACGGACGCGGATATTGAAGCCATGACCGCGGCCACCGACTGGTGCCCGGCAGACCTCGGCTATTTCCGCGGCGGCGGCTTCTCCTCCCACTTCAAAACGCAGGCTGAAATGCCGGTGACGATGATCCGCCTTAACCTCATCAAGGCATTGGCCCAGTCCTCCAGCTCGCGGAGGCTACACGGTCACCCTGCCCGATGAAATCCATACCGTTCTCGATCAGCGCACCGATCCAACCTGGCCGACAACTTGGTTCGTTCCCCGCCTGACCGGCGAAGGCGCCTTCAAGGACGTCTATTCCGTCATGGCAAATTGGGGTGCAAACCATGCTCCCTGACCTACGGCCACATCGGCCAAGATCTGATTACCCTTGCGAGCATGCTGCGCATTCCAGTGGCGCTGCACAATGTATCGGATGATGAACTCTACCGCCCGCACGCCTGGTCCGCTTTCGGCACGAAAGAGCCGGAGAGTGCGGATTACAGGGCCTGCGCAACCTACGGCCCGCTCTACCGTTAATGCCCAAAGTATAAATGAAAAGGGGCAGCCCAACAGGATGATTGGGCTGCCCTTTGTTGTTTTTATTTTTTGCAAAGTTTACTTGACAAATTATGCAAAGCAAGCTATACTAAATTTGCAAAGTTAGCTTGACAAATCAAGAAAGGTGGTGCGGGATGGAGAATCATATCGCCGCCTTGCGCAAGCAGCGAAGGCTTTCGCAGGAGGAGCTGGCGCAGGCGGTCGGCGTATCGCGGCAGACGATCACCTCCCTGGAAGTGGGCAAATACACCGCGTCGCTACCGCTCGCGTTCAAGCTGGCGCGCTATTTTGGATGCTCGATTGAGGACCTGTTTCTGTTTGAGGAGGAATAACCGTTGAACGAGACGAACAAATTCAGCAAATACAAAAAAACAATGATGCGCAGGGGAATCCTCGTTCTGGATTCCTACCTTGCTTTCCGCTGCGAGCTTTCTGCTGTTCCGCTTCCAGTGGAGCCCGCTGGTGCAAAGCCAGCTAACCGATTTTATGCTGGGGTTTCAGGATGGCATGGTGCTGGCGCTGCTGGTGTGCAGCCTGCTGGCGCTGATCTCCACGCTCCTCACCTGCCGCAATCCTGAGAAGCTCCAAAAGGCCTATGTGGAAGAAACGGATGAGCGCACACAGCTTATTAGCCGAAAGGCGTTTTCCGCGGTCGGTTGGGCGCTGTTTTTCGTGCTGCCACCCGCTGTTTTGACGGCAAGTTTTTTGAGCCCTGCGGTTTTTTTTTACACTGTTGGCTGTAATGCTCTTTTTTGTTGCCGTCCTTATGATTGCTTTTATCTATTATAAGCGCAAGCTTAATCCAGGTTTTAACAGAAACGCTTGACGGCTGCTGACAAAACCCGTATACTGAATCCGTTGAATGGATCTTCTGTTAAAAAACAGGGTAGGGGCGGCATGCCGCCCGGTGAAAGGAGTGGTTTCATGCGGCTGACAGCCGAGAACATTACCAAGAGCTTCGGTGCAAAGCAGGTGCTCAAGGGAATTGATCTAAGCGTGGAGAGCGGGCGCGCGCTCGGCTTGCTCGGGCGAAACGGAGCGGGCAAAACAACCATGATCCGAATCGTCATGCAAGTTTTTCAGGCGGACAGCGGGCGTGTGCTGATCGATGGGAAACCGATGGACGTAAACAGGGTTCGGATCGGCTATCTGCCGGAGGAGCGCGGGTTGTATCCCAAAAAGCTCATCATGGAGCAGCTGCTCTATTTGCAGCGCTGCAAGGGGTTCCGGCCAGACAGGCCAAAAAGGACGCGCTGCGCCTGCTCGATCGCTTGGCATGAGCGAATATGCAACAAGCGGCTCGATACGCTCTCAAAGGGCAACCAGCAGAAAATTCAGCTTGTGGCAACGCTCATCTGTGATCCGCAGATCGTGATCCTCGACGAGCCGTTTTCTGGCCTCGACCCTGTGAACGCGATGCTGCTGGAGGATCTGGTGAAGGAGTGCATCCAACAGGGGAAGATCGTGTTTTTCTCCAGCCATCAGATGAACTATGTGGAAGAATTCTGCAACGAAATTGCAATCCTCAATCAGGGTAAAATCGTGCTTTCCGGCAATATTCGAGACATCAAGCGCGGCTATGAACGAAACCGCCTGCTTGTTTCCACCCGCCAAACGGAAGCGATCCGGCAATGGGCGGCCTCGCTGCCCACAGAATTGATAAAACAAGTGGATGATAAAGACGGTGACCTGCTGATTACCCTCGCCGCCGTCGATCAAAAGGACGCCTTTTTGACCGCGCTAACCGGCCAAGGTTTTGATCTCGATGGATTCCAGGTTTATGAGCCTTCGCTCAACGATATCTTTGTCAGCTATACGGAGGAGCGGTATGAAGCAGTTTTAACGGTATTCGGTTGAATTCAAAACTATGCGAAAACAAAGTGTTTATCGCCATCACGCTGCTCGCCATCCTCCTGCTCGGCGGCGTGCTCTTCTTTCCGCGTCTGAAGGAAGCGTTCAGCTCTGACACACAGGTGGAAGAGCCAGGCCAGGCCAAGGAGATCGTCGCCCTAGCGGATGCATCCGGCGCCAACGCGCAGGAAAGCCTCGCCTTTTTCTCCGCAGCCTGCCACAATACGAGTGGCAACTGACCGATGCGGATACAGACGCGCTCAAGGCAAAGGTAGAGGACGGTGCCTACCGCTTTGCCCTGTTGTTGCAGGCTCCCCTGAAATATCAATATATCGTGGGTAACATCAGCATGACGGATACAGTATCCTACACGCTCGACGAGCTCATCGTGAGCAAATACCGGGCGGATACCATGCAGAAGCTCGGCCTAAGCGCTGAGCAGTCGCAGCAGCTTCTCTCCGCTCAGGCGCAGGGCGAAACGATTACCACCGGCAAGGATCAGATGAAAAGCTATTTCTACACCTTCATCCTGATGTTTGCCCTGTATATGACAATCTTGATGTACGGCCAGTTTGTTGCGCAGAGTGTTGTCACAGAAAAGAGTTCTAAGGCTATGGAACTGCTCATCACCTCTGCGAAACCCAGCAGCCTGATGTTTGGCAAGGTGGTCGGCACAGGGCTTGCAGGGCTTGTGCAGCTCGTGCTAATCGTAGGCTCGGCGTTTGTATTCTTCAATTTGAATAAAAGCTATTGGGATAGCGGCTCTGTGATCACCTCCCTATTCGACATGCCGCTGGAGCTGGTTCTCTACACAATCCTGTTCTTTGTCACCGGTTATTTCCTCTATGCATTCCTATTCGGCGCGCTCGCATCCCTCGCCAGCCGTATGGAGGATACCAACACGCTCGTTATGCCGGTTGTGATGCTCTTTGTCGCTTCTTTTATGGCGACGATCTTTTCCATGGTCGGCGGCAAGGTAGATAGCGTATTGATGAAGGTCCTCTCCTTTGTGCCCTTCACATCACCTATGGCGATGTTCGCCCGGATTGCGATGAGCGAGGTGCCTCCCATTCAGATCCTCCTTTCCATCTTGATTTTGTTTGCCTCCATCGTTGGCATCGGCTTCCTCGCGGCAGGCATTTACCGCGTGGGCGTGCTGATGTATGGCAAGCCGCCGAAATTCAAGGAGCTCGTGCGCATCCTGCGCGGCTCGAAAGCCTAACGTGATTTCGCGCCATATTACAAGATCCGGCCTTCCGCCTGTGCAGAAGACCGGATCTTATTTCATTTCAGAGGCAGCTATGCCCTTTTTCAACGTTACTGCAACAAGCTCTGGAAAATTATGCAGCCTCAAGGGAAACAGGCTGTTGCCCAAGCCGCGGCTAACAATCATCGTCGTCGCTCCATGGTATACAGCCCTGCCGTGTACTTTGGGAAAACACCCTGGCCAGCGCATACAACCCACCGACGCCGGGCAGACGGAACTGGCCGCCGTGCGCATGCCCGCAAAACACCAGATCTACGCCCGCCTGCGCATATGTAGCAAAGCGCTCTGGATGATGCGCCAGAAGGATCCGAAAGCCCTCCTTACCTTCCAGCAGCCTGCCGAGCGCTGGGAGCAAAACCTCCTGCCCATCTCTCCGCTTTCCGCCGGTTGCACGTTTCATCGGATACGCCTGCCAATAGGATTGATTCATTGCCCCGTGTGAGCGTTTCACAGCGGTCATCTAAAACAACAACATTCGCTTTTGCAAGGAAGCGCTTAACATCCTCCGCTTGACCGGACCAATTTTCATGGTTGCCCGTCACGAAATAAACCGGCGCGATCTCGACCGCACCTTGAATAAATGCAGCGGCAGGCTGACCACCCTTGCGCCGCCGATCGATTAAATCCCCCGTCATGACAATACAATCCGGTTTTGCCGCCCGCAGCGCGGAAAGCAGCCGCTCTTGGCGGGGGCCAAACCGTTTATCGTGCAAATCCGCTACCTGTACGATGCGGAATCCATCAAAAGCCGCCGGTAGCTTATCATCCTGATAAAAGAGCTGTGTTGTCCCCAAATCATTATTCTCCAAGTACCATGCAGCCCCTACAGCGGCTGTAAGGAACCCCGCAGCAAGGCAGGTAAGCACTTTTCTCTTTTTCTTCACTTTTTCCCCTCCTATGCTTTTCGGTATTGCACGCTTCCTTCTTTGATGGTGACAAGCACTTCAATTTTTCCAATTTCATTTGCCGGCACCTTTAGCGGATTTGCACTTAAAACAACAAGATCAGCCCGTTTCCCCACTTGAATAGAGCCTTTTTCTTTCTCTTCAAAATATTGATAGGCTGCGTTCACCGTTACGCCGCGCAGAGCCTCCAGCGAGAGATACATTCCTCCCGACCTAGCACGGCTCCGGTTTCCGTCGAGCGGGTAACGGCACACTGCACGGTACGCAGCATATCCGGCGGCAAAACCGGCGTATCTTGATGAAACGTATACGGAAGATCCAGCCCGAGCGCGGTACGCGCCGCTGATGGCATAAGCGCGCTTCCCAAGCTGCTTGCGGTGCACATCACCCCAGTAATATGTGTGCGCAATAAAGAAGGATGGGATCATATGCAGTTTTTTCATCCGTTCCAGCTGATCCCGGCGCACCGTTTGCGCATGGATCATCACAGGGCGCAGGCTGGAGCCTCTGGCGAAACGCCATCACCTGCTCATAACAGGCAATCAACTGCTCGGCCGCCGCATCGCCGTTGCAGTGGGCCAAAAGCTGCACGCCATCCCGCAGAGCTGTTTCGATGAACTGCATTACCTGTGCATTGGAATAGACCGGGTATCCACAATAACCATCCGGCGCATCTTCATAAGGCTCGCTCATCCAGGCTGTGCGCCCCTGCGGGGAGCCGTCCAGAATAATCTTGTAGCCACCCAACCGGAAGTGATCTCGGTATCCTTTACAATATTCCGGGTGCTCCTTCAGGAGGGTCGGGCTCTGCTTAAGATCTGCAAAGCCCACCGCATCCACATGCAACGGCGTATCACGCATCAGGTTAAAACCTTGCTCCTGTAAGAGACCGTCCTGCACGGTGGTCACGCCATATTTCAAATATTCCCGCTCTGCCTGCTGCAATAGGCTTTCTGCTCCTCCAGACCGGCGCCGGCACAAGCGCGGCCAAGGCCATGAACGCCTTTTCCTCCAGATAGCCGCTTGGTTCGCGCGAGCCTCAACACGGCCAATGTGTCCGCCCTCCGGATCCGTGTGTCAGCGCGAATACCGGCCTTTTCCAACGCACGCTGATTCACCGCGCCATATGACCGGATTTGTGCGTAATCATCACAGGGATCTCTGCGCTAACAGTATTAAGCAGCGCTTTATCGGGGTGCCGATGCTCAGCGAGCCGGTTGTGATCGTAGCCAAATCCAATGAGCCACGCGCCTTTGGGAGATCCCTCCGGTTCATAAAACCCAGCAGGATCTCCTTCATCTCCGCAAAACTTTTGGCCTGCGATAAATCCGCTAGCGCCAGCGTGCTGGCATATGCGGTAATATGGCTGTGTGGGTCAATAAACGCAGGCATCAGCGTCCGCCCCTGTAAATCAAACGCCTCAACTCCGGGGCCGAAGGCCGCCTCCAGCTGCTGCTTAGAGCCAACGGCACGAATGCGCCCGCTCTCCACCAAAATCGCCGGCGCGTAAAGCTGCGGCTCCATGGTTAAAATATCGCCATTATAATATAAAACGCCCGGCATTCCACCGTCTCCTTTGCAAAAAGAGTTCCTCATGCTGATAGTATGGCCACAAAATCCACTGCGTTACAATCTTTTTTCACCAGATCGCTTTACATAGATTAAATGCGGCATATCCTTGCCGCGATAGCGTTTGACTAGCTCGCCTTCCGCCCGCATCCCCAGCCGCTCTGCCACACGGCGGGAAGGTATGTTTTCCGGCCGGATCTCCGCAATTACCTCTGATGCATTCCTCTTGTAGAAGCTTCGTCAAGCAACGCCTGCGCACCCTCTGTGGCGTAGCCCATGCCCCAACAATCCCGGCGGAGAAGATAGCCAAGGCCAAGCTTTCGCTCACCATCAAGCTCCTCCATCAAAAGGCCGAGCATGCCAATCAACTTGCCGGTCTCTGATGCCTGGGCCGCCCAATAACCGCACCCATCCTTTTGATAGCGCGCCTGGTTCGTTTCGATCCACCCCCGAATCTCCGCATCCGTAAACGCATGCTCCCAGGCATACATAACCAACGGATCTTGCAGAATTAGGCGCAACGCGCCCACATCCTCTTTCTCCAATTCCCGCAGCGTCAGGCGGCGGGTTTGCAGAATCAATTTCATTCGTATTCCTCTCCTGCGGCGCGGCTATCGCCCGGCCCCTCTTCAAAAAGCTGTGCAAGCATTCGCCCTGGATTTTCCAAAAAGCGGCGGGTCCAGCAAGTAGTGCTCCGTTTGTTCATACGGCGTTTTTTCCATCCCATCCGGCGTTAAGACATAGATTTCAGCACCCGGATAGGCCATCAGGATGGGTGAATGCGTTGCAATGATAAACTGGGAGCGCTGCTCCGCCAGCTCATGCATCCGTGCAAGCAATGTCATCTGCCGAGCAGGAGAAAGCGCGGCTTCCGGCTCATCGAGGAGATACAGCCCTTCCCCGCCGAACCGGTTAAGCAACAGGGAGAGAAAACTCTCGCCATGCGATTGATGGTGTAGGGACACGCCCCCGTAGCTGTCGATCACGGGGCGGCCCAAGCCGCCGCCCGCATCCAGCCGATCGATCTCCGTCGCCACATTATAAAAGCTCTCCGCACGCAGGAAAAAGCCGTCGCGCGGCCTGCGGCCCTTTGCAACCGACAGGGCATGGTAAAGAGGGGAATGCGTTTCATTGGTTGCAAAGTTGAAATTCTTCGTGCCGCCTTCGGCGTTAAAGCCGCAGTGCACAGCCAGCGCCTCTAGCAATGTGGACTTTCCCGTTCCATTTTCCCCACAGAAAAAGGTGACGGGGCTGCGCAGCGTAATCTCCTTTAAATGGCGCACCACGGGCAGTGCCCAAACATAGCTTTTCTCCGCTTCGCAATCTTCTTTAAGCATAATCCGTTTTAAATAAAGCTCATTCATCTCGGTCATCCTCCGAGGGGCGGCGCCATCGCTTGATTGTTTCTTTCGCACGCCCGCAGGGCGCTCACAGTAGGGCGGGCTGCCCTTTTCTAGATGATAGGCGCGGCAAGCTTCGCAATCCCCGAAACGCGCGCATTTTTTCCGCTTGCACGGGCAAAAAAGAGCCTATTCTTCAAATCAATTGGTTTCACAGTTCGCCTCTTTTTCTGCTGTTTTCGGCGCCGTCATGTGCGCATGCTCTGCACTCAGCTCTGCAAACAGCCGTTCCAACACCCAGCCACGGTTTGTCGGCGTAACCACTGCTTGATCGCCTCCCGGCCCACGCGCGCATCACGCAAGGCACGCAAAACCGCCTGCTGCTTTTGGGCGGCAACGCCGCTGAATACAATCACCTGCCCCGGATAAGGCGCCTGCTTTCCCGCCACGGGCGGCTCTCCGGCCAAAAAGGAGGCCACCGTTTGCCCCAGCGCCTCTTCGGGAAGGCTGCAAGCCTCAATATGATGTTGAGAAAGAAGTTCGCGCAGTACCGCTCCCTCCTGCTGCGTCTCCTTAAAGTGATAGAGCACAGCTATTTCCGGCTGCGATGGGATCACTCGCGCTTTCATCATCGCTCCTCCTTTGATAGGGTCATTTGTCGTTTTCCTCAAATCCAATCAGCCGCATCGACCGCTATGCGGTTAATCCGGCTAATCCGAAAGGGTTATAGATCAATTCTATCATCCTTTCCCCTTTGCGTAAAGGAGGAGGCTTATGGCTTTTCTTTATTATGCTCCTGAAATGCACTCAAATGCAGTGCAAAAATCCCGCCCCGCATAAAAATCAGGGCAGGATTGCATCAGTGTACAGGCGGCGCTGTCGTGCCTCCATGCCGGAAGGAAAGTCCGTATTTTGGCGCAGACCGCTATAGACGGGCCCTGATTTCGAAATATCGATACAGGTCGTAAATGTCCACCATGATAATTCTTAAAAGGATCTATTTGAGTAGGCTTTTTGATTCATCATACACGCAAAGCCTCTCCCTGCGAAAAATGACGTTGCCGCTCAGCGAAAGGCATTTTTCCAATGCTTCCAAGTTTCAAAGCTTGAAACTTTGCGACCCGTTTGAAGCTATTTTTTCATGTCCGCCAGCCCTTTATAGCAGAAACGATTCTATAAAAACGGAGTTTGAATAATCCGTTTCCAGCACGGCGGCATGGGAGATCAACATCCGGTAGCAATATACGGCCACTAAGGCAACCAAAAACGCCGCTAAAAGCGCCATTTCTACCTTCCGATTCCGTGAGAAGGGCAGAAACTCCCGGAACACAACGTAAAGAAGCCCTGGGATCAGCACAAAAACCAATGGATGATACGCTGCCGCTGTCTGGAAATCCAGCCGCAGCAGTGCGGCACACGCCCGTGTCATACCGCAGCCAGGGCAGGATATACCCCAAAAAACGCCGAATCGGGCACCCGCCCATCAGCGATACCAACGCAACAGCAACCGCAATCAGCAGCAGCCCGAATCGCTACTTTTTCCCATTTTGTACACAACTGCAACCTGCCATTCCGTTTCGGCATACTGACTCCTAGCAATATGAATTTATTTCTAATTTGTATAAATGATCTATTTTTAGAATAACAGAAATCGTACAGCCCGTCAAGAATGATTGAATATCCATTTTTCAAATCGAATCAGTGCGCAGGGATTGCATCTGAAACGACTGTTATATTATAATAGATAAGTATTTTGTGTGCAGCGGCCACAGCGGCACCTTACGCATGGCGCCTCACCGGGCAACCATGGACTAGCAGTGAAAAAGGAGCAATGATTTTGTCGTTTTTACAGGATGCAGTCGCATTTACAAACCACTATCTCTGGGACTATCTGCTTTTATTTCTTTTATGCGGAACCGGCGTTTATTTCACCTTACGGCTGAGGTTTATCCAGGTTCTCCGTTTTGGCGAGAGCTTTCGCCGCACCTTTGGCGGAATCCGCCTGCGCGGTGCAAAGGCGGATGGCCAAGGGATGAGTTCCTTCCAATCCCTCGCTACGGCAGTCGCCGCTCAGGTTGGCACGGGCAATCTTGCGGGTGCGGCCACGGCGCTGATTGGCGGTGGACCAGGCGCAATTTTCTGGATGTGGCTGAGTGCCTTCTTCGGCATGGCGACAATTTTCGCAGAGGCGACCTCGCGCAAAATTAAAACCACCCGCGACGGCGAAGTAACCGGTGGACCAGCATACTATATCCGTGCAGCGTTCAAGGGCCGTTTGGTAAAGTGCTTGCCGGTATTTTTCTGTGCTGGTGATTTGTGCGCTCGGCTTTATGGGAAATATGGTGCAGTCCAATTCTATCGGCGCTGCGTTTCGCAACGCTTCGGCATTCCACCTCTCGTGGTCGGTGTGCTCGTTGCAGCAGCGGCCGGTTTTGTTTTTTTGGGCGGCGTACAGCGTATTGCCAGCGTGACGGAAAAAATCGTGCCCGTGATGGCGTTGTTCTATATCATTGGCGCATTTCTCATCATCGCCGTCAATTTCCGCCGAATCCCCGATGCTTTTGCCAGATTTTCACCGGCGCTTTTTCCCCGCAGGCTCTCGCGGGCGGTGCAATGGGCATCACCGTGCAAAAGGCAATCCGCTTTGGCGTGGCGCGCGGCCTTTTTTCCAATGAAGCAGGCATGGGCTCCACGCCTCATGCCCATGCGGTAGCAAAGGTGAAGAATCCCTGCGATCAGGCGTGGTGGCCATGATGGGCGTTTTTATTGACACATTTGTCATCCTGACCTTAACTGCCTCGTTGTGCTGGTAACCGGTGTGCTGCCGCGTGGTTATGCGGGGGAGTTGCAGGGCGTCGATCTAACTCAGGCAGGGTTTGAAACCATGTTTGGCCGCGGCGGTACGGTATTCATCGCTGTTTGTATGCTTTTCTTCGCGTTTTCCACCATCATCGGCTGGTATTTTTTTGGAGAGGTCAATATCCGTTCTCTTTTCGGAAAAAAGGGCGTGAAGGTCTATGCGCTGCTCGTATGTATCTTCGTGGCCGTAGGCTCCACGCTGAAGGTTGACCTTGTCTGGAGCCTTTCCGATACTTTTAACGGCTTAATGGTGATACCGAATCTCATTTCCCTGCTCTCCCTGAGCAACACCGTTTCGCGCTTATACCAGGCCTACAGGAGGCCAAAGCAAATTCAGGAGGCGTCCTGAGATGGGAGTTGTCGTGCATACGCTTCCCCCGGTTTATGATCAGAGCTCCCTTGTTTTAATCCTCGGCACAATGCCCTCTCCAAAATCTCGGGAATACGGTTTCTACTATTCCCATCCGCAAAACCGTTTCTGGCGCGTTCTTTCGACCCTTTTTCAAGAGCCCCTACCACAAAATAATGCGGAAAAGGAGGCGCTCGTGCGTTCGCATCACATTGCGCTTTGGGATGTGCTTGCCTCTTGCGAAATCCAGGGCGCAGCCGACGCAAGTATCCGCCGCCCCGTGGCAAACGATCTGCGGCCTATTTTTGAAACAGCGCCCATCCGCGCTGTGTTGACCACTGGGAAAAAGGCGACGCAGCTCTACCGCCGATTCTGCCTAGCGCAAACAGGGATGGGCAGCGTTTATTTGCCCTCCCCCAGCGCGGCGAACTGCCGCGGCTGTACGCTTGAAAGCCTGATCCAAAGTTATGCTGTAATTAAGCAATATGTTGATGATTAGGGATCTGATTACAGGATGAAAATCCGGGACATGATCGCCGGCAATCTCGGGCCGCTCGACGCGCTCTATCAGGAATTCTGGAACAAGGCGTCCAAGCCGGCTGCTATGCGCCGGCAGTTTCTTCGCCTGGCTGAAACAAATGCCCAATAGGATTTGTATGAATCGTTGAAAATAGGAGAATTTCGTTGAATACTCATGCTTTTTCCCATATAGTGAACCCTTTGCTAACGTGGTATCGGCAAAATGCGCGCCGTCTCCCATGGCGCGACGAACCCACACCCTATCGCGTGTGGATTTCAGAAATCATGCTGCAACAAACCCGCGTTGAGGCGGTTAAACCCTATTATGAGCGTTTTTTACAAACGCTCCCGGATGTGCGCACACTCGCAGAGGCAGATGAGGCCACCTATCTCAAGCTATGGGAGGGGCTTGGTTACTACAGCCGTGTGCGCAACCTACATAAAGCCGCTAACCTTGTAATGGAGCGTTATGGCGGCGAATTGCCCCGCAGCTATGAAGAATTGCTCACCCTGCCTGGAATCGGCCCATACACAGCCGGCGCGATTGCCTCGATTGCCTATGGAATTCCGGTGCCAGCGGTGGATGGGAACGTTCTGCGCGTTGCCACCCGCCTGATGGCCGATCCATCTAATATCAGCGACCCGAAAACCAAAAAGCGAATTGAGAACTGCCTCCAATTCATCCTTCCCCAGGAGGCTCCCGCACGTTCAACCAGGCCATGATGGAGTTGGGCGCACAGTCG
>ENA-OQCX01000656-OQCX01000656.1-human-gut-metagenome-genome-assembly--contig:-NODE-656-length-17716-cov-3.968389_pt1 | contig 17716 bp, 29 predicted proteins | sample MGYA00242762_ERZ504587 | MGnify/ENA primary metagenome ERZ504587 (study PRJEB26092, sample SAMD00036337) | human gut metagenome | host: Homo sapiens | study: EMG produced TPA metagenomics assembly of... | reverse complement strand
AATCTGTTGAACAGCATCCAGATTGACCCCTACCAGAGCTTCATCCAGGCGACAGGAATCGCGGTCTTCCTGACGCGTCTACAATGCCTGCATGAACTTCATGGGCGTGTTCATGGTGTTCAGTGTGGGCTACGCCGGGGCTAAGATTTTCGGCCACGATGAGATGGCTTCAACAACGGCCTTATGTCCTGATGTCCTACCTGATCATGGTGCCCGTGGCCACCAACGAGGTCGGCAGTACCGTCGTCGTCCTGGACTACCTGGGCAGCCACGGCGTCTTCCTGGCCTTCATCCTGGGCATCATGGCCACCAAGATCAACATTGCCTGGTGGAGCGGAACATCACCATCAAAATGCCTGCCGGCGTCCCTGAGAACGTCACCCAGTGCTTCACTTCCATCATCCCCGGCGCTGCTATCGCCTGGTGTCCAGCCTGCTGCGGGGCCTGTTCACCCTGACCCCCTGGGGCAACGTCATCGACGCCGTCTACGCCCTGCTCCAGACCCCTCTGGCCAACATCACCGGCAGCTGGGCGGCTTTATCATCCTGCTGCTGCTGGCTCAGATCCTCTGGTTCTTCGGCGTCCACGGCTCCTACACCGTGCTGGCTATCCTCTACCCTCTGTGGTTCACTTACCTGCCCGAAAACACCGCTGCCGCTGCAGCCGGCCTGCCCATCCCCCACATGTGGAACACCTCCATGTACGACTTCGCCTGCAACGGCGGCTGCGGCTGCACCCTGGGCCTGGTGATCGTCATGTTCCTGTTTGCCAAGTCCAAGCGCTACAAAGAGTTCTCCAAGATCGTCCTGCCCTGCGGTATCTTCAATATCAACGAGCCCCTGGTCTACGGCATGCCCCTGATGCTGAACTTCACCATGCTGATCCCCTTCATCGTCACCCCCATCCTCTCCCTGGTCTTTGCATGGGCCGCCATCACCCTGGGCCTGATGCCCTGCCCCACCGGCCTGATCGGCATGAACACCATGCCCATCTTCATCTACGGTGTGATCCAGGGTTCCTGGAAGATCGGCATCTATCAGATCTTGATGACCATCATGAGCGCCGCCATCTGGTATCCCTTCTTCAAGGCCGCTGACAACCAGGCTGTGGCCGAGGAAAAGGCCGGCGCAGTCGCTGAGCAGTCCGAGGAATAAGAAACAAAAACAATAAATCCGAGCTTTGCATTGCTGATTGATACGGAGGTACCCAACTATGACGAAAATTGTTCTTTTGTGCGCTGCCGGTATGAGCACCAGCGCTCTGGTTCGCAAGATGAAAGACGCAGCCAAGGCCGAGGACTACGAATGCGATATTTCGGCCCACTCGGTGTCGGAGGCCAAGAATTACCAGAGTGCTGACATGATCCTGCTGGCCCCAGGTCCGCTACCGCCTGAAAGAGGTGCAGGGCGAGCTGCCGAACAACAAGGTGGAAGTCATCGACATGAAGGACTACGGTATGATGAACGGCAAGGCCGTTCTGGACCACGTCCGCAAGGTGCTGGAGGGCTGAGCCATGGCAATTTCCGTGGAAGAAGCCCGGGCCATGACGGAAGAACAGCTTCAGGAAACGATCACCGAAATCGCATTTGAGATAATCGCGAATGTGGCACCGCCCGGGGCATGTATATCGAAGCCATCCAAGAGGCCAAGGCCGGCCATTTTGACCAGGCCGAACAGCTGATGAAGGACGGCAAGGAAGCCTTTGTCCAGGGCCACCACGGCCACGCTGACTTGCTGGAATGGCAGGGCCAGGGCCTAACCTGGAAGACCAACATTTTCCTGATGCATGCCGAGGATCAGCTGATGGCTGCCGATACCTTCGAGACCATCGCCAGCGAGTTCATAGAAGTACACCAGGAACTGCAGGAGCTGAAATCCCGTGACGGAAGAGGTTAAGACCATGAAATATCTGCTGATTCGCGCCGATGATCTCGGCTACTCGGAAGGGGTAAATTACGGTATTGCGGCTGCCGTAGCCGCCGGGCTGGTGCGCTCTGTGGGCGTCATGACCAATATGCCCGCTGCTGTCCACGGCCTGGGGCTGCTGCATGGCCATTCCCTGTGCCTGGGCCAGCACACCAACATCTGTGTGGGCCGGCCCCTCACCGACCCTTCCCACATTCCCAGCTTGTGCACCCCCGAAGGGAATTCAGGCCCAGCCGCACCTACCGGGAGGCCGCCAAAGCCGGCCGTGACTTTGTGGTTTTGGAGGAAGTCATCGAGGAAATCGAGGCCCAGTACCGTCAGTTCAAGGCCCTTACCGGACGGGAGCCGGATTACTTTGAGGGACACGCAGTGGCCAGCGCAAACTTCTTCAAGGGGCTGGAGATTGTTGCCCAGCACCACGGCCTGCCCTACTTTGCCATGGGCCGTCCCGGCGAGGCAGTAATCTTCCGGCATACCCGGGTCTATGCCTATATGCCCAGGGACTTCAAGGCCTATGAGGCCGACCCCTTCACCGGGGTCCAGGATGCAGTGGCCCACGCCCATGAGGGAGCTTGCGACTTGATGGTCTTCCATCCGGGATACATCGATGCTTACTTGCTGGATCATTCTACCATGACCACCCCCCGGGTGCGAGAGGCCGCCATGCTCTGCCGGCCCGAGGTCCGTGCCTGGCTGGAACAGCAGGACATTCGGCTTGTCACTTACAACGATCTGACTTGAAACAGGAGAACATAAAAATGACAGACAACAAAAAAATAGCCGAGCAGGTCCTGAGAGCGGTGGCGGAGCGGCCAACCTGAAGGACGCCACCCACTGCATGACCCGCCTCCGCCTGTATCTAAAGGACGACAGCGTCCCCAAAGATGACGACGTGAAGAAGATCTCTGGCGTGCTGGGGGTTGTCCGCGGCGGCCAGCAATATCAAATCATCATTGGCACCAATGTGCCCAAAGTGTACGAGGAACTGTGCAAGCTGGCAGGCATCAGCGCCAACGCCGCCGTCAAGGATGATGCGGCCGCCGCTGAGGATGCCTCCATTGCCAGGCAGAAGCTGACGTTCAAGCAGGTGCTCAAAAATATCATGGGTTATCTGGCGGGCTGTATGACCCCCATGATCCCGGTGCTGCTGGCCGGAGGCTTGTTCCGTGCTGTCAACTCTATCTTTGGCCCCGACCTGCTGGGCCTGTACTCTATGGAAAGCAACCTGTACATCCTGTTTGATTTCCTGTATGACGCAGCTTTTTACTTCATGCCCATCCTGGTAGGCTACAATGCAGCCAAGCAACTGGGGATCAACGGTATGCTGGGTTCGTTCATTGGCAGTATTCTGATGGTGCCCGATTTCGCAGTTTTTGCCACCAACGGGCAGCCGTTCACAGTCTTTGGCATCCCTGCCACTGTGACCAATTACGCCCAGACTGTTTTGCCCATTATGCTGTCGGTGCCCCTGTTCTGCCTGGTCTATAAGATCGTCAAAAAGTTCATGCCCGATCTGCTGACCACCGTTTTCACTCCGTTCCTCAGCCTGCTCATTTCCATGCCCTTTATCCTCTGCCTGCTGGCGCCTTTGGGCACTATTGTGGGCAACGCCATCAGCGGCGGCCTTGCCTGGTTCGGTATGACCACCGGCTGGTTCGGTGTAGCTGTCATCGCCGCCCTGTGGGAGTTCCTGGTGATGAGCGGTATGCACCTGGCCTGATGATGCCCATGATGGCCGATTTCTTTGAAACCGGTATTGGCAGCGGACCTATGAACGCCGGCAACTTTGCCACCTGGGCCTGCTTCGGTGTGGCTCTGGGCGCAGCGCTCCGCCTGAAAAACAAGGACGATCGCAGCACATCCTTTGCAGCCTTCGCTTCCGGCATTCTGGGCGGCGTCACCGAGCCCACTCTGTATGGCATCTGCTTCCGCTTTACCCGTTGCTTTGTAACGATGGCCGTTGGCGGCTTTGTGGGCGGCGCCATCGCCGGCATATTCGACCTCAAGGGATATGCAATGACCTCCGCCAACTTCCTGTCTCTGCTGTGCTATGTGGGTGGTACCAATGCCAACATTGTGGTTGGCGTGGTAGCCTCCTTTGCTTCTCTGATCGTGGCAGCTGTTCTGACTTATCTGTTTGGCTTTTCCCAAAAAGATTTGGAGAGCGTTTGACTGCGTGATACCATAAAATCAAAAAGGCTGGTGTTATCGACTTGACAAAACAAATGATTTTCCCCACCAATTTCCTCTGGGGCGCGTCTACCAGCGCCTTTCAGGTAGAGGGCGGTTACAACGAAGGCGGCAAGGGCGTTGCCACCACCGACCTGGGGGCACGCCGCCCCGGCATCGCCGACAACAAGGTGGCTGCCGATCATTACCACCACTGGAAAGAGGATGTGGACCTGATGGCCGAGCTGGGCTTGAAGGTTTACCGGATGGGCTTTTCCTGGAGCCGGATCATGCCGGACGCCTCGGGCCAGTCCAACCCCGAGGGCCTGGCCTTCTATGACAAGCTAATCGACTACCTGCTGGAAAAGGGGATTGAGCCCCTGGTGACGCTGTATCACTTTGAATGTCCCCAGGCCCTGGTGGACGCCTTTGGCGGCTGGCTGGACCGGCAGATGATCGACCATTACCTGCGGTATGCCGAGGTGTGTTTCAACCACTTCAAGGGCCGGGTCAAGCGGTGGGTCACCGTCAACGAACAGCTGATCGCCACCGCCGCCGGCATCATGAACGGCAACCACGAAACCGATCCCCAGAAAAATCTGCAGAACATCTACCAGATGAGCTACCACGTCTCCCTGGCGGAGCACAAAGCCATGGCTTTGCTGCGGCAGATTGACCCGGAGGCCCAGATCGGCCCGGTCTGCGCCATTCAGGTGGTGTATCCCTACAGCAGCCGTGCAGAGGATGTGCTGGCGGCGGAGAACGCCGAAGAGCTGATGGAATTCTACCTGCTGGACCTGAGCGTCCGGGGAGAGTATCCACTATGTGGCCAGCTACTTAAAGAGTCATGGGCTTTACCCCCAGACGCTGCCCGGAGATGCAGCCGTGCTGAAAGCCTCGACCCCCGACTTCATCGGCATCAACTACTATTTCAGCATTTGCGCCAAAGTCAAGGAGGGCCCCGTCAACTACGACCAGCCGCCCTTCTGGGTGTCGGACGCCTTCGACATCTGTGATAATCCCCACCTGCGCAAAACCGAGTGGATGGATAAGGGCATTGACCCGATGGGCCTGCATATTGGGATGCGCAAGGTCTATAATCGCTACCGTCTGCCCATGATCGTCACCGAAAACGGGATGGCCTACAGTGAGACTTTGGGAGCGGACGGCTGCATCCATGACCCCTACCGCATCGAGTACCTGCAAGAGCACATCGAGCAGATCGGCATCATGATTCAGGAGGGCCTGCCGGTGTTCGGCTACTGCCCCTGGAGCTTTGTGGATGTGGTGTCCAGCCATCAGCTTTGCCAAGCGGTACGGCCTGGTGTATGTGGATCGCACCGAGACCGACCCCAAACAGTGCGCCCGGGTGAAGAAGGACAGCTTCTACTGGTATCAGAAGGTCATTGCTCAAAACGGGCTGCCCGAATAACCCATAACCAAGCCATTTTCTCCTTCATTCATTTTCTCCCGCCGCAGCCATGCGGGCGCCCTGTATCCTGCCTGTATGGCTGCCCTTTTTTGCAAACAACCGGAAAGGAGTTCTGTTTATGCATATCGCCTTTGTATCCCTGGGGGCCTTCGGCCATGTGAACCCCACCCTGGCCCTGGTGACTGAGCTGGTCAAGCAGGGGGTCCGGGTGACCTACTTCTCCACCGAGCAGTTCAAGAACATCGTGGAGCCCACCGGGGCCAGGTTCGTGGCCGTTCCTTCCTGGATGGCACAGCAGTCGGGCCAGCAGGAAGGCGGCGCCGATGAAAACGTGGGTGCACCGTGCCTTTCCTGTTTCTGAACGAGGCCGGGGCCTACATCGCCCCCATTCTGGAGGTGCTGCAGGCCGACAAGCCTGATGCCATTGTCCACGACTTTGCAGGCATCGCCGGCACCATCGCCGCCGACGTGCTGAAAGTGCCCAATGTGATGCTATACACCAGCTACCCCTCCAACGACAGCTACTCGGTGGCGGCGGGGTTCGAGAACGTCCCGGCGGACCACCCGCTCCGCAAGGCCGCTGATGAAATCGCCGAGGGCTTTGTGGCAAAATATGGCTGCCGCAAGATGACGGTCAGGGAAATCTTCGACGGCCACGGGGATTTCAACCTGGTGATGATGCAGAAGCGCCTGGTGCCCCACAATGAGACCTTCGGGGACAATTTCGTCTTCACTGGGGTCCAGATCGGCAAGCGCACCGCCTTCGGCAGCTGGAAGGCCCCCGACAATGGCAAGCCCCTGCTGTACTCTTCCCTGGGCACCGCTTCAACAACTGGCCGGAATATTACCCAATTCTCTTTGACGCAGTCCGGGATCTGGACATCAACGTCTTTGCAGCCTTGGGCTCCATTGACCCCGCCAGCCTGAAGGACATCCCCGCCAACGTGGAGGTGGGCCAGATGGTACCCCAGCTGGACATCCTGTCCCAGGCATCGGTGTTCATCACCCACGCCGGCATGGGGGGCACCGGCGAGGCCATCTACTACGGCGTGCCCATGATCGCCATCCCCCAGATGGAGGAGCAGGCCATCACCGCCCGGCAGATCGAAAAGCTGGGGCTGGGCTGCGCCTTCCTGGACAAGAACGCCATCACCAGCGAAAGCCTGAAGGCTGCCATCGTCAAGCTGCTAACCCAGCCTTCCTACAAGGCCACTGCTGCGGAGTTCAGTGCAGATATGAAGAGCCTGGGCGGTGCCAAGTTCCGTCGAGGCCCTGCTGCACTTCCTAAAACATTAACAAGCTATCTTCCCTCTGTCCCAGTTTGCCGGCAGGTACTTCTTTTTCGCAATCCTCCGCCTGACCCCAGGCGGGGGATTCTTGAAATACAAGGAGGACAGATTATGACCACCTTCCCCAAAGATTTCCTGTGGAGCGCATCCACAGCGGCCACCCAGATCGAGGGCGGCTGGAACGCGACGGCAAAGGGGAGTCCATCTGGGACACCCTGGTCCATGACGGCACCGGCAAGATCGCCCACGGCGAGAACGCCGACATCTCCATTGATTTTTACCACCGCTGGCGAGAGGATGTGGCCTGATGAAGCAAATGGGCCTGAAGGCTACCGGTTTTCCATCAGCTGGGCCCGGGTGCTGCCCGAGGGTATTGGCAAGGTCAACGAGGCGGGCATCCGATTTTACCAGGATTTCTGCGACGAGCTGCTGAAAAACGGCATCCAGCCACTGGTGACCCTCTACCACTGGGACCTGCCCACCGCCCTTTTCCGGCAGGGGGGCTGGAAGAACCCTGCCAGCCCCGACTGGTTTGCTGAGTATGCGGAGGTCGTATCCAAAGCCCTGGCGGGCCGGGTGGGTACTGGCTCACCTTCAACGAGCCCCAGATGTTCTGTGGCCTGGGGCTGGTGGCAGGAGTTCACGCACCCTTTGAGCACAACGACGACCAAACCATGATGGGCATCACCAAACACATCCTGCTGGCCCACGGCCGGGCGGTGCAGGTGCTGCGGCGCAACTGCCCCGGCACCAGGGTGGGCATGGCCCCCACCGGGGACTGCTGCCTGCCCAAGGACGACTCCCCGGAGGAAGTGGAGAAGGCCCGGCAGAAGTCTCTGAGCGACTACCCCGGCTACATCATGTCCAATACCTGGTGGGCCGACCCGGTATTCCTGGGGCAGTACCCCGCCTGGGCCAAGGAGAAGTTCGGGGACCAGCTGTACACCATGACCCCAGAGGAGTGGGCCCTGGTGTCCCAGCCCCTGGACTTTTACGCTTACAACTGCTACCAGGGCACGGTGGACATCGTCCCCGACCCCTCCAAATACGATGCCTACGCCTACCAGGCAGCCCCCAGACGGCGGCAGCCTGGAACATCACCCCAAGGTGCTGTATCACGCCAGCAAGTTCTGGTTCGAGCGGTACCACCTGCCCATCTCATCACCGAAAACGGCTATTCGGGCCTGACTGCGTCATGCTGGACGGCGAGGTTCATGACCCCCAGCGGATTGACTTTCTCCACCGGTATCTGCTGGAGGTGGCCCGCGCCATGGCCGACGGCATCCCGGTGATCGGCTATTCGGTGTGGAGCCTGTTCGACAACTTCGAGTGGGCGGCAGGCTACAGCTGCCGCTACGGCCTGATCTATGTGGATTACCCCACCCAGCAGCGGATTGTGAAGGATTCCGGCTGGTGGTACCGGGACGTTATTGCCTCGAACGGCGCGAACCTGTAAGGCGCGGTGCCAAAACATACATAAAGAGGTCGCTCACTGTGCAGACAAGCACAGCGGGCGGCCTCTTTGTCTTTCTCAAACCCTGCCAGGGAACCGGTGGTTTATTTGTCCATATAGGCCCTCTGCACATTTTGCACACTTTTGCACACCGGAACGGCTAGATAACGGATGCGAGAGTGGATAACAAGTGCAAAGGATACAGAAGACGCAAAACTTAAATTTGCGATAAAACAATAAAAAAGATCGATCTGCGCAATTTTGAAAATTGACAATTGTTGCATGCTGGTTTCTCTTAATCAGTGGGCCCAGGGTTCGAGTCCCTGGAGGTGCACCACAACAACAAAATCCGAACTTTTTTCCAATAGGAGAAGGGTTCAGATTTTTTGTATTCTTTGGAAAACAGAACGAATCCCTTGCTTCCATCGAAAAATGTCCTAGACCTTATTACAAAAAAGCACGACAGACTATGGTAAGAGTGCCGTAAGGCAGAAAGGACACGAGTATGAAGTATGATGAAAGCGTTTGCAAGTTCAACATGGACACCGGCTGCGTGGAGCTGCTGCTCCGGGATGGGAGAATGATCTCCATTGACTGCACCGAGGTCGAGGATGCGTTGGACGTTACCATGGCGCAGAGGTCGGAGTTAGAGTATCTCATCTATAACGACCTTCTGGCGTATGCAGACCTGATTCTAAACGGCGAACCGGAGGAATATTTGAAGAATGTGGCTGGAATCCATGGACTAGAAGACTAACCCCCAAAATCCACACACGATAAGGAAGGCGGAGTGTTCCATCAAAAGAACACCCTGCCTTCCTTTTATTTCAGCTTGAAGCTCAGTGACGGAGAAAATCATGATCTAGGATCTTGATTTTTGCCCCGGAAAATTCAATAACCTTTTCATCCCGCATCCGGCACAATTCGCGGGAAAGCGCGCTGCGATCTACACAGAGGAAGTCGGCCAGCTCGGTACGGCTGTACAGCAGATGATAACATCCTTTGCTGTCCGGTGTCAGCGTCTGCAAATAAATTTTCAGCCGGTCCCGCAAACGCTTCTGGGCAAGAATACGCACCTTCGTATTAAAGAATAAAAGCTGCTGTGCCATGTCCTGCATCAGATTAGCGGTCACCTGCATCCGGCAGGGACAGGTCATGGTCTGCTGGGACATGAGAGCGCTGAAATCCAACCGGAGCACCGTACAGTCTGAGTCGGCCCGCAGGCAGACCGGACTGGTACTCCAGCCGGTACAGGCCAGTTCGGCCCCAAAAATCTGCCCGCTTGCCAGCCGGCAGATGCTGACCTGATTTCCATTTTCATCATACAGAAACTCTTCCACTGTGCCATCCAGCAGGATGCCTGTATTGTGGCTTTGCTCACCCAGTTCCACAAGATGCGTATTGCGGGGATATTGATGCACGCTTGCGTGCAGGCAGTCCAGAACATCCCGGTAGCGGCGCGGCTGGATGCCGTGGAACATTCCGCACTGCTGTAAAATCGAATAATATTTTTCCATGCTCCAAAATCATTCCGTCCGTTGCCATAACAACGGACACATCGAGGTAGTTGTGTTAAACTCTGGTTAGAGCTGTCTAATTTACGACAGCTCTATTATACGGAATGAAGTTTGAAATGTCAAACCCTCAAAGCAACAGGTTGATTTTTGAAAGGAGCTGTCCCATGTATTCTTTGGGAATGGATCTTGGCACCTCCACGGTCAAGATCGTGCTGATGCAGAACGGAACGGTGGAGAAGTACTGGCTTGCCGTGCATCACGGCAGGCCGCTTCTGTGCCTGCGGCAGGGCTTGTCGGAACTTGCTATTGGCAGGGACGAGACACTTGCTGTTTGCGTGACAGGTGATAATGCCGGGTCACTGCTGGAACGCTGCCCGGTTCTGTCAGAATTAGGAGAGATCCCTGCCATCGTGGAAGGTGTGCACAGGCTTGTGCCGCAGGCCGGTTCGATTATTGAAATCGGCAGTCAAGGTGCGCGGTTCATCACGGAAGTCCAGAGCCGGACCCCGCAGTTTGCGGCCAACGAGCATTGCGCAGGCGGCACCGGTTCCTTTTTTGAGGATCAGATGTCCCGTGTGGGCTGCAAGCTGGAGGATTATTCTGCGCTGGTTGAGCAGGCGCAGAGCATTCTGCGGCTTTCCGGACGCTGCGCAGTGTTTGCCAAAACGGATATCATTCACCGCCAGCAGGAAGGTGTTTCCACGCCGGATATCCTGCTGGGATTGTGCTATGCAATGATCCATAACTACAAGGCGACCATTGTGCGGCGGCTGCCGGTCTGCAAACCAGTGGTATTCTGCGGCGGCGTGACCTGCAACTCCGGCGTGATACGGGCTATCCGGGATGTGTTCGACCTGACCGAAGAGGAACTGATCGTCCCGGAAGAAGCGCGTTTTGAAGCGGCCATCGGTGCAGCATGCAAGGCAGAAGGTGCATTTACACTGGCACAGCTGGATGCGTTGTTGAACGATGCAATGGCAACACGCTCCACGACAACCGGGCTTCCCAGACTGGAACTGTTGCCCGGCACTGATCTTTCTGAGCCGAAGGCCACCGGTATCCTCCGGAGAAGGGCTGTGCGCTGGGCATCGACATCGGTTCCACCAGCACCGACCTTGTTCTGGTGGGGCCGGAGGGTGAACTGGTGGATTTCCAGTATCTGCGCACCGCAGGCGACCCGGAAGGAGCTGTCCGCAAGGGGCTGGCCAGCATCCGGGAACGGTTCGGTGCGGTGCGCTTTACGGCGGTGGGCGTGACTGGCTCCGGGCGGGAGCGTGTCGGCAAGCGCATCGGTGCCGATGCCGTGCGGGATGAGATCACCGCGCAGGCAAAGGGCGCTGCGCACTGGGTGCCGGAGGTGGATACTGTCTTTGAGATCGGCGGGCAGGACAGCAAATACATCAGCCTGAAAAACGGCAAAGTCGTGGATTTCCAGATGAACAAGATCTGCGCAGCGGGCACCGGTTCTTTTGTAGAGGAACAGGCCGCCCGCATGGGGATTCCGCTGGCTGAATTTGGCCAGTTGGCGTTGTCCGCAGAGCACCCGGCCGCATTGGGCGAGCGCTGCACGGTATTCATTGAAACCGCCATTGCTTCTGCCGCTGCCGAAGGCGTTCCACAGGCAGATATTGCGGCCGGACTGTGCCACGCCATCGTGCAGAACTACCTGCACAAAGTGGTCGGCTCCAAACCGGTCGGACAGCACATCGTATTGCAGGGCGGTGTGGATTACAATCCCGGCATCGTGGCGGCTTTTCAGGCGCCTATGGCAGCCGGGTCCGGGTCAGCCCGGTGTTCTCCATCAGCGGCGCATACGGCGCGGCCCTGCTGGCGCAGGAAGCGGTGGGCGATACGTCCAGTCAGTTCGTCGGGTTTGACAGCCCGGCACAGGCCGCAGAGGACAGCCGCAGCGCCGAGACCCAAAGAAACATTGATTTTTACCGGCAGGCCGACAACCTGCTTCTGGAAGGCTACACGGGGAAACGCGACCCTCGCAAAAAGACGGTGGGCGTGCCCTTTGTGCTGATGATCCACAAGTTCTTCCCCATGGCTAATGCATTCTTTACCTCGCTGGGGTTCAACGTAGTCCTGACCGACCCGACCAGCGAGGAAACCATCCGGCTTTCCCAGCAGCTGGCACAGAGCGAGACCTGCTACCCGGTCAAGCTGATCTACGGCCACATACAGCAGCTCATCGACCAGAAGGTGGATATATCTTTCTGCCCAGCATCCACACCATGAAGCACGAAAAGAGCCGGGTGAAGCACAACTACGGCTGCGTCTATATGCAGACGGCGGCGGTGTCCATCGCAAAGGCACTGGACATCGAAAGCAAGGGCATCACCTGCTCAGCCCGGTATTTGATCTGGACTTCGGGCAGGAAGCCATGGCCACCGCCATGCTGGGACTGGGCAAAGTACTAGGTATCCCGAAGCCGCTTTGCGCAAAAGCACTGCTCAGCGGTGCCATGGCGGTGCGCCGCCATACTGCTGCGGTGGAAAAGCAGGGCAAAGCACTGCTGGCGACTCTGAAACCGGAGGACAAAATTCTGGTGCTCATCACCCGGAATTATGGCGTTTCCGACCCCATCCTGAACATGGGTATCCCGGAACTGCTGCTGGAACGCGGATACAAGGTCATTACCCTGAGTCATCTGCCCGGCCATGCGCTGGACATTGCGGACGAATACGAAAATCTGTATTATCCGTTCGGACAGCACATCCTGTCCGGCGCAAAGCTCATCGCTCATCATCCGAACCTGTATGCGGTGTATCTGACCAACCACGGCTGCGGCCGGATACCATGCTGTCCCATCTGTTCAAGCAGGAAATGGGGGATAAGCCCTACTTGCAGATCGAAGTGGACGAGCACTTCTCCAATGTGGGTGTCATCACCCGCATTGAAGCCTTCCTGAACAGCCTGAACCACCGCCCGGTGGAAGTTCTGCCCAAGGACTTTGTGCTGGAGCAGGTCGATATCCGCCCCTGTCATCTCCCGGCGGTGCCGGAAAAGGATTTTCCGCTCTGGCTGCCGCCGCTGGGCGAATACACGGCATCATTGACCGGATATTTCCGTGCACAGGGGGTGGATGCCCGTGCACTGCCGCATCTCAGCGCTCATGCGTTGAGCCTTGGACGTGCCGAGACCAGTGCAAAGGAATATCTGCCCTTCCCTGCTTTGCTGGGCGGCATCCTTGCACAGCAGGAAGTAGACCCGGCACCGGCACAGTTCCTGATCCCGCAGACGCAGGGCGCAGAAGCGGATGGTCAGTATGCCCGCGTCATCCGGGCAGTACTGGACCGCAGAGGAAACCAGAGCGCCAAGCTGGTCAGCCCGATGCTGGAAACCCTGCCTGCAACGGCGCAGGACCGGAATGCCCTGTTCCGTGCACTGCTGGCCGGAGATATCCTGTATGCCGCCCCGGCGGCGATGCGCGCCGGAATTGCTGCTGCATGGGACACGCTGCCCGGCTGGGCACAGCTCCACAAGGCTGCGGTAGAGATCGGCAGATGCCCCGCCACGGGCCGCAGGCTTGCCACCGTGGGTACGCCGCTCTGCCTGACCGAGCTGGACAGCGGAGTGCTTTCTACGCTGGAAGCAGAGGGCAGCCAGCTGCTCCGCGCGCCGTTGAGCGAGGCGCTCTGGTTCCTTTGGAAGGACAACATGGATGCCAACAAGCCCTGTGCCAAATGGCTGGAACAGATGGCGCAGGAGATGCAGACCATCGGCGCAGAACTGGGTGCACACAGCACCTTTGCGCAGGACACTGCGGCCCTGTTTGAAACGGCAGACACTGCCATGCCGCACTTTGCGGGCGGGAATGCCCGCTACCGCTATGCAAAAGCAGTAGAGCTTTCCGGGCGGGCAGATGCCGTGCTGACCTCGCCCCACGCTATGAAACGCTGCCATGATCCTGGATATGCGCGGCCTGCGGGATGCCTGCAATGCACCGTTGTTCCAGCTTTCGCTGGACAATGACTGGGACGAAACGGCGTGGAGCCGCCTGCGTTCCTTCCTGTATTACTGCTGAAGAAACTGAATGACAAAGAACCCGTCCGGAATGCTCCGGACGGGTTCTTTGCGTCAGTTGTGATGAGGAAATCGCTTATTCGATCACCAGCAGAAGGCTCATTTTGAACTTGCCCTGTGCAGTGACGCTGTGCAGGCCGTTTTTGTCAAAACGGAAGCTCTGGCCTGCGGCCAGCTCATAGTCCTGACCCTCATAGCCGATGATGCTTTGCCTTCCAGCGCGGTCAGGATGCGTTGCCGGGTGCACGGTGCGGGGTCAGGCCGGTGCCCTCGTCAAAGGCCATCAGCACGAATTTCATGTTGTCGGCGTGGACGAGGTCGAGGTTTGCAATGCTGCCGTCCTCGTAAGAAATGAGATCTTTCAGTTCGGTGGGCTGGCCTGCTTTGAGAATGTTGTTCATGGTGAAGTTCTCCTTTTTCAGAATGATTTCAGTATAGATCATGCCGCTGTCGGTCAGACAGCCGCAGAGCATTTTAGGCGGAACGGCCAGCAGCTGGCCGGGATGCAGGGGAACGATGCGGCTTTCTTCCCCCAGAAGGAAATCGCCGCAGCCTTCCCGCCCAGATACAGGGTAGTGCAGTCGTAATATTCCGGGGTGATGGAGGTGCCGCCGCCCAGCGAAAACCAGGTAACAGGTACGCTCTCGCCCAGTTTTGCTGGGCGGGAAACTGTCATGGCCTCCCGGATGGGACGCAGCTGGGAAAGCGTAAATGGCATCTTCATACGGCATTCCCCCGCAGAGCTACCGGCACGATGCTGCGCACGGCGCGTCCCTGATAATTCAACTCGTCCACGATGACCTGAACATCAAAGGAATAGGAAATGTTCTGTTCGTTCAGGATGGCAGCGGCTGGGCCGTAGAAAAATTCACCCTTGCGGTTGAGCATCAGTGCTTCGTCTGCCACGCTCATGGCGTTGGTGGGGTAATGGGTGTTCATAATGGCGCTGATGCCTTCCTCATGCGCCAGCTGCTCCACCATGTTCAGGACAAGGATCTGGTTGTGGAAGTCCAGACCGGTCTCCGGCTCGTCCAGAATGATGAGCTTGGGGTCGTTGATAAGGGCACGGGCAATGAGCACCATTTGCAGTTCGCCGCCGCTCATCCGGTTGCAGTCCTTGTTGGCAAGGTGAGAGATGCCCACCCGCTCCATCATGCTTCGGCCATTTCCAGATCCTCTTTGCCGGGCTGCTGGAACATACCCAGATGGGCACTGCGGCCCAGCAAAACCATTTCCAGTCCGGTATAGGAGAACGCAAACCCATGGGACTGCGGGATGTAGGAAATGGTGCTCCACACTTCCTTCGGCTTCAGGGTGTGGATCTCCTTACCATAGAGCAGGGTCTTGCCGCTGTGCCACGGCAGCAGACCGATCATGCATTTGAGCAAAGTGGTCTTGCCGATGCCGTTTGGGCCGAGGATGGCAAGAATGTGTCCCTCTTCCAGTGTCAGGTCGATATTTTCCAGTATGGCAGGCTGTCCGGGGTAGCCGAAACAGCCTTTCTGCACTTGCAAGATCATCGCAGGTTGCTCCTTGTCTTATTCAGCAGAGAGATGAACACCGGTGCACCGATGATGGCGGTCAGGATGGAAAGCGGAAGTTCAATGATGCTGATGGTACGCGACAGCGTGTCGATCAGGATCATGAAGCTGGCACCAAGACTCAGGCTCACCGGCACGACATAGCTGTTGTTGCTGCCCACCAGCATCCGGGCGCAGTGCGGGATCAGCAGCCCGATCCAGCCACCTGTCCGCACATGGATACCGCCGAGGCGGTGATGAGGGTGGAAGCCAGAATGAACAGCATCCGGGTCTGTTTGATGTTGATGCCGCTGGCACGGGCTTCGTCATCACTCAGGGAGAGGATGTTCAGCCGCCAGCGCAGCAGATAAATGACAGCGATCCCTGCAAGGATGAGCGGGCAGCCGATGAGGATCTTCTGGTAGCTGGCACTGGTAAAACTGCCCATCAGCCAGTAGGTGATCTCCGGCAGCTTATCCTGCGGGTCGGCCGTATACTTGAGCAGCGATCCAACCGCATTGAAAAGAGAAGAGGCAATGGTTCCGGCCAGAACCAGATAGACCATGGAACGGCCATCGTTCTTGCCTGCAATTTTCAGGGTAAAGCAGACAGACGCAAGGCCGAACACCAGCGCAATGAGCTGTGTTTCCAGAATACTGCACGACAGAATGATGGCCAGAATTGCACCCACACAGGTGCCGCTGGTCACGCCCAAAATGTCCGGCGTGGCAAGCGGATTAGAAAACAGGGACTGAAAGGTGTTGCCCGCACAGGTCAGTCCTGCACCTACGATGATGGCCATGAGGATGCGCGGCAGACGCAGGTTGATGACGATGGAATAGTTCTGCACATTGGCCGCGCTGCCGCCGGTCAGAGCTGTGCGCAGGGCGGTCAGCACTTCCCCGACCGGGACATTCATGCGTCCGAAGCACAGGCAGATACTGAGGTGGTCAACGGCAGTGCCAGCATCAGCAGGATAGCCAGCGGGGTAAAGCGGCCTTTTTTGATCCAGATGGTGTCCTTCATCAGTACAGCAGCATTTCCTCCAGCTCGTCATCGGTCACATCATAGCCATACCAGGTCTTGTAGTATTCCTTGATGGTATCGCCCAGCGGGTAATCTGCGAAAGCGTCCGGGTAGGTGTTGCAGGCCAGCCATGCCAGTACCAGCGGGGCATCCGGGTTCGGGGTGAACCAGTTCCACATACCGAGGGTGGTGTTGTACACGCGGCCGTTCTGCACGGCGGTCAGCGTGGAGAAGTCGGCACCATCCACGTTGCCGGAAAGCACATTCTCCGTGCGCAGGGGCTGCAGGCCGGGGCCATCGAGGAAGAGGATGTCCGGATCCCAGCTGTAGACCTGTTCCATGCTGGTCTGGGCAAAACCGGTGGCTTCCAGCGCTTTGTCGGTCACGCCAGATGCTTCATCCAGTAGGTACCGAAAGTGCCGTTTCCGGAGACCTGCGGCACACCGTCCGAGTACTTCCACAGGATCATGGCGCTGGGGCGGTCGCTCTCAGGAATATCCGCAATGCGGGCTTCCACATCGGCCACGATCTCGTCACCGGCAGCCACAAAGGCCTCGGTCTTGCCCGGTTCGCCAAAGATATCCTCCAGCAGTTTCAGCCACTCCTCATAGCGCTCCAGCGGGTCAGCCTCTGTGGAAGCACCCACGGTGGCAAAGCCGATCGAGGGAATACCGCTGGCCTTCAGGATCTCTGCATGGGAGGAATTGCCTGCATTGTACAGGATGACATCCGGGTTCAGCTTCATGATCTCCTCAATATTGAGGTCGCTCTGCGCATAGACCGTGTCGCTGGATTCCATCAGCTCCGGGGCGATGTTCTTGAGCACGGTGTCGGAAATGACCGACTTGAAGGAGCCGCAATAGCCCACGATATAGGGTGCGCTGCCCTCAAAATAGGCCATGTAGGTGGACAGGATGGGGATCTGGTCGATGACCACACGAGCGACCTTGTTGGGGACTTCGACCTCATTGCCGCCGTGGTCGATGACGGTGTGGGTGCCGGTCTCATCGGCAGAAGCCGCAGAAGAGACTGCTTCGCTTGAAACAGAGGCAGATTCGGAAGCGGCAGTGGAAGAAGCTGCGTTGCCGGAACCACCACAGGCGGTCAGGACACTGGCAGCGCTGACAGCAGCCATAGCAGCGAGAAAAGAACGACGTGTAATCTTTTTCATGGGAAACTCCTTAAAATAATAAAAAATTCTGGTAGTTAGTTATGCATAACCAACCGCAGAGCATTTTAGCAGATTCCCACAGGATTGTCGTTGCTATGGCAACCACTCTGCAAAATCGGAAGAAGTCTTAAAGTTTTCCAAGAAAAAAACAGGGCGCGTCCACCCGGACGCACCCTGCCAAAAT
>ENA-OQCX01000654-OQCX01000654.1-human-gut-metagenome-genome-assembly--contig:-NODE-654-length-17756-cov-2.929832_pt1 | contig 17756 bp, 15 predicted proteins | sample MGYA00242762_ERZ504587 | MGnify/ENA primary metagenome ERZ504587 (study PRJEB26092, sample SAMD00036337) | human gut metagenome | host: Homo sapiens | study: EMG produced TPA metagenomics assembly of... | reverse complement strand
AGGCAGATATACAGCGGACTACCTGTCATGTGGGAACCTGCCGTATCCGGCACGGGAAATGTGCATGACTGCACACCTAAGTTACAGGCGTATCCGCCGATATTTAGTCTGACGCCTAAAGCGTCCGGAAGCACGCGACTTCAGTCGTGTGAGGATAGAGTTGTTGATTCACTGAAGACGAAAAGGATGCTAATATAAAACAAAGCATATTTCTCAAAAGTTCAGGCATTTTTGCCGTCTATTTATTTTCTAAAATCATTCAGAAATCCATGCTTTTAAATCCAATTAAATTCAGAAAGCAGGGGTTCGAAGTGGTGATGAAAATAGCACGATACGTTCTTGGATTCCTGTGTATAACAGGAGGTACTGCCTATGGCAAAAAGAAAGAACCGGAAAGTAACTGCAAAGAAGATCAGAAAAACGGAAATTACACTGACAGCGAACAGGAAGTACAAAGATACGGTGTTCCGGATGCTGTTTTCGGATCGTAAGAATCTGTTATCTCTGTATAATGCAATTAATGGAACAGCGTATGAGAATGCAGATGATCTGGAGATTGTGACACTTGAGAATGCGATTTATATGGGAATGAAGAATGACCTGGCGTTTATTATTGATACAAGTTTATTTTTGTATGAGCACCAGTCAACCTATAACCCCAACATGCCGTTAAGAGATTTATTTTACATATCAAGTGAGTACCAGAAATTGGGAGATCATAAATCTCTGTATTCGTCAACACAGCAAAAAATCCCGGCACCGAATTTCATCGTGTTTTACAACGGGACGGAGAAAAAAGCCGACAGATGGGAAAATACTCTGTCAGAAGCCTACGAAACACCAACCACAGATCCAAAACTGGAACTGAAGGTACTGACGCTGAATATCAACGAAGGACATAATAAAGATCTGATGGAACAGTGTCATACACTGAGAGAATATGCACAATACGTAACAAAAGTGCGGGAATACGCAAGGACCACTGAACTGAACACTGCCGTAGAACAGGCAGTAAACGATTGTATCAAAATGGAATCCTTGCAGAATTCCTTCGAAAGCATAAATCGGAGGTTATCGCGATGAGTATATTCGAATATGACAAAGAAGAGGAAGAAAAGAAACTCCGGAAGGCAGAGTATGAGGCAGGATATAATATAGGATATGACACGGGTTATGGAAGCGGCTATGATATTGGAAAAAAAGAAATAGTACGTCAGATGTTTAATGCAGGAGAGCCATTTGAGAAGATAGCACAGTATACAGGTTATGAAGTCTGTGAACTGAAGAAAATGTTGGAAGAGGTTTGAGGTATAGTAAAGAAAAAGTAAATCATATGTTTATGAAGCTGGTTAGAAGTGAAATCTGACCAGCTTTTTTGATAAATCATATTATTCGTCTTGTTGATGTCTATGACAATATACACAGGTGTCTTGACACCTATCATGTCTGGTGGTATACTGGCGGAAATGATAAAAGGAAAGTCCGGATTATCCGGCAAGAGGATAAAGAAATGAAAGAATATTACGACGCCATAATAGTAGGAACCGGAGCCGCAGGGCTTTACTGCGCTCTGAATCTGCCTTCCAGGATGAAAGTTCTGATGATCACAAAGCAACAGGCAGACCAGTCTGATTCCTTTCTTGCACAGGGCGGAATCTGCATGCTCCGCGGAGAAGAAGACTATGACAACTATTTTGAAGACACCATGCGTGCAGGCCATTACGAAAACAACAAAAAAGCCGTAGACCTCATGATCCGCAGTTCCAACAGCATCATCCGCGATCTCATCCGCCACAATGTCACCTTCGAACGTGATGCAAATGGCGAACTCGCATTCACCAGAGAAGGCGCACACTCACAGCCACGAATCCTTTTTTACGAGGATGTCACAGGCAAACAGATCACTCAGACACTCTTGAGCGAAGCCCAGACTAGGGACAACATCGAGATCTGCGAATACATGACCATGGTCGATCTGATCGCAAAGGACAACATCTGCGGCGGTGTTATCATCATGGATGAGAAGAATAACGTATATCCGGTCCGCTCTCCATATGTAGTCCTTGCCTGCGGCGGTCTCGGCGGACTTTACAAAAACTCCACCAACTTCCCGCACATCGCCGGTGACGGTCTCGGAATCGCAATGAAACATCAGGTAGTACTCGAACATCTGGATTACGTGCAGATCCACCCGACAACCCTGTATTCCCACAAACCAGGCAGACGCTTCCTGATCTCCGAATCTGTAAGAGGCGAGGGAGCACTCCTGTACGATAAGAACGGACAGCGATTCACAGAAGAACTTCAGCACGTGACCTCTTAAGCCAGGCAATCTTCGCACAGATGGAGAAAGACGACACAGAATTTGTCTGGGAAGACATGCGTCCTCTCGGCGAAGAAACGATCCTGAAACACTTCCCGAATATTTTCCACAGATGCATGGAAGAGGGCTTTGACCCACGCAAAGAGCCGATTCCGGTAGTTCCGGCACAGCATTACTTCATGGGAGGAATCCAGGCAGACCTCGGAAGCCGCACCTCCATGAAGGGGCTTTATGCCTGCGGTGAGACAAGCTGCAACGGCGTTCACGGCAAGAACCGACTGGCAAGCAACTCACTTCTGGAATCTCTGGTCTTTGCAAGAAGGGCAGCAGATGATATTATATTTGCAGGAAAACCGGAAAAATGCCCGGTCAATACAATAGATACCAGCATGTACGAAGACCGCGATGCGATCCTCGACGGCTATCACAAAATGGTATGGAATGAAATCGAAAGGATGAAAAGAGCATGAACGAAATTACAATGAAAATGCAGGCAGATCAGCTGATCCGCATGGCATTACAGGAAGATATCACAAGCGAGGACGTTTCCACAAACGCAGTTATGCCGACTGCAACTAAGGGAACCGTAGACCTTATCGCAAAAGAAGATGGTGTTGTAGCAGGTCTTGACATTTACGCAAGAGTATTTACAATCCTTGACGAAAAAACAGAGATCGATTTTCACTGCAAAGACGGTGATGAAGTCAAAAAAGGTGATCTGATGGCAACGGTAACAGGTGACATCCGTGTTCTCCTTTCCGGAGAGAGAGTAGCACTCAACTACCTTCAGAGAATGAGCGGTATCGCGACCTACACCAGACAGGTTGCAAAACTTCTCGAGGGAAGCAATGTAACTCTTCTTGATACCCGTAAGACCACACCAAACTGCCGTGTATTTGAGAAATACGCAGTAAGAGTCGGAGGCGGCTGTAATCACAGATATAATCTTTCTGATGGAGTCCTTCTTAAAGACAACCACATCGGAGCAGCAGGAAGTGTCACAAAAGCCGTTCAGATGGCAAAAGCTTACGCACCGTTTGTCCGCAAGATCGAGATCGAGGTAGAGACTCTGGATCAGGTTAAAGAAGCAGTAGAGGCAGGAGCAGACATCATCATGCTTGACAACATGACACCGGAAGTAATGAAACAGGCAGTTGAACTGATCGACGGAAGAGCACAGACAGAGTGTTCCGGAAATATCACAAAAGAAAATATCCAGAAGATCCGCGAGATCGGCGTTGATTTTGTTTCCAGCGGTGCCCTGACACATTCCGCACCGATCCTTGACATTTCCATGAAGAATCTTCATGCAGTGTGAGAGGAGGGAATCTTATGAACACCGCGGAAAGACGTGGAGAAATCCTTAAGATCCTCCACAATGCGGATGCCCCGGTGGCAGCGAGAGAACTGGCAGGCAGATTTGGGGTCAGCCGTCAGGTCATTGTACAGGATCTGGCAGTGATTCGGGCATCTACGCCAGGAATCCTCTCTACAACAAAAGGATATGTGATACAGCAGGACAGTAGTTTTACAAGAGAATTCAAGGTACGCCACAGTCAGGACAAAGCAGCGGAGGAGCTGAATCTGATCGTGGACTGTGGCGGTCATGTCAAAAATATAAGCATCAGCCACCGTGTTTACGGACGAGTTACGGCTGAGATGGATATCCGTTCCAGACAGGATGTAAATGAATTTGCAGAGGCACTCAGGAACAGCCGTTCAACGGTACTTTCCAGTGCCACATCCGGATATCATTACCATCTGATCGAGGCATCCAGTGAGGAAAGACTTGATCTGATCGAGAAACAACTGGGAGAAGCGGGATTCCTTGCACACTTCAGCCTGGGAACAGACTACAGGGAAAGGAAAGATAAAGTTATGAGGATCAAAGAAATTCAGCAGGAGATCCTGCGTATGAAAAAAGAGCAGGATGTCTGCATCCTTGCACATGCTTATCAGGGACAGGAGATCCTGGAAGTTGCAGATTATATGGGAGACTCCTACGGACTCAGCGTGCAGGCTGCAAAGAGCGACTGCAGCGGCGTGATCATGTGCGGTGTGCGTTTTATGGCAGAAACCTGTAAGGTATTAAGCCCGGACAAAAAAGTCTGGCTTGCAAACCCGGTTGCAGGATGTCCAATGGCAGAGCAGCTTGACCTGGAAGCCTTCGCAAACTCAAGGCAGAGTATCCGGATCATGCAGTTGTTGCCTACATTAACACAACTTCTGAACTCAAGACAGAGTGCGACGTGTGCGTGACTTCTTCTTCCGCAGTCCAGATCTGCAGCAAACTGGAAAACGACAAGATCCTTTTTATCCCGGACCCGAACCTCGGACGCTTCGTAGCTGAGAAACTCCCGGAGAAAACATTCGCATTCTACAAAGGTGGATGTCCAAGACATATCGTAGTCAGTGCCAAAGATGTCGAAAAAGCAAAACAGCACATCCGGACGCACTTCTTCTGGTACATCCGGAATGCGTGAAGAAGTCGTAGAGAAAGCCGACTACGTTGGTTCCACAACAGGAATCATGGATTTTGCAAAAAAATCTCCGAACAAAGAATTCATCATCGGAACAGAGAACAGCATCGTAGAACATTTACAGTTCGAATGCCCGGATAAGAAATTTTATCCACTGTCTGTCATGCTGACCTGTATGAACATGAAGATCACCACTCTGATGGATATTTACAACTGCCTCAAAGGAACAGGCGGAGAAGTGATCGAACTTCCAGAAAACGTAATAGAAGGAGCCGGCCGCTGCATTCACCGCATGGTGGAGCTTGGAGGCTGATAAAGAGAGAATAATAAACTGCCATTCGCAGATACTATAGTCGGTATCATGGTGCGCGCGGCAGTTTTTTATTATAGAAATAAAAAAAAGACAGTCACTGACGGTTTGTGACTGTCCTTTTAATTATAAGCTTATAATTAAAAACTGTAATTTCCTGAATTAGCCAATGCTGTTGACAGCTTTAGACAGACGGGAAATCTTTCTTGCACAGTTGTTTTTGTGATAAACACCTTTAGATGTTGCTTTGCTGATTGTAGAGATAGCCTCTGTAAGAGCAGCCTGTGCAGCAGCTTTATCGTTTTTCTGAACTGCAGTTTCTACTTTCTTGATGGAAGTTTTAACAGCAGAACGGATAGATTTGTTTCTAGCAGCTTTAGTTCTGTTTACTAAAATTCTTTTCTTTGCAGATTTGATGTTAGCCAATTGGTACACCTCCATTTCAGATTTATAATAATGTGTCGTTGTCACAGAAACAGACACGGGCGTTCCTGTAAACATGCTTATATATATTATTATATTTATCCTGGATTGTCAATAGGAAAATCCATAAATGTCAAAAAAATGACAGAATATAGCAACTTTGAAAGTCTGACCAGATTTATCCTTGGTTTTTTGTACATAATTATTCCGGGAATTACAAAAAGTAATAGTGATGGTTCAGTACTTTCACAGTTATGCACGATATACAAGGCAAAATCCTGGCATTGCAGGTGATCTGGAAGGGATTTTGACCAGGTTACTGTGAATGGGGAGAACAGTAATCAAATCATACAGCATCAGGAGGATACGATATGGCTGGCAGCAGAAGGATTCGAACAGACCTTGCACTGGAAACAACGGAGCGGTTTGCACAGGAAAATACGGAGATCCGGGGTGTGGAGATCCAGGAAGACTACGATGAGGAAAAAGACATCCGGACAACGGTCGTGAAGATCGTTACAGAAAACGGGGCGAAGTCCATGGGGCGTCCGCAAGGAAATTATATTACAATAGAAGCTCCGGATCTTTCAAATGCGGATGAGGATTATCACAGAGAAATTTCACAGGAGATCTCACGGCATCTGAGGGAACTGATCGATCTGGAAAAGGAAAAATCAATTCTCGTGGTGGGGCTTGGAAACGCAGCGATCACAGCAGATGCACTGGGACCGCATGTGATTGAGAATCTTCATATGACACGGCATCTTATCAGGGAGTACGGGCTTCGCGGGATCGGGCAGGAAAAAATACACTGCGTCAGCGGAATCGTGCCGGGTGTTATGGCGCAGACAGGAATGGAGACGGCAGAGATCGTGCAGGGCGTTGTTTCAGAGACGAAACCGGATGTGGTGGTTGCAATCGATGCACTTGCAGCGCGGAGTGTGCGAAGACTGAACCGGACGATCCAGATCACAGATACGGGAATCCACCCGGGATCCGGAGTAGGAAATCACAGGAATGGTCTCACGGAAGAAAATCTTCAGGTGAAAGTGATCGGGATCGGCGTGCCGACAGTTGTGGATGCGGCGACGATCGTGCATGATTCAATGGAGCACCTTCTGGATGCATTGGAGGAAACGGAGCAGAAGGAATTTCTGGAGGAGATGATCGCACCGAATCTTTACAGTATGTTTGTGACACCGAAGGATGTGGACGAGACGGTGAAATATCTGAGCTTTACGATCTCAGAAGGGCTGAATATCGCTTTTTCTGAAGTGTGATCGCATGCAGTGGAAGTGGATTCTGTAAATGGTAGGAACAGTAACAGGAACGGGCATAATTCCGGGGTTTTTATCATAGGATACCTTGAAAGAGGTGATTCTGTGACAAGGACCCGGAAGACGATCTGTACTCTCATGTGTCTGGCTTTTTTTGCTGTGCTGGCAGTGATGCCGGGTTCTTTTATCCTGCAGAAAATGTGTACAGGCAGCTGCCGCTGTTTCGATTTCTTGAGCGGAAAGCTGCCCGTGATTTCCAGCGGAAAGACCCCGATACGTATGCGAAGATTGTGGAAAACCATACGGAATCTCTCGGCGCGATGGTGGAAAAAGAGAATGAAGAGGTGCGGGACGAGCAGGAGAAAGCCGTGGCGGAGAATTCTGTGGGACAGGCTGAAGATGTAGAGAGAAAAACAGAAGATGTGGAGCCAACAGAGACGACAGAAGGTGTGAAGAAAACAGAGTCGACAGTTACAGCGGAGGCAGAACCGGGACAGGCACAGACAGAAATAAAGACAAAAGAAGAGGATAAACAGCAGCAAAAAGAGCCTTCTGAAGATGAAAATATAAAACAGACAGAAAAAGATTCTGAAAAAGAAACAGATAAATCTCAGCAGGACAAACCTGCCACTGTCATACCGGAAGTAACGCAGACCATCCTGGCTTCGAATAATATACAGCCTGCACCGCGCATCGACCTCTCACCGCAGACCCTCGCAGATTACAATTATCTTATGAACCAGTTTTTTATCGTGGATTCGCAGACCACCACAAATGCAGATCAGTTAAACGCGGCAGAACTTCTCGGAGAAGACCTGACCATACAGAAAGATGCCGCGAAACCGCAGATTTTGCTCTATCATACACATTCGCAGGAAGCTTTTGCGGATTCAAGAGAAGGCGCGGTTGAAGATACGATCATCGGTGTGGGAAATTACCTGACAGAACTACTGGCTAAAAACTACGGATATCAGGTGATTCACGTGACAGAAGCCTTCGATATGGAAAGCGGCGAGCTGGACCGCAGTGCCGCCTATGATTATGCGGGACCGTATCTGGAAATGATTCTGGAAGAAAATCCTTCGATAGAGTCGTGATAGACCTTCATCGTGACGGCGTGCCAGAGAACCGGCATCTTGTGACTGAGATCAACGGAAAACCGACTGCGCAGATCATGTTTTACAATGGCTTGAGTTATACGACCGCGAGAGGAAACCTTGATTATCTGCCAAATCCATATATTCAGGACAACCTGGCGTTTTCATTCCAGATGGAATACCAGGCGGCACAGTATTATCCAGATTTTTACAGAGGTATCTACCTCGCCGGATACCGTTACAACCTCCACCTGCGCCCAAGATCCGTCCTCGTCGAAGCCGGAGCCCAGACCAACACCGTCCAGGAAGTAAAAAACGCCATGGAACCTTTCGCAGATATTCTGAACCGCGTACTGCAAAATTGAAAAACTGTGCGTCGCATTCTCGTTGCTTCAGTAGTAGTTCTTATTTTTGTGAAAAGTATCATAACTGGTAACAAAGCAATCTGTTTTGATATATACAAACGTATGTTCTTTGTATATGATTTTAAATGTAAATTAATTCCGGAAAATTTACACTATATAAAATTAAAACACATAAAAGAAGAACATACAAATGACAAAAGAAAAAATTACACGCTCAGAATTAAAAGAGAAACGTACAGCAAACCGCAAGGTGTTCGAAAATCAGGATCACTCCCGAACAGTAGAAATCTATATGGAACCAGTCCATTATGAAGATGAGGATGGAAACTGGAAAGAAATGGATGACACATTAGAGGAAGTTGCATTTGGAAGAAGCACTGGTGGAACGGGAACCAGAAAATTCTGCAATAATAAAGGCAAGCTGGCGATTCAGCTGATGGACAGTGCAGAACCGGCAGCAACGGCATCACTTACAATGGACACCTGTGCTCTACGATGGGGAATGGAAGGTGCAGCGGCTTCTGTTAAAGCTGAAAAAACAGAAGATAATCTTGTTACATATCCGGGGATTTTTGAAAACACGGATCTGCAGTGCAGAGTGCATGGCGAAGGACTTAAAGAAGACATTATTCTTCACAGCCCGGAAGCAGTCAGAGAAGAATACGCAATGTTATACCAGATGACAGAAGTAACTCCTGTTCTGGAAAATAACTGTGTGCATTTTCTGGATACAGACGGAGAAGAAGTATTTTGTGTCCATGCACCATGCATGAGAGATGCAGCAGGACAAAAAACAGAAGCGATTCTTCTTAAATCAGAAAATCTGGAAGAGAATATTTGCCGCATTACATTTCTCCCGAATCAGATGTGGTTGAAAGCCCAGGAACGTATCTACCAGTTGTGATCGACCCGGTAACAACTACATCAAAGAAAGCTTCCGAAATCTATGATGCCCATGTGGATTCTCTGTATGAAGAGGATAATTTTCAGAAAAGTATTATTCTGAAAACGATGGGAGGAGATGAAGTACAGAGAAGCTTTATACGTTTTGAGCTTCCTGAAATGAAAACCGGAGATATGGTAGTGAGTGCCAGACTGGTGCTTGTATCTCTGGCAGAGGACAACAAAGAACGTACTGTAGAAGTACATAAAGTTCTTCATGCATGGAACTCGAATTCTATTAACTGGTATAATAAGCCGCTGTACTCTGAAACAATAGAAGATCTGTGCTGTTATAAAGGCGATAAACAGAAATATATCACCATGGATATCACCCGTATGGTGAAAGACTGGTATCAGAATGGTGGAAACTATGGTCTGATGCTGAAAGACGATTATGAATTATCTGGATATACAGAATTTCTTTCATCCGATTGTGACAATGGATACCAGGATATGAGACCGAGAATTGATATTTCTTATGTGAACTATTCTGGTCTGGAAGATTACTGGACTTATCACAGTCAGGATGCGGGAAGAGCCGGGACAGTTCATGTGAATGATTATAATGGAAATCTGATCATGATTCATGACACGATGAACACAGAAGGCAGCCTTGAGCCTATGGCACTTTCGCATGTGTATAACAGTAACAACTGTGCCACAGATCTGGGATATGGATATGGATTTGCACTGAACTATCATCAGACACTGGTAAAAACAAAGATTGGAGGCACTGATTATTACAAACATACAGACGGAGATGGTACGATTCATTATTTTTATTATGATTCTACTGAGAAGAAATGGAAAGACGAATCTGGTCTGGAGCAGACTCTCACAATTCACACGGATGGAACAGAGCAGCTTGTAATTCATGACAAAGACGATAATCAGCTCCGTTTCCGTAATGGATGGCTGGTAAAAGTTCAGGATAAAAATGGGAACAGATTGTCCGTACTTTGGGCAGATCAGAGAATTATTTCTATTACAGATGGTGCTGGAAGAAAAACAACGCTTGATTACCTGTTAGACAATAATGGAAAACGTACCACACTGACACAGATCACAGGACCTTCCGGGAATAAAAAAATATTTGCTTATAGTGGGGGCAATCTTACAGGCATTACAGATATTGACGGCGAAAAAGTAAAATACGTCTACAATGGAAATCATATGCTGACAGAAGTTCATAATATTGACGGATATTCTGTAAAATACGGTTATTACGGAACAAAACCTTATCGTGTAAAGAGTATTACAGAATATGCCGGAACGCAGAAAGGAAACAGTCTGTCTCTCACTTATGGATACAACAGCACGAAGTTTACAGACAATAAAAAACGAAGCGAAATATACCGTTTTAACAACAGCGGAAACCTGATTCACATTCATGATGGATTCGGACATGCAGCCAGTGGAAAATATAACCGCAGTGGAAATCATGTGAATTGCCTGGAAAATGCAACAAAGTTACAGACAAATGTTGTTCAGCTTCTGAAAGATCCGATCATTCAGGCTGCAACGTGTGGCTGGAAAACAGAAATCAGTTCAGATGGCAGTGGAAAGACCGAAATCAATACGAATACCGCGTTATGTAAAGTTGGCAATCGCTCATTAAAACTGGAGAGCACGGCAAAGACAGGATCTGTATGCTGGTATCAGGATGTGTCACTTCTGAAAGGACAGACATACACCGTTTCCATGTTTGTAAAAGTTACAAAAATGGATCGAGCATCAGATGGTGCAGTGTTCCTGAGAGCAAGATATCAGGATAAGGATAATGTATGGCATTACGAAGACAGTGAACAGCTGAAATCGACAACAACAGATTTTATCCATCTGCACAAAACATTTACACTTCCGGCAGATATTGTAAAAACTTCTGTGAGAGTTTATCTGGTGGCAATGCATACGATCTGCACAGTATATGGCGATATGGCACAGCTGGAAACAGGAAGTACAGTCAGCCGCTGCAATCTGGTGGATAATGGAGACTTCCATCTTGGAACCACATCTGGTTTTACAAAAACAGGAAGTTTTGAGGATGGACTGACTTCTGTTGGAACCTCTAATATTATTCCGGTGCAGAGTGCAATCGTCGTGTCTGCTGCAAAGAGTACAGTCTATGCAACTCCATCCTTAAACGGCACAAAGGTTGTGGAAGTGACAAAAGGTACACATCTGTATGCACTCTGTTATGAGAAAAATGAAGATATCTACTGGTACAAGGTACGTACTGCGGCAGGAAAGCGGGGATATCTTCATGGTGGTCATGCAACTGCGTATCTGGGAGGCAATACAGGAGACCATTCGGCAGTGGTTGGAGTTTCCGGTGCGGTTTTACGATCTTCAGCATCGGACAGCGGAAGCATTGTAGAAGAAGCAATTCCAAGAGGAACATGTGCGGCGGTGCGTTCTGTAAAAACAGATGCGGATGGAAAAAACTGGCTCTATCTGGGAATGCAGATTGATAAAAAACGCTATACCGGATACATGAAGGAAGAATCTGTGATTCGTTTATGCAGAAATTATCCATCAGGAACAATGTCACAGGAGGATAAGCTGTATGATTCTCCTTCACTTTCCGGTAAGGTGCTTACTACTCTGGAAAAAGGGAAAAATATCCTTTTGCGAGGAGTCCTGACGAAATCAGGTACAAAATGGTATGCAATTCAGTGGGGTGGAAGATTCTGCTTTGTCCCATCCAGATATTGCACATTAAAGCAGGAACCGGCAGTATACCGTCTGGCATCAGAAACAGTCACAGAAGGTGTCGGAGGACTGGAAAAACATATTTTCCGCTTTATGGGTGAGCCGAAAGTATCCAAACGACTGACAAAGGTTCTGGATCTTACAGGAAAGAAAGGCGATACCTTCATGGTAAACGCATGGGGAAGGGGAACCTGTCTTCCGGAAACAGACAATGATAAGAATCGCCGATTTGGTGTCGAAGTTGTTTTTGTGGCAGCAGATGACACAACTGATGTGCACTACACCAATTTCAGCCCGGATATTCTGGACTGGCAGTTTCTGAGTGATATTTATGTCGCTAAGAAAGACTACAGCAAAGTAAAAATTTCCTATACCTATTGTAAAAATGCAAATACAGCGTATTTTGACGGTCTGTCTCTTTACCGTGAAGAGTTTGGACAGACCTATACATACGATGATAAGAACAACCTGGTTTCAGCGGTAGATTCTCAGAAGAATACAACAAAATTTGAGTACAATGCCGGAAGTGATCTGACGGGTATTACAGATCCGAAGGGAAGCAAATACACTTACACATATGACAAAAAACATAACGTGACCAGTGGAAAATCTTCTATGGGAATTCTGAACCGCCTTGTCTACGATGATAAAGGAAATATTACACGCAGCGGAGTTGTGAAGCCGGATGAAACGGAGAAAGGCATCTGGGTGGAACGTACTTTTACTGCTGACAAGAACCATGTATCAGCTGTGACCGATGCAGAAGGAAATAAAGTACAGTATGAATGGGATACATCCAGAGATCTGCTCCGCTCACTGACGGATGGGGAAGGAAACAAGCTTTCCTATGGTTATGATAAGGCAGAACGTCTTATATCTGTTTCTCAGAATGTAACGGTTGATGGAAAAAAACAGGTGGTAAAAAACATCTACACCTACACAAAAGACAGGCTTGCGGGGATTGAGCATAATGGATTCAATTATGGATTTACCTATGATGTGTTTGGAAATACTACTGCTGCATCAATTGCAGGTAATCAGGTGATTTCTTATGAGTACGAAGCACAGAATGGAAAGCTGCTGAAAACAATTTATGCAAATGGCGATGAAATTCGCTACACTTACGACACACAGGATCGTTTTTCTATAAGCTATCTGAAGCCAGCAGGATCATCAGAACAGCGACTGAACAGTTATATTTATAATAAAGAGGGAAACCTTTGCAAGGTGACAAATCATTTATCTGGCAAAACTTATGAACTGGATTATGATTTCCTTGACCGACTGATGCGTGTACGTGACGAAAGCGGCGTATGCTATGAATATACTTATGATGCAAATAATCAGATGATCAGAATGTTCCATACAGATGGCAGAGCAAAACTGACAACAGGATATACCTATGATAAGGATGGACGAGAAAAAGAAGTTCGTGTGGCAGGTAAATTTACCAGATCTACAGATTATGACAATCTTGGAAGAGTAACCAAACAAAGTTTTTCTGCGGAGAACGGTGATACAAGTATGTCTATGACATATAAATATCCAGATGCAGAGAAAAATAAAGAATACGCATTACCGTCTGAAATGGATGTACAGGAATGCAGCTACAGTTATAAATATGATCGAAACGGAAATATTACGGAAATTCAAAGAGTACCACATAAGGGTTCGACAGAGAAAATTTTAAAAGACACCTTCCAGTATGATGAACGTAATCAGCTGATTCGTGAAAACAGTCAGAGCCAGGACAAAACAATTGTCTATGCATACGATCAGGGTGGCAATCTGAAATCTGTAAAAGAATATGCGTACACCGAGGGAACCTTACCGGAAACTCCGGTTCACGAGGAAACTGGTACATACAGTAGCACATGGAAAGACCAGCTCCTGAATTGGGATGGTACTGCCATGACTTATGATGCAGTCGGCAATATGCTTACCAGGGGAGATACTGTTTACACATGGACGATGGGACGTAAACTTGCCTGTGTAGATAATGGTAGAAAAGCTCAGTATTTTTATGATCATACCGGTGCCAGAGTGAAGAAAGTGGTGGATGGCGTTATCACAAATTATCATATGGCAGGAGATCTGCTTGCATCTGAAACCTGTAATGGAGGGACTACATGGTATGTTTATGATTCAGGTGCAAATCTTGTGGCAATAATTATTGCTGGAAAATACTATTACTACGTGAGAAATGTTCAGAATGATATTGTGGCACTGGTTGACGATTCTGGAAAAACTGTAGTAAACTATGTTTATGACAGTTGGGGAAAACTGTTAAGCATTACCGGCAGCTCAAAGACACCGTAGGCATCCAGAACCCATTCCGCTACAGAGGTTATTATTACGACAATGAAACAGGAATGTACTATCTCAAAAACCGGTATTATGACCCGGGGTTGAGAAGGTTTATTGGGTCTGATGCAATAACAACAGTGGAAGCATCATTAGAAACTTTTCATAATAGAAATCTTTATATTTATTGTAACCAGAATCCAATTGTAAGAAGCGATAGTAAGGGTAATATATGGCAGGTGTTATTGGCCGGAGCAGTCGGTGCTGGAATTTCTCTCGGTTATCAGTTAGTATTTGAAAAAAAAGAGTTGAACATGAAAACTGTTGCACAGGCTACGTTAGATGGTATTGTAATGGCAGTAGGTGCGAGTGCTGCAACGGTAGGATGGCAAATTGTCACAAATGTAGCAACAAGTGTGATAAGTGGAATTATGAACGAAGATGATGGTATGGAAATTGCGTGTCAGGCTACAGTTAGTGGAGCTCTTGCATATTTTGGTGGCAAAGGAAATGACTTTGCAGGCATAGAAGCTAAATGGAAATTTAAAGTTAGTAGTAATGCTGAAGTAAAGGACATAAATATAAGAACGCAGTTAAATGAAATTGCAGGAAATCAGTTCAAACGAAAAACTAAAAGAGGAATTTATAATATGACTAGTTCGACAGTAAGAGGAAATGGGGCTTCAAGAGGTGTCTCAAAAGGATATTCTGGTTATATGGGACCGATTATAGGAGAAGAACGGAGATATAATGGAAAAGTTACGATATATTCACATTTGTATTATGGAAAAGACAAATCAATTGTAAAGCGTGTATATAAGATCGTATGATGTTATCCCGAATCTTCATCTGAAAGGAATTAGGTGAAAAGATGTGTTGGAGTTAATAAAAGAAATCATAGTAGTTATATTGGCGATTGATATAATTTGTAAAGGGTGTCAGAGACACATGCTTAGGCCGTATAGTAAGGGAGGGAATATTTTTAGTGATGAAAATACTCGAATTGCAATGCGTGAGAATGCCTCAAATCCGTTATTTGTAAAAGGACATTTCAGGAAAAATTATAAGAGAAATATATATAGAAAAATGTCAAATTTGAAAGGTTTTTATTTTTGCCAAATTGTGTCAATTATACAGATTAGTGTGATATGCTTGAACTTGTTAAATGGTTTTTATATTCGTTATATAGATATGAATGGAATATTTGGCATGAACGAAGATGCTAGATTACGGATTTATATCGCAATTACAGTTTGGATTTGCGTTAATAGTTGTGTGAATTTGGTGTTTTTAACATATTATACTAGAGTTATTAATAACACTAGAAGCGAAAAGCTGAAAAAAATATGTCGTAAAAAAATTATAATTCCGGGAGAAAAACAAGAAGATGGATATGAGATATTGGTCTATCCGAGAGAACTTTCGTACAGAGAATGGATTTATAGAGTGGAAAAAAGCTTTAGGAATCAATTCAGAGGAAGTAGCTGGGAGTATAGGGAAAGTGTAGGTGAATTAAAAGAAAATGTGCATATGCTAATTGAAGAAGACAGAGAGCAGGAAAAAATCAGGATATTTGTGCAGATGTATGTAGATATATTGAGTAATACATATATAGAACAATTAAACAAGTTTTTGTACAAAAATCCGAAGTGGTTTGAGAAAAGGTGACCTACCATTAGGAAATCCTTATCTTATGTATGTCATATGCGTTCAAAAAAAATCTGAAACATTTGAAAATATCTTTTGCAAATCAATAAAAGCAGGTCAGGAAGATTGCTTTTTAATAGGAGTTGTATTAGATGAATATATGATATATATGCCAAAAATGAAAAACAATGTACAGGATATGCAATATCAGGAAATGAAAACAGAATTTATGGAAATATTAAAATTTATTCCATTAGATGATTGTTGATAAAATCGGAGGCGGTTTCCCTGCCGCTTCCATTTTTATACCTTTTTTTAAGAGATTTTTATACGAAAGATGAGGTGAAGGAACATGAAATATAAAATTTTTACAGCCACAGCACTGGCGGGTGGTACATTTGCAGCATTGTTTGGCGGATGGGATAAAGCTTTACAGACGTTGGTGATTTTTATGATTGTGGACTGGATCACAGGTGGCATTCTTCTGCCGGTAGTATTTGGCAGAAGTCCAAAGTCCCCAAACGGAGCACTGGAAAGCAGAGCCGGATGGAAAGGACTTTGTCGTAAGGCGATGACATTATTTTATGTGCTGATAGCAGCACAATTGGACAGTCTTCTTGGAATTGATTATGCACGGGATGTGGTCTGCGTTGGATTTATTGCGAATGAAACGTTATCCATTGTAGAAAATGCAGGACTGATGGGTATTCCGCTTCCGGAAGGAATTAAAAGAGTAGTGGATGTCCTGAAAACATCAGCAGAAAGTAAGATGAAGGAAAATGGCTAGACTGAAAGAACTGTTAAAACTGGCAGAACAGCAGATTGGGTATCAGGAAAAAGCATCAGCTGCGATGCTGGATGATCCACATGGGAATGCCGGATATAATAACTATACAAAATATGCAAGAGATGTAAATAACTGGGGACTGGATGGATGTCAGGGACAACCCTGGTGTGCGACGTATCAGTTCTGGCTGGAAGCAGGATATTTGGAGTAGAGACAGCATTAAAACATTTTTGCATGAGCAGAAACAGTTATCGTGCCTATAACTGTTTTGAGATCTATGATGCATTTGAGAGAAAAGGAAAAATTTCCAGAAGTCCCGGAATTGGCTCACTGATAGTATTTCGACATTCGCATATAGGACGGGTAATTGATGTCAGGAATGGATATGTTTATACGAATGAAGGAAATACTTCTGCACTATATGGCGATAGTAACGGCGGTACTGTAAAAACCAAGAAATATCAGATCGGAGATTCATCAATAAAAGGGTATTGCCTGATAGATTATAAAGAGGACAATACTACGATTTCAGAAGATCAGGCAGACACGAAACAGGAAAATTTGCGTGTAAAGGAATATCAGGAATGGCTGAATTACTGGTATGGAACGCTTCTGAAAAAACACTGTGGCAGCATTTTGACTTTAGGACAATAAGCGGGAATCCTCGGCAATTCAATTACCGAGATGAAAGCGTAAGGGATTGTGCGTATCCGCACAAAAATATAACAACAAAAAATTTATTTCTTATATCTCCTGATTCTTGTATTTGTTTTCGGAAGAAAGCGGGTCAGATCTGCGTTGAAAATCAAGAGCATTTTGTGCTATAATATAAATGTAATAGAATCTATGAACCAGAAGGAGAATGGAGATGCTGCTGTCACATAAAACATCCTTAAAGATCAGTCAGGAATATTCCAACATTATAGGGCATATGTGTTATGCAGCATCCAAACTCTGGAATATCTGCAACTACGAACGGCGTCATTATAAAGAACTGGGACTGGAAAAGTATCCTGACTGGTATTATCAGAAAAAAGCACATAAAGGAAATCTGTGGTATAAACAGCTTCCGTCACAGACAGCACAGGA
>ENA-OQCX01000653-OQCX01000653.1-human-gut-metagenome-genome-assembly--contig:-NODE-653-length-17767-cov-3.238889_pt1 | contig 17767 bp, 21 predicted proteins | sample MGYA00242762_ERZ504587 | MGnify/ENA primary metagenome ERZ504587 (study PRJEB26092, sample SAMD00036337) | human gut metagenome | host: Homo sapiens | study: EMG produced TPA metagenomics assembly of... | reverse complement strand
TTGTCCTGATATAAGCAAAATTACCGTGGAAAGGACTTTGACGAATCTGGTTAAGAGTGGGTATATCGCAAAAGTTGGTGCAGGTCCATCTACTGGTTATGTCCGTGTTTAAAAATATGAAAGCAGCGTAACTATTCAGTACCCCATTAAGTACATCTTGATTTTTCGGCAAAACAGAGAAAATAAAATTTCTGTTTCGTCATCGTTTTAGTGTAAAATGTGGATAATTTTTCAGTTTGGTTGCCAAGTGCTTTGGGTTTGTGGATTTCTGAAACATAACTCCTTAGTTTTACCCAGATAACAGCATTTTTGTGGATTTTATCCGGGTGTTATCAGCATTTAATCTCTGATTTTTTCTGGTTTATCCACCGTCATTTTGACAGTATGCAAAAATCTTACGATTCGCTTTTTACCCCATTTTCCGTTAAAATAGAAGTATCAAATTTTAACGGAAGAAGGTGGGCTGATTGACAAAAGATGAAATGAATAAGAAGTTATTACAACAGGTTAATTCATTAACATCAACTGTAGATTCCCTGAATGCTACAATCAATGCGCAAACACAATTGATCGCTCAACTCAATCAGGCAATACAGGAACTAAAGGAACAGCTTAATAAGAACTCCAAAAACAGTTCCAAACCACCTTCAAAGTGATGGTTTCAAAAAGCCTGCCCCAAAGAGTCTGCGAAAACCATCCGGTAAAAAGGCTGGTGGACAGAACGGACATCAGGCACTGGAACTTCCAATCTGTATGCTGTATGGAGATACACGCAGAGGCACTTTCCCTTCTGACGTAAAAGCAGCCGTACAGTATGGCGAAAACCTTCAGTCATTAGCTGTTGCGTTGAATACCGTAGGTGCAGTCAGTATCAAACGCACCCATGAGATCCTTTCCGGAGTATTTAACATTCCGATTGCAACAGGAACAATCAGCAGCATGGTAAAAAGATGCGCTGACAGTCTGAGTGAAACAGTAGGTAAGATCAAGGATAAAATGATTGGTTCCGCACTTGGACATTTCGATGAAACAGGAACCAGAGTGGATAAAAAACTCTGGTGGGTTCATGATGCCTCAAATTGTGAATACACCTATCTTGATATCAGTCCCAAACGTGGAAATGCAGGTATGGAACAATGCGGTGTTCTCCCGGAATTCAAAGGGATTGCCATGCACGACTGCTGGGCTTCCTACTGGAATTATCCGGATATTCAGCATGCCTGTAGAGAAAGGTAAGGACTTTCTGAGCTATTATCACTATCATAAGTTCGATAAAAAGTATGATGAACTTATCGAACAGGCCCGGAAGGAAAATCCACTTCCCAAAACCACGGAGAAAAAACGTGGCCGGAAGAAAAAAGGAAAAATCCTTGCCCTTGTAGAACGCCTTGCGAATTACAAGGCCTCAGTCTGCCTTTTTATCCATAACTTCAATGTCCCGTTTGATAACAACCAGGCAGAACGTGATCTTCGGATGATAAAGGTCAAGACCAAAGTATCCAGATGCTTCCGAACAGAGGAAGGTGCCAGAGATTATCTGAAAATCATGTCCTACGTAGGCACGGCACATAAACAGGGATACAATGCTTACGAAGCAATCAAAAATGCGATCACAGGTCACCCTGATTTCATCTTTGAATAAGGGTGGTTCTGAATAGTTACCTTTTTATTTATAAAAATTCAGTTGGTGACCTAAAATCTGCATGCTACTATAAATTTATAGATATTTATAATCAGAAATGAAGCACTTGTGCATGTGTTATTTATTACTGTTAATCTTAATGACTATAACACTGCTGTTAAACCGCCGGGAAAGTGCCGGATATTAACGAAAAAATGCCAGATAGTGCCGATGAAGTGCCGGATACTACAGGAAAAGTGCTGGATAGTGCCGATAAAGTGACAGATACTACAGATAAGGCACCAGATAATGTGCAGGAGATCTATAAATATGTATTGGAAAAAGGCTTCATTGTTCATTACAACAGCTAAGGCAGTTGGGGATTTTGGGGGGTATAATATCGTAGAGCAAGAGCGATTTTGTTGAATATGGTTGAAAGTGGTTGGCTGAAAAAAGAAGGTGCAGCACGAAGCACGATTTATGTAAGAAATACGGAAAAGAGATAACGTAGAATAGCTATAGACAAAATAATACAAATCTTTCCCAATTTGGAAAAAATGGACGAAGCAGTTCATTATCCTCCAGTTTATTTTGATAATCAATATGAAGAAGAATATGATAATAAAAACCTGTGACTTGTTAAAAAACGGTAGCAGAAAACTCCTTTCTATGCGGGGTTGAGGACAGAGGTAAAAATTCGAATCCTCTAACGCACGCTAATAAAAAATAAGACACAGCATTAAGCTGTGTCTTATTTTTGCCCTGTGGTATAATGAGTCTATCTTAAATAATGAGCAAGGGAGCGTAAATTATGAACAGTATTTTTCACAGGATCAGTGTAAGAAAATATGAAGACAGACCAGTAGAAAAGGAAAAGATCATGGAGATTCTGAGGGCGGGAATGCAGGCACCGAGTGCTTGTAATCAGCAGCCATGGGAATTTTATGTGGTTACGGATAAAGAAAAGATCCAGAAACTGTCTAAAGTAACACCATATACCGGCTGTGCAGCAGGAGCGCCTGTAGTTATCGTCCCTGTGTATCATACAGAAGGGCTTATAGCACCATCTTTTGTACAGATCGACATGGCGATCGCGCAGCAGAATATCTGGCTGGAAACAGATGCCCAGGGGCTTGGAGGCGTATGGTTTGGCATTGCACCGGTGGAAGACCGCATGGAAGAAGTACACAGACTGCTGGATCTTCCAGAAAATGTAAAAGTATTTTCCATGTTTGCACTGGGCTATCCGGCAGAAACAAGACCTCAGCAGAATCGATTTGCGCCGGAAAGAATACACTTCATCGAACAATAAAAAATAGCACGGATAAAAGAGAAGGAGGAAATTCATGCAGGATATTTTAGTTGTAGTAGACATGCAGAATGATTTTATCGATGGCGCTCTTGGAACAAAAGAGGCTGTCACAATCGTTCCCAAAGTAGAAGAGAAGATTCGAAATTTCAAAGGAACAGTTCTTTTTACACGAGATACCCATGAAACATGGTACCTGGATACCCAGGAAGGAAAGAAGCTTCCGATACCACACTGCATCCGGGATACAGAAGGCTGGCAGATCAGAAGAGAATTGGACGATTTGCGAAAAACAGAACCGATTGATAAGGAAACCTTTGGCTCTACAGATCTGGCAGCTGATCTGGTGGCAATGAACATTGATGATGAGATAGGAAGTATTACATTTGTTGGTCTCTGCACAGATATCTGCGTGATCTCCAATGCACTTCTGGCGAAAGCAGCTCTTCCGGAAGTGCCGATCACAGTAGATGCTTCATGCTGTGCAGGAGTGACCCCGGAAAGCCACGAGAATGCACTGAAGGCTATGGAAATGTGCCAGATAGATATTGTCAGATAAAACTACCAGATTAGAATTATGAGTTTTCATAACAGATAGAAAGAGAACAACCAACATGAACGACAAAATAGTAGTATGCATACAAAAAGGCGGGCAGAGGGATCAGGCGGAGTCTTTTGCTCGGCGGACGGGGAGTGTGATCGCGGATAAGCCGGGGAAGGAACTGACAGTACTGTTTGATTCGAAGGGTGTTTCCCTGACAGGATATGGACTGACTTATCAGGGGGATTTTGAGAATATGCTCCACCGCGTCACGAATGGACGGCTTCAGCACGAAATGCTGGTCCGCGCCGCCAAATCGGAGAAAGAAGGGCGCAGGGCTATCGATGCAACTGCCGGTATGGGAGAGGATGCTTTTCTTCTGGCAGCGCAGGGATATGAAGTGACTTTGTATGAGCAGAATCCTGTAGTTGCCATACTTCTGAAGGATGCACTGCGTCGTGCGAAGAAACATCCAGTGTTAAAGGATATCGCCGCCCGGATGAAACTTGTCGAGGGCGACAGCGTAGAATGCATGTCCAAACTGTTGGACCCGGTAGACGCGATCTATCTCGATCCCATGTTCCCGGCAAGACAGAAATCCAGCCTTATCAACAAGAAACTCCAGCTTATCCAGAAACTGGAACCGCCGTGCTCCGAAGAAACAGACCTCTTCGATGCCGCAATCAAAGCCGCCCCGGACAAGATCATCGTCAAACGCCCTCTGAAGAGTGAATTCCTCGCCGGAAGGAAACCTTCCTATACCCTCAACGGCAAAGCCATCCGCTACGACTGCTATACCCTGTAAACGGTGACGTAAAGCTACAAAAATTATTACCAAACTTCCAATAACTAGTAGCTTTTATCAGACAAAACCGCTATACTGGATTTATAAAAAAACAGGGAGGTTTTTGCTATGCAGGAAGTATTTGTTGAATCTTTTGACGCAACAAAATTATTCTTCAACAGGGAACTGGTCGAGGATGCCAGAGCTGCGATCGTCATTGTTCACGGTCTTTGCGAGCACCAGGGACGTTATGATTACTTTGCGGAGAAACTTCATCAGGCAGGGATCAGCACGTATCGCTTCGACCACAGAGGCCACGGCAGATCCGAGGGCGAGAGAACCTATTACAGCGATTTTAACGAAATCCTCGACGACACCAATGTATTCGTAGACCTTGCCATCAAAGAAAATCCGGATATCCCGGTATTTCTCCTCGGTCACAGCATGGGCGGCTACACCGTTTCTCTCTACGGAGCCAAATATCCGGACAAAAAACTCCGCGGTATCATCACCAGCGGTGCACTGGTTAAGGACAACGGCAAACTGATCACATCCGTAGACCGAAATCTGGATCCACATACGAAACTGCCGAATGAACTGGGCTCAGGGGTGTGCTCAGTCAGGGAAGTCGTAGACTGGTACGGCAAAGATCCATACAACACCAGCACTTTTACAACAGGACTCTGCTACAGCATCTGCGACGGTCTGGACTGGTTTGCTGACAAGATGAAAGACTTTGCATATCCGGTTCTTATGATGCACGGCGAAAAAGACGGCCTGGTAAGTGTTCAGGATACCATAGATTTCTTCGCAACAGCAGCATCCAAAGACCGCCAGATGAAGATCTACGGAGGACTTTTCCACGAGATCCTCAACGAATACTGCCGTGACGAAGTCATTGCAGATGTAATCGCATGGATGGATCACAGGATCTGAACAGATAAAAGAGAATTCTCGTTACAGAGAGAACAGTAATGAATTCTCTTCCTGAACATAAAGTAATTTTACAGCTTTGTGTATCATATAATGAAGGTATCATATTAAGAGGAGGGTACGCATGAAAAAGACCTTAAAAAGAATATTGGTATGTCTGATGTGCATAGTGATGTTCCAGACTGCGTTTATACCGACAAAAATTCAGGCAGCAGCAGTGAAACTGAACAAGACATCAGTTACCCTTGCTACAGGAAAGAACTACACATTAAAGTTACAGGGAACAAAGCAGAAACCAACATGGAAGAGCAGCAACACTCGCATTGCATCTGTGTCTTAAGGTGGAAAGTTACCGCACGGAGGACAGGAAGCAACGATCACAGCGAAAGTTGGAAAGAAAAATTATAAATGCAACGTAACAGTCACTCCAGATTACAATCAGATCTATTACAAATATCTGGCATCTCATCATAAAGATATCAGATGGTATTATATTCTGAATGTGGATAAGACAGGTGCACCGGAGATGATTACCACTTCTTCAGGAGGTGGAACAACAAGCTACAATGTTTATACAATTTCCGGCAGCAAGGTAGTTCTGGCTGGAAGCTATGGTGCGAAAGGAATCAGTATGTCTCCACCTACAATTTCCTACGTATCCAAATATAAATGTCTGTATGCAGATGGCTGGACAAACTTCATAGGTGGAACATGGGCAAATATGTATGGAATGTCCGCTAAGAAGCTGGTATTAAAATATCATGCAAGAGAAGCGCACAGCAGAGGAGATTCCTATTACTATGGCAGGACAGACAGCAGTGCAAAGAGAGTATCCAAAGCTGCATATATAAGATACTATAATACGTATTTTAAAAACCACAAAACCTATAAAATGAAGGCAAATAATAAGTAATCACAAAACAAAATACAAATTTCATTTATACTTCAGGTATTCCGATCTGCCAAAGCAGAAGAATACCTGAAGTATTTTTTGTAAAAATTTAAATTTTTGTAAATGATTTCACATCCTGTTTCATAAACCATTTCACTTAAGCAACTGCTAAAAATCGACAATTCCAATAAGAGAGAGTTATACTTATTCTTAGGATTTCCTGTGTAGATAAATCTACATTTGTACTGATGAATGCACGTAGTGCTTTGGGATTGCCAAATGCTTTTTCAGGATAACTTAAAAGAACTACCGCATTTTCTATGCCGTTGAGGTTTCCCTTATATCGGTACACATAATATTTTCGTTTATTGACTGTCACAAGGTCAAATCCATTATGTGTGGTGGACAATTCGGCAGCCAGTTCACTGAGTTTCTTTTTCATTTCTGATGGATACAGCAGACGGTTTGTTTTCAAAGAACCAATGGTATGGAACCCTTTCTGTGCAAAGGTATTGATTATTTTTCAGAAACATACCAGCAGTCACAAAGGAAATAAGACATTACTGGTGGAACAGGCAGTTCCTTTGCAATGTTCTGTACAATGCCATTGCAGGAAAGCATGACAGCAACTGCCTGATGTCCATAATCCTGTTTTTCCTTTAAATGGGACTGATGAAAGTACGCATCTTCAATTGGATGTAATGCCCGTGACAAAGGCTTAGTCTTTGAAGCTATCGTATCATCCACAATGCAGAAAACAGGATTTCCGGTACGTGCAGCTTCTGAATAAATAATCTCAATAACAGCTTGTTTTAATGCATCTGAAAGTAATGGATCATTCCATTTCCCGGAATTAAGGAAATGAGCGATCGTAGTTCTGTGGCAGGAGCTGTTTTTAGCAAAATCCGTGGTTTTTCCATGGTATCCTGAGATAAAAATGCTGATCAGGATACTCATAAGATGATTTATGACCCTGTTCGAATAGAATTTGCATAAATTTAATTTTTTAAACTGGTTGTATATGAATGACGAATGATGTATAGTATCTGTGAGAGGCACTTTCTTTCTTGTGAATGTTGCAAATGTTTGTTTCGTCACTTTCATTATACAACATAATCAGATTTAAGGTGTCTTTCTTTTATGCAAAATCACAAACTTGCTCATTTATAGTACTAAAGATAAAATCTGAGATACAGTAGTACTTGTGTCTTGGATTTTATTTTTTACCGAAAAGAAAAGGAGGAGAAATATGCCAAAAGAATTTGATTTTGAAAAAGAATTCGAAAACATGATGACCAGTAATAAACTGGATACAGTTGTATTACTGGGACATATAAATCCGGATGGGGATGCGGCAGGATCTGTCATGGGATTAGCACATTACATAAAGGTAAACTATCCTCAGTATGAAGTGCTTCCATATCTGGCGGATACAATAGATAAAGGCCCTAATAAGATCATAAAGACAGATAAAGTATTTAATCCATTTGAAAAACCGAACGTAGAAGGAAAAAAGTTTGCAGTTATTGTGTGCGATAATGCAGTGATCGTGCGTATGGCAGGAAGAGAATATTATGAAGCTGCTACGGCATCAATGGTTATTGATCACCATGCATCTAATGAAGGATATGGAAACATTAATTATACGAAAGTTTCAGAAGCCTGTGCAGAGAATATTTTTTACATACTGGACAAAAATAGTCTGGAAAAAGCGACAACTTTAGAACTTCATCCAACAGCTGCTGATTATATCTACCTGGGAATCATACAGGATACAGGAGGTCTTGCCAGGGCAAAGGAAAGTACTCTGTATGCGGTAATGACATTGCAGGGAATTGGCGTAAAACACAGTGATATTATGAAAACGATGCATAATGATACGCTGGAAAGCTTACAGAAGAAAGCCCTTTTATTAAATAAGGCGTTTTGTGTACTGGATGGCAAAGTAGCGTATGTTTGTGTAGATCAGAAAGAGAGCAAAGAAAAAGAAATCCGTTATGAAGATATCCATCCAATTGCAGAAATTCTTCGGGATTGCGAGGATATAGAGCTGAGCTTTACCATGTATGAGGAAGCTGAGAATAAATGGAGATGTTCTTTCAGATCTGATGGTGAATGGATTGACGTCAATGAATTGCTGACTCCTTTTGGCGGTGGAGGACATGCCGCTGCCGCGGGACTGAAAAAGACAACGGATGATGTGGAAAAACTAAGGGAAGCTATTTTTGAACGGATCAAGGATTTGAGAGAATAAATGTGAAAAATAGTATAAGAAATGAAACGAGCCGGTGCTTATTGCTGCTGCGATAGGCACCGGCTTTTTTGCTCTCATAAATGACGGTTTAAGCTGAAAATACCAAAGATATCAAAAGAGTGAAAGAAAAACTTTGCACATGATTATAGTGAAAAAAATAACTGAGGCTTTTTTGAAAATTCGACAATAAAGTACTATAAATAGTATTATAAAAACTTATATGTACGATAAATGGGATGTAATATAAAAAAATTATATATAAAAAAGAAAGACGAGAAAAGAAGTGCGATATAATGCACACATAAAAGACGAGAAATAAAACGAAATACAAAATAATGCACAGACCCAAGAGCTTACTTTATCTGAATAGCTTATTTGATATATTTTATGTGGGATATAGTTGACCTATGACAGATATTGGGTATAATTACTTTAAATAATAAGAAAAAGTGAGAAATTACGATAATAACAGAAGGGAGATTTTATGATGGATCTTATGCAGGAAGCTATTCTTCTGGGATTTTCCGGGGCGGCTGTCATGGATACGAAAGAGCTTGTCTTTGTGCCGGAATACCGGACATTTTGTGAAGAAAATTTATGCGGCTGTTATAATGTAAATCCAGCCTGTCCACCCGAAAGTGGAACCGTGGAAGAGATGAAACAGCGTGCATTAAGTTATGAAAAAACACTGGTGCTGCAGACAATGCAGGAGGATCTGCACGATCCGGCGGAATACAAAAAAGCAAAACTGCTGCAGAATAAAATGACAGAAGAACTCGCAGAGAAGATGAAAGCAGACGGAAAGACAGATCTGCTGATCATGAGTGCCGGTCCGTATAAACATAATTCCTGTATGTCGGCATACTGTGTGGACGCACAGAAAATGGCAGATGCGGCGGGAATGCTTTGCTGGACAGATGACGGAATGGTGCGCTATTTTTCCCAGATCCTCTTTCATGAATAAAATTGTATTATAAATACAGATGTGATAGAATCAGTATCAGAAAATAAAAGCTTGCAGATGCAGACAGCAATGTCTGAAAAGCACAAATGACAGGAGGGTTTTTACCATGGAAAGACATGCATTTGCAATGAAAGTAAAAGAAGGCAGGATGAATGACTACCGCAAAAAACTTGGAGAGATCTGGCCGAAACTGACAGCATTTCTTGATCGTAATAAGGTAAAGAATTTCAGTATCTGGAATGCAGAGGATCTGATCTTTGGTTATTATGAGAACGAGGATGGAGCAGCTTTAAGCGCAGAGGAGAATGCAGCGAAAGATGCCATTACCGCGAAAATCCAGGATACTTTTGACTGGATCTCCACACCGGGAAAAGATATGCGGCTGATGTATCATAACTTTGGTGTTGTAAGAGAAAACAAAGACTGATCCGTCACAGAATGTTTATGACTAAACTCAAAGATGGCTGTGAAGAAGAATACAAGAGACGCCATGACGGTCTGATCGAACAGAGAGGTGATACTGTTGATCCGGGTCCGGACAGCAACTTCAGCATCTGGAGTGCCGGTGGTTATATTTTTGGTTATGATGAGATCGATACTACCATGGAAGTAGAAGAAACGGTTGAAGAGAGAGAGCAGACTGTTGAATGGGAAATGCGTCAGCTTGGAATCATGGACTGGATCACGAATGATGTAGACTGGATGACAGGTGATGTTCATGCAGATGTAAAACGTCTGGCATGGCATAACTGATCAGAACAGAGAATAAAATAAAGTATAAAAGGAAGCCCTGGTTACTGCATGGATGAATGCGGCAGCCGGGGCTTCTGACATTAGAATAAAAATTATTTTTTGAGCATTTCCAGATATCCCTGGGTAGTGCTTTCGATCATTTTGTAGGTAAGCTCTGCCATGTGCTCCGCAGATTTCTGCTCTGGTTCTGTGAGCCATGTGCGGATCAGGCCGACACATCCGTTCAGGATAAAGGCATAAGCGTATTTGAGATTTGGGTCATCCTCTGGAAATTTTTCAGGAAGCTGGCTTAAGAAAGTTCCTGCGATCAGCTTTTCAATCCGTTCTACGAATGCCATATCTCCATGCGGTCCAAGGAGAGCAAGACAGAGTTCCTTATTGCTGTCCAGAATATTGAAAAACTGCACGATGAAGTAAAAAGCACCTTCTGTATTATTGGAATCGATCGTGTAATTTTGCATTACCTGAGTGATTTCTTCCAGAGCATCTTCCTCGATCTGCTGCAGCATCTGATAAATATCAGTATAATGAAGATAAAAAGTGGAACGGTTGATGTCAACTTCGTCAACAAGTTCTTTTACTGTAATTTCCTTAATACTTTTCTGAAGCATCAGGCGTGCAAGCCCTTCTCTGAGCTGTGCTTTGGTTTTGCGTACTCTCCGGTCAACTTTTCCGGCCATGTTAAATCCCCCTAATCTTTTGGTAAAAAATCGTCATCTTTTAGATAAAATGTCAATTTTTGACATGTGATAGACATTAATTAAAAATATGTCTATTAATATACATGACGATATTTTTTTGTTGGTTGTATCTGCTTTTCGTGTTTAGTATAATACACCTTGCCAAGAAAAGCAACATAATGTTGATTAATAGAAACTAAAACCATTAATAGAATATTGTCTATTGTTAAGATAATATTTATTTGATGGAGAGAGTTCGTTTAAATCAGCATGTTACAATTATATTTACATTACAGGAAAGGAACATATAAATGATCAAAAACGAGTGGAAAAGTTTATGGAACAACAAGATTTTGATCATCGTATCATGGCGATCATTATTATTCCAGTGATCTATGCCGGCTTGTTTCTGAAATCCATGTGGGATCCATATGGAAATCTGGATCAGCTTCCGGTGGCAGTGGTCAATAATGACAAATCCGTAGAATACGATGGCAAAACGCTGAGTGTAGGCTCAGATATGGTGGATGAGCTAAAGGACAATGATGCACTGGATTTTCATTTTGTAGACAGTGAGGAAGCAGAGCAGGGATTAAAGAATGGTACTTATTATATGGTAATCACCATTCCGGAGGATTTCTCCAAAGATGCTTCTACATTGATGGACGACAATCCGAAAAAAATGGAACTGAAGTATGAGACAAATCCGGGAACCAACTATATCGCGTCCAAGATGAGCGAGAGCGCTCTGTCCAAGATCCGTGAGGCAGTTGCTTCCAAGGTGACTGAAACTTATACACAGACGGTTTTTGACCAGATTGCAACGGTTGGAGATGGAATGCAGGAGGCAGCGGATGGTTCTGAGGAATTAAAAGACGGACTCAAAACTGCTTCTGATGGAAATAAGACAATCATCAAAAATCTTAAGAAACTTGCTGACAGCACACTGACGTTCAAGAGTGGTGCAGAAACTCTGACAGAAGGCCTGAAGGAATATACAGATGGCGTTTCTCAGGTTGACAGAGGTGCTTCCCAGCTTGATGAGGGTGTTGGAACTCTGACAGCAAAACTTCCTACACTGACAAGTGGTGTAAACAGTCTTGATGAAGGGGTTAAGAGTTATACAGATGGAGTTGCAAAACTGGATGCGAACTCTGCACAGCTTACTTCTGGAGCAAATAGTCTGAGCAAAGGGGCACAGAGCCTGAAAACAGGACTGGATACTCTGAAAAGTGGTACTACACAGTATGTAGCGGTGCAAATACACTTGCTGATGGCGTGACACAGTATGTTGCCGGAGCAGAACAGCTTGCAGCCGGAGCGCAGCAGCTTTCTGCACTGGAAAATATCGGACAGGTATCCAGTGGGATTGCACAGCTGAATACAGCCGTTTCTGAGGGAAACAGTTCTCTCAAGAGTGGAACACAGCAGCTTGAAAGTGGGCTGGGACAGTTATCCGAACAGTTACATAGTCTTTCAGACAGTGCAACGGCAGACTCAATGAAAGAACTTGCCGCAGGTCTGAACAAAGCAAAGACAGGAATGGAAACCGCAAGTCAGGGAATGGATTCAGCGGCAGCAGGAATGAATCAGGCCGCAGCGGGCATGAACTCTGCAGCGGATACGATCCGTACTGCCAGCAGTGGAATCTCACAGGCTGCTTCTCAGCTCCAGGGTGTTTCCGCGCCGGTATCAAAGGCTGCAGACAGCATGGCAGGGTGGTACAGCAGTGTGCCCAGGATGCAAATGCACAGATTGAAGCAGCAAATGGACAGATCAGTGCAGCCAACCAGCAGACAGAAGCAGCAAATGCAGTGATTACAAATGCTTCTGCAGCACTTTAGGCAATCCAGGGACAGGCAGATGAAAATGGAATGATCTCCGCCGAAAGTCTCAGTGCAGTGATCGGTTCCCTTGCCGGAGCAGATGCAGGAGTGAGCGGAGTATCTGGTATTGATGCAGATGCGTATACTGGTCAGGCACAGCAGATCGCAGCTTCTGCAGCAGAACAGATCGCAGGAGCACAGAGTACGTTAAACAGTACAGCATCGCAGCTGGAGCAGGCAGCTTCCGGTTTGAACAGTGGAGCAGATACACTTGGAAACAAAGCCGGTGAAATGAGCAGCGGAGCATCACAGATGCAGGCTGGTGCAAATGAAATGGAAGAAGGCATTTCTTCCATGCCGGAAGTTCCTTCTGATCCGATCAATGCAGTATCAGCAGCGGTGGATCAGCTTTGTGCCGGATCACAGAAAGTAAATGCAGGAACAACTTCTGTAGCTTCTGCACTTTCCACTCTGGAAAGCGGAACGAAGGATTTTCCAAAAGCAGCAGCGGGAGTTAAAGCATTAAATGCAGGGTTTGAGACACTGACAGCAAACGACGAGACACTGACATCCGGTGCGGCAAGTCTCAAAGCGGCTGGAAGCAGCGTTACAGGTGGTATCAATCAACTTACAAATGGTGGAAAAACACTTGCAGATGGTGTGAATACGCTGAGTGCGGGACTGAAAACATACACTTCCGGAGTTTCTACTCTGGCAGAAAACAACAGTGCTCTTACAGGTGGAACTTCACAGCTTGCAGAAGGTGCAAAAACTCTTGCAAGTGGAGCCGAACAGCTTGCGAGCGGAACCAAAACACTTCATGATGGAACAAGCAAACTGGTTTCCAATAATAATAAACTGAACAGAGGAGCCGAACAGCTCTCTGATGGCGCAGGCCAGATTCAGGACGGATCCTCACAGCTTTATGATGGTTCCAAAGAACTTGGTGATGGAATGACCAAACTGGAAGATGGTTCTGATACACTGGCAACAAGCCTTGGCGACGGGGCAGCGCAGGTGAAAGAAACAAAGGCAAGTGATGATACGATCAGTATGTTTGCAACACCGATCACAGACGAAGAGACAAAGATCACAACGGTAGAAAACAATGGACATGCAATGGCGCCGTATATGATGTCAGTTGGTCTTTGGGTAGGTTGCCTGGCATTCTGTCTGATGTATCCTCTGACAGAATACAAAGGTAAACTGAAATCCGGATTCGCATGGTGGGCAAGCAAGGCTTCTGTCCTTTATCCGGTGGCAATCCTTCAGGGTGTTCTTCTGATCCTTCTGCTTCATGTATTTGATGGATTTACACCAGTGGAAATGACAAAGACGATCCTGTTTGCGGCACTGACGGGAGCATGCTTTACATCGATCATGTATTTTTTCAATATTACATTTGGTAAAGTTGGAAGTTTCCTGATGCTGATCTTCATGGTAGTACAGCTTGCCGGTTCAGCGGGAACGTATCCGGTGGAGATTTCTCCAGATTTTGTGGCAAAGATTCATTATTATCTGCCGTTTACATACACAGTAAATGCTTTCCGAAGCACGATCTGCGGCGGTGAGAGCATCCATCAGTCTGTTGTGGTACTGATCGGACTTACGATTATCTTCTCAATATTGACGATCCTTCAGTTCAATCACATGGCACGAAGGAAGAAACAGGGCAAAATGCTTCTTCTTGACTGGCTGGAAGAAAAAGGAGTCGCATAAAATAGAAAGTCACATCATTATAGATGTTGATACCTTTAAATCTGTAAATGATACCTATGGTCATGCAATGGGAGATACTATTCTTCAGAAAGTAGCTACCCTCCTCAAGAGAACCTTCCGTAGCATCGACTATGTATGCAGAATCGGTGGAGATGAGTTTGCAATCATCATGGTTGAGATGACCAGCGATCTCAAATATACGATCGAAGAAAAGATCGAAGCTGTGAATGAAACACTTTCCAAGGAAGTGGATGGAGTTCCGGCGGTATCCTTAAGTGTCGGTGTTGCATTTTCTGACCGGGATAATGCAGAGGATGATATCTTTAAAGATGCGGATAAAGCTCTTTACTATATTAAAGAACATGGAAGACATGGATGTAAGATCTTCTGATGTAATAGGATTTTTGACAGGAATTCCCTGTACTGCCCTGTAGCGGCAGCAGGGAATTTTTGTTATTCATGGAGAACATTGGGGAAATTAACAGATTCGTCACATTTTTCCCACAAAGTCAACACAAATACCCCCTATACTTCTAACCATAAAAGAAAAGAAGTAAACAGAGATTCCAAGGAGGGGATTTTGATGACAGATATGAATAATAGATCAATGAATGATAACAATGAAAATAGAAATAACGATCCGAAAGAAAGAATGAGAAAGAAAGTAAAGAAAGCAGCAGGTATTGCATTATGCGCAGTTCTGGCAGGCGGACTTGCAGCAGGTTCTTTTGAGGGTGTGAATGCACTGACTGGATGGAACAGCAGCAGTGTAGAAGCTGCTTCTTCTAACAAAGAAAATACAACTCTTCTTCAGACAAAATCAAACAAGAAGGATAAATCCGACAGCAGTGATGAAAGCGATTCCAGCAAGACAAAAGGAAGTCTGGATGTATCTGATATCGCAGCAGAAGGAATGAAATCCGTAGTAGCGATCACAACGAAATCTGTTCAGGATGTTCAGAATTATCTTGGATATTATGGATTCGGTGGAAGCCAGGGATATACAACACAGCAGGAAGTTGAAGGAAGCGGTTCTGGTATCATCATCGGAAAGAATGATGACAGCCTTCTGATCGCAACAAACTATCATGTAGTAGACGGAGCAGATACCGTATCTGTTACCTGCATTGATGGCGAGACTTATGAGGCAACCGTCAATGGTTATGATGAGGACAAAGACCTTGCAGTTGTTTCTGTAGCACTGTCTGATATTTCTGATGATACAATGGATCAGATCCAGGTAGCAACCATGGGAAGTTCTGATGACCTTAAAGTAGGTGAGCAGGTAGTTGCCATTGGTAACGCTCTTGGATATGGACAGTCTGTAACAACAGGTATTGTAAGTGCGAAGAACCGTAAACTGAACTCTGATGGTTCTGAAGAATCAGAAGATTCAGATGCAGTAAACCTGATTCAGACTGATGCAGCAATTAACCCTGGTAACAGTGGTGGTGCACTTCTGAATATGGATGGTGAAGTAGTCGGAATCAACTCTGCGAAACTTGCATCTACAGAGGTTGAAGGTATGGGATATGCAATTTCTATCTCAGATGTTACGGATACTCTGGAGCAGCTGATGAACGAAACACCAAGAGATAAAGTTGATAATCACGGTGTACTTGGAATCACAGGTATGTCTGTAAGCGAGGAAGCTTCACAGTATTATGGAGTTCCGGAAGGTGTTCTTGTTTCTGAAGTTACAGAAGGCGGAGCAGCAGACAAAGCTGGAATCAAGGCAAAATCTATCATCACAGAATTCGATGGTAAGAGAGTACGCAGCATTGATGAACTGGTAAGCCGTCTGGAGTACTATGAGCCAGGTGAAGAAGTAGACGTTACCATCGAAGTTGCAAATGGTGATTCCTATAAAGAAAAAACAGTTACCGTAACTCTTGGAGAAAATCCGGATGCTGATAGCCAGGATTCCAAGGATGAGTCCAAAGACGATCAGGATCAGGGAAAACCGGATGATCAGGGTGATGGAAACCAGGATCAGGATGAAGAACAGTTTGGTGACAGTACAGACAGTCTGCTTCAGGATTTCCTCGAAAATGGAACTTCCTATGAACGTTACTACAACGTATGGTAAACTGTAAGTTGACATAAAACAGACAGTAATAGATTAATTATTATAAATATTATAAGCCACGAAAGGAATCGGTGCAGTTGCATCGGTTCCTTTCTTTTGCTATACTAAATGACAGAGTGCAGAAATACATCAGGTATTTTACGGAAAAGAAAGAAAAGGAAACACGGTATGAACTATATTGTTTTTGATCTGGAATGGAATCAGAGTCCAGGCGGAAAGAAATATTCAAACAGTCGCCTGCCTTTTGAAATCATAGAGATCGGTGCTGTGAAGATGAATGAAAAAAGAGAACCTGTAGATGTTTTTCAGAGGCTGATAAAGCCGCAGGTATATAACTGGATCCATGACAGTATCCATGAGGTGATCCATGTGGATTATAAGGATCTTGCAGACGGACTTCCTTTTCCGGAGGCGGTGAGGGAATTTCTGGACTGGTGTGGAGATGACTTTGCATTTTTTACCTGGGGAAATCAGGATGTCATGGAATTGCAGAGAAATATGAAATATTATGATCTGCTGTTTCTTCTTCCGGGACCGGTGAAGTATTACGATGTGCAAAAAGTTTTTGGTATGTGCTGTAAGGAAGCCGGTGGACGCAGAAGTCTGGAATTCGCGATCGATCAGCTTGATATTCCGAAGGAGCAGACATTCCACAGGGCACTGACAGATGCGCGTTATACGGCGATGGTTCTGAAATGGGTAGATGAGAAGACTCTTTTTACAAACTATTCCATGGACGTATATCAGAACCCGAAAAAAAGAAAGATGAGCTTTTTTTATCCTATCCGGATCATGACCAATATGTTTCAAGAGAATTCACAGACCGGGACAAGATCATGAGGGACAGGGAAGTGACCAGCACGAAATGCCCGATCTGTCATTTGCCGGCGAAACGTAAGATTCGATGGTTTATGAATAATTCGAAGGCATATGAGAGCATATCACTCTGTCAGAAGCATGGATACGTGAAAGGTAAGATAAGGATCCGTCATACAGAAGAAGACCGTTATTATGTAATTAAGACGCTTAAAAATGTAGGTAATGAAAAAGCGGAAGAAATCCGTGAAAAAAGGGATTCCCTCCGCAAGAAGAGACAGATCAAAAGAAAATCAGAGAAGCAGATCTGAGATTGAATTTTTTGGATAATATCTGGCAGTTCCAACCTGATGACCGTTGAAAGAATAATTGATGGTCAGAAGGGGACGACCTGCCGGATTTTTTTTAATGGTGTAGTTCTTTTTGAGGGAATCCGTATCTGTTCCATTTGGAAGTGCTACGGAAGGTGTCCGCATCGAATAAAAAAGAACACAGTGCTGGTAGTCTTTGATCAGATATTTTTCTGCAGGAAGACAGGAAAAGAGATTCTTTTTTTTCATTTTACAGCAGCTCTTGGAAAAATTGT
>ENA-OQCX01000652-OQCX01000652.1-human-gut-metagenome-genome-assembly--contig:-NODE-652-length-17787-cov-1.500963_pt1 | contig 17787 bp, 28 predicted proteins | sample MGYA00242762_ERZ504587 | MGnify/ENA primary metagenome ERZ504587 (study PRJEB26092, sample SAMD00036337) | human gut metagenome | host: Homo sapiens | study: EMG produced TPA metagenomics assembly of... | reverse complement strand
CCGTACAGATGGGGCATACAAGACTAAGAAGAATCTTCAGGATGACCAGAAGGCGTTTCTCAAGGCCAATCCGGATTTTGACTATGATAAAGAAGTAAAAGCAGCCAAAAAAGTGGCGAAGGCCATGAAAAAGGACGGCTGGGAATTTGCAAGCCATACCTGGGGTCACAGAAACGCCACAAGCTCCACAGCAGCGGAGTTGAAGACCGATAATAAAAAATGGGAAAAATATGTGGCACCCATCCTCGGAAAAACCGATATGATCATTTTTGCTTTTGGTGCGGATATTGGCGACTGGGAAGGATACACCTCGGATAATGAGAAGTATGAGTATTACAAAAGCCGTGGCTACCGCTATTTCTGCAATGTAGATTCCAGTCAGTATTTTGTGCAGATCACAAGTGAATATTTCCGTCAGGGAAGACGGAATCTGGATGGATACAGAATGTATTACAATCCGGATATGCTCAGTGACCTGTTTGATGTATCGGAGGTGTGGGATTCTTCCAGACCGACACCGGTACCGGAAATGTAAGACAGCAAACACATTTTACAAATCTGTATAAAAAAAGATTATAATCGAACCGACAGTACTTGATGAAGGGAGTAGGTTATGAAGAAAAAAGCATATCTCATGGTTCTTGCACTGTGTGCGGCACTGGCGATCACTGCATGTGGCACATCAACAGACCAGAAAGATGACAAAAAACCTGCAGCAGAAGCGCAGGATACAACAGATAAAGAAGATTCCGGATCTGCAGATTCCAAAGAGTCAGAAGAAACGGATTCCAATAAAGACAGTGAAGAGGCAGCCTCCGGAGACACAAGGCTTGTTTCCGTGGATGATGTGAGTAAATATGTGACTATCGGAGAATATAAGGGGCTGACTCTTGATAATACAGTAGAAGCCGTAACCGATGATATGGTTGACGGAAGGATCAAGGAGGAACTGCAGAACAAGGCTGAGGAAGTAACGGAAGGCAGCGTTCAGAACGGAGACGTAGTTACCATCAATTATGTGGGAACCAAGGACGGTGTGGCTTTTGACGGCGGCACCGCAAATAATTATGAGCTGACCATAGGCTCCGGAACGTTTATCGACGGATTTGAGGACGGGATCATCGGAATGAAAAAAGGTGAAACCAAGGATCTCGATCTGACTTTCCCGGAGGAATACTCTTCGGAAGAACTGGCCGGACAGGAAGTGGTATTTAAGGTCACTCTGCAGAGCTTTAAGCGTGCGCCGGAGCTTACAGATACCTGGGTAGCCAAGAACACAGACTGCAAGAGTGTGGATGATTACAAGAAGGAAATCCGTACTACACTGGAGGATGAAGCGAAGACAAGTGCACAGAACACATTGCGTGAAACTGCATGGAACACAGTGCTATCAGCATCTGAAGTGAAGGAATATCCACAGGAGGATCTGGATACGGCAAAGACGGAGTTTCGCAGTCTGTATGAGAATTATGCAAAACAGGGGTGCTATGACGCTGGAGGATTTTTGTAAAAAGCTCAGGGGAATCTCCATGGATGATTTTGAGGAGCAGAGCGGTCAGTATGCGGAGTTTAAAAGTAAAAGCAGAATCTGATCGTACAGGGGGATCATGGATGCGGGAGAATATGACACTTGAAGATAAAAAATCTCTCAGTATCCAGGATGAACTGATCAAAGCATACAGTGTGAAGGATCTGGCTGCGTTGGTAGATAAATACGGACAGGCAGCAGTGGATGAATCCATCGGACTTCTCAGAGTGGAAGATTTTATCCTGGACAATGCAACGGTTGAGGAGAAGGTTTCTGCCGGTGATACCCAGGGAGTAAACGGAGATGATCCTTCCTCGGACGGAAGCAGTGCGGAAGGTACCGTGGATGAAGAGCTGGAAGCGGCAGAGGCTACAGATATGGTGCCGGAAGACGGCGAGGCGGATCAGAATGCAGCGGGTCAGGAGTGATCTGACAGTATCAGCAGCTAAAAGAGTGTGGTGCCCGGAATATGTTCCGGGTGCCATTTTTTTACAAAAGGACAGGGGAAAATTAAGGTTACCGTTCACTGGTAATATTCCGCGAGGTGTGTTACTGAGAACGGAGTGAACAGTAATAAATTAAGAGATTCTTTCGGGAATTCCCATTGTATTTAAGCATTAAATGCGGTATGATTAAAGACAGACGTTAAATATCAAAGAAAGATATAAGTATATAAACGGGGATGTAAAAAATGGACAAAAGAGTTTTGCGTGAGAGGATGCGCAGAAAACAGCAGCAGTTAAGACGGCGGCGGATGATGAAGCGGATAACCTGTGTAGTTGCGGCGATTCTTCTGTTGGTTTTTGTTGTTCGAGGGGTAATTCTTCCCATCGTCAACCATGCAGGCGGCGGAAACAATAAAGATGCGGAGACAGTAAATGTCCAGGCAAATACCGCCGGAGCTTCCACAGACAGCAGTACGAAGGACGGTACGGCATCGACGGATACGCTGCTTCGGATACAGACAGCGCGGATTCCGGTACGGATGCAACGGTGATGCCGGTAAAGGGCAGTGAAGCGGGTGAAAGGCTTTCTGTTATGACTCCGGGATGGCATGAGGATTCCACAGGAAAGTGGTATCAGAATCCGGATGGTACATATTATGTAAATGGTTTTGCGGATATTGACGGAACAACATACAGCTTTGATAAAAAGGGATACATGCAGACCGGATGGGTGGAAAAAGGTGTGAAGGATTATTATTTTAATGAGGATGGTTCTTATGATCCTTCCAAGAAGCGCCCGATGATCGCTCTGACCTTTGATGATGGTCCTGGAGAGTATACAGAGACACTTCTTGATACTGTTGAGAAATACAATATCCATGTTACGTTCTTTATGCTGGGACAGAATATGGAGGGCCGTGAATCTACCATACAGCGAATGGTAAAGCTTGGCTGCGAGATCGGTAACCATACTTGGGATCATCCGGAACAGACGCTGCCGAATATGGACCTTGATTCTGTTTTGCAGGAGTTCCAGAAGACCGATGATGCACTGGTAAAAGCCTGTGGGCAGGCATCAACTGTATGTCGTGCACCGTATGGCGCGATCACAGATGAGCAGATAAGTGCAGTTGGCAAGCCTTTCTTCATGTGGTCTACAGATTCTCTGGACTGGAAGCTGATGGATGCGGATGCAGATTATAATCAGATCATGAATGATTCTTCTTTGGGAGATGGTTCCGTCATCCTGATGCATGATATTCATGAACCATCTGTGAAGTGTGCCACAGAGAAGCTGATCCCGGCACTGATCGACCAGGGATATAAGCTTGTAACAGTCAGCGAGCTTGCAGAAGCGAAGGATGTTACGTTACAGAGTGCTTCCTATTCTGACTTCTGGGACAGCTCTCTTCAGGCTGGTCGTGTTGCAGGATATGCAGGAAATTCCAGCGATTCAGAGGATTCCTCTGATGATGGCTCCGATGGAAGCGATTCTTCTGACGGATCTGATGTCAGTGACGGATCTTCCAACGAAGATGACTACTCCGATGGCTCTGACGAAAGTGATTATTCTGATGGATCTTCCGATGATGGAAGCTATGATGACGGTTCCTATGACGATGGAAGCGGAGAATATTAAAAAATAACAGGAGAGACCTGAATGACAAGATGTGCGTCATTCAGGTTCTCTTTTTTGACTTTATCTGACACTGTCGGATAATAGACACATATTAGCCGGAGAGGGTTTTTCCTTGACTGAAAATATAGGGATTGGTATAATTATAGAATAAAAAATTCCACTTAAAATTGGGGAATGGACGGTGGCAGAACTATAAAGGGAGGTACCTGAAAATGGGAAAGAAATTACAATTTACGGAGCTTGACCAGTATCTGTTCGGTCAGGGCACGAATTATGATATTTACAGGAAGCTGGGAGCACATCCAGACACGCAGAACCGGAAAAAAGGGGTTTATTTTGCAGTGTGGGCACCTAATGCACAGGCGGTTTCTGTTGTAGGTGAATTCAACGAATGGGATACGGAGAAGAATCCCATGAAAAAAGTTGGACCCATTGGCGTTTATGAGACATTTGTACCGGGAGCGAAGATCGGACAGCTGTATAAATTTTACATTACAGGTGCACATGGTGAGGAGCTTTACAAGGCAGACCCATATGCCAATGCCGCTGAAATGCGTCCCGGAACCGCCTCTCGTATTACAGATATCACCAACTACAAATGGAAAGATGATACCTGGATGAAAAATCGTGAGAACTTTGACCGGACACAAGTGCCATGTCTATCTATGAGGTGCATCCGGGATCCTGGATGAAGCATCCGCAGACAGCAGAGGATGAGGATGGTTTCTATTCCTACAGAGAACTGGCGCCGAAGCTTGCCCAGTATGTCAAAAAAATGGGATACACCATGTGGAGCTTATGGGTATCGCAGAGCATCCTTTTGACGGTTCCTGGGGCTATCAGGTAACCGGCTATTACGCACCGACTTCCCGCTACGGAACACCGCAGGATTTCAAATATCTGGTGGATTATCTCCATCGTCAGAAGATCGGTATCATTCTTGACTGGGTACCGGCACATTTTCCGAAGGATGCACACGGACTGGCTAACTTTGACGGAACTGCTGTATATGAGCATGCAGATCCGAGACAGGGTGAGCATCCGGACTGGGGAACCAAGATCTACAATTACGGACGTCCGGAAGTCAAGAACTTCCTGATCGCAAATGCTCTTTACTGGGTAGAGGAATGCCACGTTGATGGTCTTCGTGTAGATGCGGTTGCATCCATGCTCTACCTGGATTACGGTAAGAAAGACGGTGAGTGGTCGCCAATAAATACGGCGGAAACAAGAATCTGGAGGCTATTGAATTTTTTAAGCATCTGAATACCGTTGTTCTCGGAAGAAATCATGGAACTGTCATGATCGCAGAGGAATCTACCGCATGGCCGATGGTAACAGGTAAGGCAGAAGACGACGGGCTTGGATTCTCCCTGAAGTGGAATATGGGCTGGATGAACGACTTTCTGGAATACATGAAGCTGGATCCATATTTCCGTAAATTTAATCATAATAAGATGACATTTTCTATGACTTATGCATACAGTGAGAAATATGTTCTGGTCCTGTCTCATGATGAGGTAGTACATCTGAAGTGTTCTATGCTGGAGAAGATGCCTGGGGAGCTGGATGATAAATTTAAGAACCTGAAGGCCGGATATACTTTTATGTTCGGGCATCCGGGTAAGAAGCTTCTGTTTATGGGACAGGATTTCGGACAGCTGCGTGAGTGGAGTGAGGCCAGAGAGCTTGACTGGTATCTTCTTGGCGAGGAAAATCATCAGAAGCTGCAGCAGTATGTCAGTGATCTTCTGCATATCTACCGCAAATATCCGGCACTTACGGTGCAGATAATGATCATCTGCATTTGAGTGGATCAATGCCAACGATGGCGACAGAAGTATCTTCAGCTTTGTGAGAAAATCTCCTACAAGACGTAATAATATTCTGGTAGTATGCAACTTTACACCGGTAGCACGTCCGGATTACCGTGTAGGCGTTCCGAAGAAAAAACAGTACAAACTGATCATGGATGAGCAGGGGCTTCTTCCGAAGGGCAAGGTATTTAAAGCCGAAAAGAAAAATTGTGATAACCGGGAATTTTCTTTTGCATATCCGTTGGAAGCTTATGGAGTTGGTATATTTACATACTGATATTCTGTACAGTGAAATCTTTGAAAGAAAATATAAAAGATAAAATAAAAATACCGGAGATCTGTGTGCCTTTGAAGTGTTCACTTCAGAGGTGCCGGATCTCCGGTATTTTATGAATCAGGGTATAGACTGGTCACGAAAGGTTATCACTATTCTTCGCTATCATCGTAAGAACCATCATCGTAAGAACCGTCATCGTAGGAACCGTCATCGTAGGAACCATCATCATAGGAACCATCATCGTAGGAACCGTCATCATAGGAACCATCATCGTAGGAACCGTCATCCGAGGAGTCGTCTGTGCTGCCTGAGTTATTATCAGCAGAGTTAAAGTCTTCGGAAGTGATGTCAATGCCTTTATCTGCGTAATATTTTTCTGCTGTGATGGAGTCGGTATCTTCTACGATATTTCCGGATGCATCGATCATGTTCAGGTCTGTGTCAATGGTCACATCCAGGAGGTTGGTTCCTGTGGATGGAGTGACATTCATGGACATGATCTCGTTGAACTTCTTTTTCAGATTGTCAAGAGTGAATACACCGGAACCAATGTATGACTGTACACCATTCTGAGATGCAAGTTCTTCTGTGTAATCGGAAAGCATATATGGTCCGAATTCACCGGCATCGCTGTTGTAATGCATGACCAGAGGTTCCACTGTAGGATCAGGATCTCAATTGAGGTCTTGCCGTTCTGTACGGTTTTCTGAATGGTGAATTTTGCCATTCCGCCGAGAAGTTCTTCCAGCTTCTGTTGGGTGGATACGAAATTTCCCAGAGAGTAGAAGACTACAGTTTCATTGCCTTTGTCATCAGTAAGACGGCCATATGGTTGGAGTACATGTGGATGTCCGCCGATGATGACATTTACGCCTTGCTCCATAAGGTAGGCTGCCCACTGTTTTTCATATTCGTTTGGCATGGTTTCGCCTTCGGTACCCCAGTGTGCTACAAAGATGATACAGTCGGCCTGCTTTTTTGCTTTCTGGATCATGGCTGTGATCTTGTCTTTGCGGATCATGTCGATCATGTAGTCTTTTCCTTCAATGCCGCCTACGTTTGTACCGTAGGTGTAATCCAGAAATGCAATCTTGATACCGTTTATTTCGCGGATCTTTACGGTGTCGGCATCTTCCTGGGAATCGTGGATTCCCAGAAGTGTGACATCCGGATATTTGGTTTTCCAGAAGTTCAGTGTGTCTGTGAGGAAGCCCTCTCCGAAGTCATCAATGTGGTTGTTGGCGGATTCTACTACGTTGAATCCGGCTTTTATAATGGCGTCTCCTACTTCTGTGGGTGTTGCAAAGGATGGGTAGGAGCTTACGCTGTCATGGTCGGTTGTGAAGACGGTTTCCTGATCGATCATTTTGATGTCTGCGTCCTTGATGGCGTCCTGGATGTGGGTGTAGATCTTGTCGTAGTTCCAGTTGCCGTCAGAGGATGCGCCTGCGTCGATGAGACTCTGGTGATAGAGGTTGTCGCCTACTGCGATGACGGAGGCAGTGGTAGTTTCGGCAGTGGTGTCGGCTGCTTCCTGATCGGCTTTGGCTTTGGCTGCCGCGGCTTTTTTCTGTGCGTCTATGGCTGGTTTGCGGATGAGGCGGTAGTCCAGCTGATTGAAGAAGAGGACCAGGATCGCAAGGACGATGACGGATGCCATAAGACTTACGCGGGCATTGCTGCGTTCGCGGAAGTTCAGGGGGATGTTGTCCTTGGGGTTGCGCCGGGGTTCTCTGAGGGGATCCGGGGCGGAGCTTTTTTTTGAAGACTCCTTTGAGGGAGTCGGGGATGTTGATGTTGGGTGGAAATTTCATTTATGTTTTACCTTGTCTTTCTTTGGATTCTGAATGCGATTGATTGGTGATTGCATTCATGAGTGTTTGGTGTAGTGGAATGTGAATGCCACTTTGTTGTTTGATTTTTTGTTGTGTGGTTGTATTATAGCAGATTTTTATTTTGGTGGGAAGAGGGGCTGTGAGGTTCAGGGCGGTAGGGTTAGGGTGGCTGCTCGGGAGTTTGATTTAAAGTGTGAGGTTGAGTGGGTTCACGGGAATTGGATGAGCCGTCAGCGCTGCGCTGGACGGCGTGGAGGAAAGGCTGAGTTTCTTTGTGGTTTGATGGGAAGGGGGTGGGCCAGGCGCTTCGCTGTCGGCTGGGAGTGTGTCGAATTGTGGTGGAATTTTTGGATGGGTTTTGTGTGATTTTTTCTCTGGTGCATGGTATGGTTGGTATATCTTATAAGATCTTTTGTCTGTATGGACATTCTTGGAGCTTCGGGTTCTGAAGCGTTTTCCGTTTTTTGTTACTGTGGAGGTTATGAAAATACGTTTTATGTGGTTTTTATGTTTTCTTTGTGTGGTATAATTTATATATCAGTAGGAGTGTTAATGACCAATAATACTATATTTGATGATGTTTTTCGGACGATGATGGAGTAGATGAAGTTATGGGTGGAAAGGTTTTACAGTTGGAATCGGAACGCTTGCTTGAGCTGGGAGAAGCACGTGGGAGAATAATAGACAGTGCGGAGGCGTGCAGGGAGTTGTATAAAGAGTATGGTTTGTGAGAAATAAAGAGGATATTTTGTTACTGGTGGCAAATGTCAGATTTTTACAGAAGAGAGGATACAGACATGGGTGTTTACGGGCGTAAGGCACAGTATCATGAGACAGATCAGATGGGGATCATCATCATCCAATTATGTGAAATGGATGGAAGAGGCCCGGATCGATTTCATGAAGGAGTTGGGCTTTGGTTATGGTGAGGTGGAGAAGCGGGGAATTGTTTCTCCGGTTGCAGGGGTTTCGGTTTCTTATAAGAAGCCGGTGCTTTTTTGATGATGTAGTGGAGATTTCAGTTTCGGTGAAGAAGTACAGTGGTGTGGTTCTTGGAGCTGGCTTATGATGTTTTTAATGTGACCAGAAGTGAGGTTTGTACAGAGGCTTCCTCGAAGCATTGTTTTACCAGGAATGGTGAGCTGGTTTCTCTGAAAAAGGAGATTCCGGAACTGGATGTGCTGTTCAGAAGCTGTGTGAAGGGGGATTGAGTTCGATGGAAGTTGTGGAGATGCTTGATAATCTGAAGGAAAAGGCCCGCAGGGACGGCGCTTCGGGAGATGTTGCTTGCTACCCGCAGGGAGAAAGAGCCGCTGGCTGCTTTCTGTAAGAAGTGCCGGGAGCTTGGGGTTCCGGTTTATGAGATGGATCTGATCGCAGCTGGTGAGGAATTTTATGCAGCGATGAAGAGGAGTACCAATGGTGGTGGAGAGAATTCTCCGATGCTTGAGGGTGAGGATGATTTTTATGAATTGTTTTTGCCGGGTTGGAATAAAAAATGGAATTCAATTCCGCATCAATATACTTCTCCAGCACAGGGAACTGTACACCACCGATCTTCAGTACTTGGCTGTGGAAAGCTTTCAGATCAAAGTCCTGGCCAAGGCGGTTCTGTTCGGAAGTGCGTAAGTCCAGAAGCTTAAGTAGCCCCAGTAGTATTTCAGATAATTTCCCGGGGTTTCCAGGATATACTGGTAGATCTCGGAGACAACGGCGCTGTCTTCGATGCCAAAGGCTTTCAGAAAGCTGGCAGCTTCGGCCTGAGTCCAGCCGTTGTAATGAATCTCAATGTCCAGAAGGGAGTACATGCATAAATTGATGCTTCGGTTCAGCCAGGAGATCCTGGCAAGCTCTGTGGCAGAAGGATCCTGAATATAATCGGCGGCGTACTGGTAGGCATAGGGTTCGATGTAGGTGGCCCATCCTTCCGCAAAGCCGGAGGTGCAGAGAAGATTTCGGATGTTGGAGGATTTTTGGCGCTGGAAGGTGACAGTCTGGTAAAGATGCCCCGGGAATCCTTCATGTGCCAGTGTGGTAAAAAGCTCCAGACCCTGGTAACTGGCAGCCGGATTTATGTAGATCACATTGGGGGTTCCGGTATCCATAGGTGGAGTGAGATAAAAGGCGGGGCTTAGATATTCTTTCATGGAATCGTGGACTGTGCGGAGCTCAAAGGTGACATCTGTGAGAGGTGGGAAGTCTGTTTGGATCTTCTGCTGTAAGGCATTCAGCATCCGGGCAGGCTTCATTTCTCTGAAAGTGATTCCCCGGCTGAGAGTAGTCAGAAGCTCCGGGTTTTGTCGAAGCATGGTTCCTGCGATGCCGATCTCGTCGGAAAGCTGTCTGGAGAGTCGTTTTTCCATTTGCTTTACAGGAACGTAAGAGCCGGTCTGACTCTGAAGAAGATAGAGATAGTAGGCTTTTCCTCCCTTGAAATAAGTCAGGCCACGAGTGTTTTTTCCTGTGCCACGCAAAAGCTTCCAGACCGGTCATAAGTTCCTGATAGGCTGGGATGACTTCTGTTTTCATAAGATTTTGGTGGGTCAGGATCAGAGCGTTCTGCTCTGACACGGAAAGCTTTCCGTATTCGGAGAGCTTTTTCTGAAAGATATTCAGCATATAGCTGTTGTCGGGGTTTCGGATAAAAGAACTGCATTGTGCCAGGATCCGGTCCAGGGTGGTATCACTCATAAAAAAACCAGCTTCGGATTTCTTTTTCTCAAATTCCAGGATGCTCCGAAAGTATGGGCGGATGGTGGTGAGAAGAGTGAGATAGTCGGTGATATCACGTTCTTCATAAAAGGCATATTCCGCCAGAAGCACCGGAAGCTGAGCCTGAATACCAAGACTTGGACCAAGGGGTTCCTGAAGCAGATAATTGTCACCCAGTGATTTTTCTGTGTGGTAATAGAGGAGCATGGAGTCCAGTGTCAGTTGATTTTCCGTGGAAAGGCGGCTGTAGCGGAAGGATTTCAGTTTTTTTTTCGTACTGGCTGCAGATCTGGTATGTATTTTTCATATCTGTGGGGATAGTGCCAAGAGAAGCTTTTTTTCGCCGGATGCCTGTTTTTCCGGATGTGCCAGGGTATAATGGAGGGTAAGGGTGCTGCCGGAAACTTCATTTTGAAAAACTTTTCTGGAAAAAGCTTCGAATTTTCCGTTTTCTGTGATCCCGTGAGCGGAAAAATAACCGGCAGTAAGGCCGGTGAGAAGTGCCAGGATAAGAAGCAGAGTGATGAAAATAGGAGATTTATTTTTCCTGATTTTAAGAGACATACGACAGTCTTTCGTTACTGTTTACAGACATATGCCATGTGGAGAGTTCTGATGGTCTCGAAGCAAACAGTAACGTCCTTTCAGAGTGGCGCTTTGTTCTATCATATTGGAAAATTACGGAATCTATGATATTATGTGAGCGGAAATATACAAAAATGGAGAAATAACATGAGTGATATTTATGATCTTGCAATTTTAGGCGGAGGTCCGGCAGGGATCACGGCGGCGATCTATGCGTCCAGGGCCAGGTTAAATACCATATGGATCGATAAAAACTTTGCACCGGGCGGCCAGGTCACAGCTACCTATGAGGTGGATAATTACCCGGGAATGCCGGGGATATCGGGCATGGATCTCGGAGAAGCCTTCGGGGAGCATGCCCGGAAGCTGGGATTGGAACCGCAGCGAGAGAAGATTCTTTCCCTGGAAAATATTTCCGGGGAGATCAAGACGATTCGTACAAAAAAGCATGAATATCAGGCGAAAGCTCTGATCCTTGCATTTGGGGCAGAGCACCGGAAGCTGGATATCCCGGGAGAGGATGATTTGAGCGGCCTTGGTGTTTCCTACTGCGCTACCTGTGACGGAGCTTTTTATAAGGATCGGACCGCAGTGGTAGTGGGAGGAGGAAACGTGGCAGCAGAGGATGCAGTTTTTCTTTCCGGCCTCTGTGAAAGGGTATATCTTGTTCATCGCCGTGATGTGCTTCGAGCAGATAAGGCACTTCAGGAGAAGGTCTTTGCCTGTGAGAATATAGAAATGGTGTGGGACAGTGTTCCCCTTGAGATCCTGGGACAGGATGAAGTGACCGGTCTTAAGATCCGTAATATAAAAACAAATGAAGAGAGGGAATTGACCGCAGAAGGTGTTTTCATTGCTGTGGGGATCGTTCCTAATACGACACTTGTAAAGGACCAGCTCAAGCTGGATGAAAATGGATATATCTGTGCAGGAGAAGAGGGTGTTACCAGCGCACCTGGGTTTTTGCAGCGGGGGATATTCGTACCAAGGCACTTCGCCAGATAGTAACTGCTGTTTCAGACGGAGCCAATGCAGTGGCTTCCGTACAGAAATATCTCTGGAGGAAAGATAATGGCAACGATTAAGGAAATCGCGCAAAGAGCAGGCGTGAGTACAACAACTGTTTCCAACGTCATACATGGAAAAACAAAAAAAGTATCTCCTGCCAATATTCAGAAGATCGAGAATCTTATCCGTGAAATGGGGTATGTCCAGAAAATGGGACTGAGAGTTCTGAATAAAGAAAAATCCCAGCTGATCGCAGTTGTGATCAATTATCATAAAGACTTCAAGGATTCTATCATCGGAGATCCTTTTTATGGAAAGATCATCGGTTTTATCGAGAAATACGTGCAGGAACTGGGATATTATCTGATGCTGTATTCCGCAAAGGATACAGATAAGATATTCCAGATGGTCATGGGGTGGGATGTAGATGGTGTTATTGCCATTTCCTTCAGCAAAAGCAACTGCGAAAAAATCTATCAGCTGATCAACAAACCGATCGTTTCTATTGATGCATATGGTGAGCTTGATGCAGGCCAGGAAAACCATGTCCTGAATATCGGACTGGACGACGAAAGTGGCGGCTATCTTATGACAAAATATCTTCTGGAATGCGGCTATGAGCATATCCAGGTTTGTGCAGGCCGTGATAATGGTGTGGATCATCTTCGTTACATGGGCGCTCAGCGGGCGGCGAAGGATTTTGCAAAGAAAAAGCAGAAGGTGCAGTTTACTGCTCTTGGAATGAACTACGCCAAACGAAAAGAAAGCTATGCGTGGCTGCTCCAGCGGAAAAAACCAAAGGCCGCACTGTTTTTCCTGTCGGACCTCTATGCATTGGAGGCTATCAGCTTTTTCAGCAGTCGTGGAGTAAAGATTCCGGAGGAGATCGGAATTGCAGGATACGATAACATCAGCTATGCGGAATTTTCCGTGCCTCGTCTGACTACTATCAGTCAGAATGTGGAGCAGAAGGCGTCTCTTGCAGTGGAAATTCTAATGGAACGGATCAATGGAGTGGAAAAAGAGCGTGAAAATGAGATCATGCTTCCGGTCACGCTGATCCCCAGGAGATCTGTACAGCCGCAGCATGAAGAAAAGTAAGTCTGCAGAGAATGTACCCGATCTGATCAGGGGTAGATACGAGAAGTCACTGTAGAACTGTGAAAAATAGAAAATCGGGACTTTCAATATAGTAAGAGTACAGAGAATCTGAGATATAAAGATATCAAAAGCCGAAATATACGGGAACTGTCAGTGTCTGACAGTCAGAGTATTTTCGGCTTTTTGTAAATTTACCTGAAATCGTAAAAGAGTTATCCTGTGTAGGTTCGTGCTGAAGATGTGGATAATAAGCATTTGCTGTTCTATGTGAAACCTGCACAAAACCATGATTTTGAACTTGTTACAATGATAGGTTATGTACATAACCTATTTACATAGTCTAACTTTGATGCTATAGTGTGAATATAAAGGTTAGGTACATAACCAAAGGGAAAGAGTACAGAAGGAGTGAATACCAGATGAAACAGATTCTGATCGCCACACATGGAAAAATGCCTCCGGCATTCGTTATACAGCAGAGCTGATCGTTGGAAAAATGGATGAGATCACAACCATCGACGCTTATGTGACACCGGAAGACAATGTGGAGAAAAAAGTTTGAAGAATATTTCGCACAGCATGAAAACGACAGGATTTTCGTTTTCACAGATCTGATGGGAGGAAGCGTAAATCAGAAGCTTCTGGGATACAGCCAGAAAGAAAATGTTACGCTGATCACAGGAACCAACCTTCCGGTCCTGATGCAGGTCATGATGCAGATGACGATGTGACAGAGGAGGAGATCCAGGAGTTCATCGATGATGCCAGAGAAGAGCTTCAGGTAGTGGACTTTGGCGGTGGAAAGAATCCACATCTGAAAAAAATGCTGAAGAAGATACTGCACAGGGTACCGAAAATAACGCACAGACTTCAGAAGGTGCTGCATCGGATGCAAAAAAATCCGCACCGAAAAAAGCTCTGGCTCCCCAGTCCTATGACAATTCCACAGCAAAGATCACCGCACTTCGTGTAGATGACCGTCTGATCCACGGACAGGTTGCCATGACCTGGACCAAACAGCTGGCTGTACAGGGAATCGTGGTAGCTAACGACGAGGCAGCTAACGATAACACCCAGAAGATGGCATTGAAAATGGCCGTACCGGGCGGAATCAAATCGCTGATCAAACCGGTGGATGAAGCCATTCGTATCTTAAACAATCCGAGGCATCCAGGATGCGTATTCTGGTTCTGACAAGAACGGTAAAGGATGCTCTGAAGATAAGACAAAGTGTTGGTGAGATCGGATTCCTCAATGTAGGAAATACGGGACGTTTTGATGGGATCGATGTTTCCGAGAAGCTTGTCCTGACCCCGACTATCATGCTGACAAAAGCAGAACAGCAGGCACTGAAAGAGCTGGTGGCTCTTGATCCGAAGGCCTGTATGCAGCAGGTACCCAATGATGAGCAGAAGCTTGTGAAGGATATACTGGACAAGCTTGACTGACATCCATTGAATAAATAAAACGTAGCACAAAAAAGGGAGGAAAGAAAAAATGTTAAACGCATTTCTTGTAGCACTTGCCGTATTTATCTGTGTCGGCGGTGCAGAGCTGGTCGGATTTACCATGCTGAACCGTCCGATCGTCATCGGGCCACTGGTAGGTCTGTTCCTTGGAGATCTTCACACAGGAGTTATCATCGGAGCTTCATTGGAAGCTGTATTCATGGGAGTTGTAAATATCGGCGGGAGCTTCTGCAGCAGAACCCGGAATTGCCACAGCTGTAGGAACTGCCTTTGCATCATGCTTGGCAAAGGCTCTGAGGTTGCCCTGACACTTGCACTTCCAATCGGTATCCTTGGTCTTCAGATCAAGACCGTTCTCTACATTTTTATTGTAGGTATGTTTGCAAAAACTTCGACCGTCTGGCGGCAGAAGGAAAGAAAAACAGATCGTTGCTCTTCAACTATGGGCTCTGGACTGTAAACTGGTTTTTATATTCCCTGTTCGCATTTTTCGGGATCCTGTTCGGATCTGATGCAGTCAGTGCACTTCTGGATGCCATCCCGGATGTTGTTATGAATGGTCTGACAGTTTGCGGCGGACTTCTTCCGGCAGTAGGTATGGCAATGTTGATGAAGATGCTCTGGGATAACAAGATCTGTATGTTTTATTTCCTGGGCTTTGTCCTTGCAGCATACTTAAAGCTTCCACTGATCGCTCTTGCCGTGATCGGTGTGATCGTTGCCATTTCCATTGGTATGAATGATTACAGACTGAACCAGCTTGCGGCACAGAGAGTGACAGCTTCACCGGCCGGTGGTTCTGACGAATATCTTGATGAAGAAGAGGAGGAATTTTTCTCATGAGTAATTTAACGAAATCCATTCCTGCAGATGAAAGAAAAATGCTGAGAAAAGCGTTCTGGCGTTCCTTCACTCTGTATGCGGCAGTAAGCCCGGCAAAACAGGGAGCTTCCGGTTTCTGCTATTCCCTGATGCCATTTATCAACAAATTTTTACAAAAAACGATGGAGAAAGGCAAAAAAAGCTGCCCTCACAAGAAGTATGTCCTACTTCAATACAACCATCACCTGTTCCACTTTCATCATGGGTCTTGTAGCTTCCATGGAGAAGAAAAACAGCGAGCAGAAGGATTTTGACGCAAGCTCTATCAATGCAGTTAAATCCTCTCTGATGGGACCTCTGGCCGGTATCGGTGATTCCATTTTCTGGGGCGTTCTCCGTGTGATCGCAGCCGGGATCGCAGTAGGTCTTGGTGCATCCGGAAATGTTCTGGCACCGATCGTGTTCCTGCTTCTTTTCAATATTCCGTCTATTCTTGTGAAATATTATGGAACATTCCTGGGCTACAAGCTTGGTTCCGAATACATCCAGAAGGTTTATGCAAGCGGTCTTATGAACATCCTGACAAAGGCTGCCAGCATAGTAGGTCTGATCATGGTCGGCGGCATGACTGCAAGCATGGTAACCTTTAATTCTACTTATGAGCTTACCATGAAGGGGGAATCTGTTCTGAACCTCCAGAACATGCTGGACCAGATTTTTATCGGCATCGTTCCTCTTGGACTGACTCTTCTGTGCTACTATCTGCTGAAAAAGAAAAATATCAGCATCACAGTTCTGATCATCGGTGTTATCATCCTTAGCATCATTCTCTCTCTTCTTGGAATTGCATAAACCCTAAGGATAAAGATCAGAATTATGAAAAGGCGGACCCCGGGTGGTCCGCCTATAAAAAACCTGAAAAAAAGTTATATTAAAATAACTGATCGTAAAAAGGGCAGTTGAAGAGTATCTGACGGGATATAAATAAGCGGCAAATACGGATTATAAATATCTGCTCAATGCAAAATAAAGGAGACATAAGAAATGAAAGATTGGTGGAAGAATTCCGTTGTATATCAGATTTATCCAAGAAGCTTTAAGGACTCCAATGGAGACGGCTTCGGCGATCTCAAGGGTATTATTGAAAAACTCCCCTACCTTCAGAACCTTGGGATCGATGTGATCTGGCTCAGTCCTGTTTTTGACTCCCCGCAGGACGACAACGGTTACGATATCAGTGATTACCGTAAAATCTACGCGGGCTTCGGAAGTAACGAGGACATGGATGAGCTGATCGGAAAAGCTCATGAGCTTGGTATCAGGATCGTTCTGGATCTTGTTGTCAACCATACTTCCGATGAGCATGCATGGTTTGTGGAAAGCCGGAAGTCAAAAGACAGCAAATACAATGATTATTATATCTGGAAGGATCCGAAGGCAGACGGCAGTGAGCCAAACAACTGGGGCTCCAGCTTCTGCGGAAGTGCCTGGGAATATGACGAAGAGCGCGGCCAGTTATTACCTTCATTTTTACAGCAGAAAACAGCCGGATCTCAACTGGGAAAATGAAGCCGTCCGTAAGGAAATCTATGATCTGATGAAGTTCTGGATGGATAAAGGTGCTGACGGATGGCGAATGGATGTGATCGCATCTATCTCCAAGGATCAGTCCTTCCCGGATTACCCGAAAACGGATGACCGCAAGTATTATACAGGAAAATATCACAGCAACGGACCAAAGACTTCATGAGTTTATCCATGAGATGAACCGGGAAGTGCTTTCAAATATGACTGTATGACGGTAGGTGAGGCGCCGGTTCCACACCGGAGGTTGCAAGACTGTTTACAGATCCGGAGCGTGAGGAGCTGAATATGATCTTCACATTTGAGCATATGAACATCGACCGTATTCCGGGCTCTGTAAACCGCAAGTGGGAATTGAAGCCTTTTGATCTCCGTGATCTGAAACGTGTTATGAGTGAGTGGCAGAACAAGCTTTATAACAAGGGCTGGAATGCTCTGTATTTTGAAAATCATGACCAGCCACGTGTGATCTCCAGATGGGGAAATGACACTACTTACCGCGAGGAATGTGCAAAGGCTTATGCTACCGTTCTCCATGGTATGCAGGGAACTCCTTATGTATATCAGGGAGAGGAGATCGGTATGACAAACGTGTACTTCGACCGTCTTGAGGACTACCGCGACATCGAGAGCATCAACGCCTATCACCAGTATGTCGACAGCGGTCTCGTCACCCCGGAGAAAATGATGAGCTATCTGAAATTGATCAGCCGCGACAACGCACGTACACCGATGCAGTGGAACAGCAGCAAAAATGCCGGATTCACGACCGGAACGCCGTGGATCAATGATAATCCAACTACACGGCCATCAACACCGAGGCAGCTCTCGCAGATCCGGATTCTGTTTTTTACTACTACCAGAAGCTGCTCGGCTGCGCCACAGCTGCCGATCGTCGTTTACGGTACCTCACGGACTTTTGGAGGACAGCGAGACGATCTCGCCTACACACGGACACTGGATG
>ENA-OQCX01000651-OQCX01000651.1-human-gut-metagenome-genome-assembly--contig:-NODE-651-length-17816-cov-2.175702_pt1 | contig 17816 bp, 26 predicted proteins | sample MGYA00242762_ERZ504587 | MGnify/ENA primary metagenome ERZ504587 (study PRJEB26092, sample SAMD00036337) | human gut metagenome | host: Homo sapiens | study: EMG produced TPA metagenomics assembly of... | reverse complement strand
GTGATTGCCTCTATGGTGGCATTCAGCGCAATCACCGCTACTTTGACAACCCTTTTTATGGGAGCGCTCTCCGATAAGGTCGGCAAGCGGAAAATCTTTATCTGTGCGGGCTATATCATCTGGGGCTTTACTACCTTTGCGTTTTCCCTGATTACCGTACATAACACCAGCGTGCTGTTTCCAGCGGCAAATGCCGTAATGCTGGCAGGTGTGTTTGTTGTGATTATGGATTGCGTCATGACCTTTTTCGGCTCCACAGCGAACGACGCCGCCTTCAACGCATGGATTACAGACGTTACTGAGCCGCAAAACCGCGGCAAGACCGAAACCGTGCTGGCCATTATGCCTTGCTCGCTATGGTGGTCGTTTTTGGCGCGCTTGCTCCGCTGACCATGCAGGGAAAATGGACACTCTTTTTTGCTATTGTCGGCGGGCTCACGTCGCTTGGCGGCATAGCCGGCCTCTTTATTATCAAGGATAAACCAGGCTGAAAGCCGCATCCGGCAACTATCTTTCCAACATCATCTATGGGTTCCGCCCCTCTACTGTGAGGGCGAATAAAAATCTATATATCACCTTCTGCGCGCTCGGCATAATCAGCATGGCGCAGCAGGTGTTTATGCCGTATCTACTGATTTATATCGAGAAATATCTAGGATTTTCCAACTATATTCCGGTCATTGCCATTGCAGGCGTAATTGCAATGGTCTCCAGCCTGAGCTTGGGCAGGCTGATGGATCGGGTAGGAAAAATACCCTTCCTGATCCCCACTGGTATTTTGCTGTTGGCAGGTTTTATCGCTGTTTACCTGATCGGTAATAAGGGCGGCCAGGTGGTGTTCGGCATTGTCGGCGGGATCATGCTCGGCGCGGCGCTTTTGCTTACCTCCGCAGTCAGCGGCCTGATCCGCGACTTCACGCCGGAGGATAAGGCCGGGCAATTCCAAGGTGTGCGGATGTTCTTCATGGTGCTGCTCCCGATGGTAACCGGTCCATATATAGGCTCAGGCGTAATCCAGAATACGGGCATGACCTATGAAGAGCTTGGCCAGGTGAAACCTGTCCCCACGCCGGAGATTTTTTTAGCCAGCGCATTGGTGGCGATTTTTGCATTGATTCCATTTATATTCCTCATCCGCTCAGTGAAAAAGCGGAAGTAACAAGAGGGCGCTACGATACAAACACATTAGCAAAAGGCTGCACGGCATGTGCAGCCTTTTGCTGTTATCACGCAGAAGTGAATATTCCATTAAGCCGGAGCCATTTTGCATAGCCATAGCCTTTTTTTACAAAGCCCTGCTTTTCATAAAAAGCGTGGGCAGGCAGCCTGGAAAGCCCACTGTTGACCGCAAGGCAGGAAAAACCAGCCGCTCTGGCGAAGCGTTCCGCATGCTCTAGCAATAGGCCGCCCACGCCGCAGCCTTGCTCCTCTTGCCGGACGGCGACTGCGGCAATTCGCAGATAATCTCCCTCGAATTCATAGGCGATACAGCGCATCAGCCAATGAAGCCGACTACTGTGCTTTCATTTAGTGCGACAAATGTGCTGTAATCCGGATGGCTGAGGATGCGCTGAAGCCGCGCATTCGTTTGCACCAAACGCTCCTGCGGATAGCCGAGCTCCTGTTCCAAAAGCTCAATAATTGTTGGCATATCCCCGGTTTGTGCATGCCGCACCGTCACAGGCAGGTCACCTCCGCAAGATCCTCTGTGCGGATCAGCTTGGTCGTGTCAACTCCCTTTTTGCTAGTGATACGCACCTTCAGCCAATCCGTATCCACTGCGAGCACCAGGCATTCCCCCGGCAACGCAACCCCGCTTGTGAGCCGAATCGTGCACTTGGTGCCCTCCAGCTGTTTTAAAAGCTCAGACATGATGAAGCCCCCTTTCTCTTCACGTTCTCTTTGCCTAATTTTTCTTTCCAGTTTTTTTACTCGGCCGGGTAACCCCAGCATACAGGCAGCGATACAAAACGCCGCGATTCCGAACATGGAAAATGCCTCCATTATCCCTTCCCCATTTCTTTCATGCGATGCGGCCCCCGCAGAGCCGAAACAAGCTCCCGCCCTGTGTGGACTGGCTGTGAAAAAATGACGCCGCCGCGGGCGAAATCTTCCCGCTCGTGAAAATCCGAGCCGGAGGTTTCCAGCATACCAAACTTTTGCGCCAGCTTGGCAATCTCATTGCGCGAATCGTGGCGTGGATTGCCGTTATAGGTTTCAATTCCATCGAGATGCTTGGGGTCAACAATCTTTAACCCGTTGCGAAACGGGTGTGCCTGCACAAAAAGAATCCCCTCCTTTTGTGCGAGCTCGTGGAAGGAAGCTGGTCCATCTCCATTATTTTGCGGTGGCGGTAGAGAAAATCCTCTGTCAGGCCAAAGAGCAGGTAGTCATTGTCGCTGCCGTGGAAACGCAGCTCCGCGCCCAACAGCACAGTGAAATGCTCCTCCTCAAATTCCTTGCAGCGGCGGTAGCTTTGAGGAAGTGTCCATTTTCCGCTTCCACGAGGCGTGCTTCATGAGTGCAAAGGTGCTGCTGTTGATATGGTCAGTCACCACCACGCCCGCATACCCCGCCTGTTTATATAATCGCATCGACTTCTCCGCAGGCACATGCGCGCAGGTGCTCACACCTGCTGTATGCAGGTGCATTTCAAACAGAAAGCCTTGTTCGGACGATATCATTCTAAATGCATCTCCTATCCCTATCATCGGGCCGTTTTGGAACGACGCTGCTTGCCAAGCGGATACCTGCTAAGATGGAATACAATAATCACCGCCGTCAGTGCGCCGGCCAAAACGGCCGCCAGCGCAAAACAGCCCCAAAAGCGTAGCTGTGTCAGCAGCAGCCAACGGGGCGCGCGGCCCATCAGTTTCCCCACAAACAGAGCGCAAGCCACCAGCGCATAGAGCAGCAGCGTGACCCCGCCGCCTGCCAAAGCCCCCAGCCCCGCGGCGGAGAGCGCCGCTTTCGTAGGCAGCACCTTTCTCCCCACCGGAAGCGCCTTTCCAGCAAAGGCCAGTTCAGCCTCCTGTAGAAGCTGTTGCCCTTGCGCCAGCGTGGAAAATGCACCAAGGATCGCACAATGCCCCTTGGAGGTTGCCCATTCGCAATCAAAGGCATTGGATTGCTTAAACGGGATCGGCCCCGCTGCCTCCTCTTTCAAAAAGGCTGTGCCGCTAACCAGATGCAGCCTTACAGCAGGCTCTTCCTGCTCCAAATCGAGCGACCAGGCAAAGGAGAGATATTCCCCCTCTGCCTCTGCGGCGGCGGTAGTGCGGGAATTTGCCCGTAAAGCCAGACTCTCGAAGTGATGCGTCCATGTTTTGCAGGCAAGCCTGTGTCTCCTCGGTCTCCCGGCGTGGCGGAAAGGCCTCGTTTGCCCGCAAAAAAGCGTCAAACAGGCTATGGTAGAAACGGTGCAGCTCCTGGTTGGCCGGGTCCTCCAGGATACGGAATAAATCCGACTGTGCCTTACGCAGGCGGCCGATGTCCCCTATTTCATCAGCCTCATGGAACGCTTCAATCGTCTCCTTTAAAAAGCTGCTGCTTTCAATCTGTGCGCAGGCGCGGACTTCGCGAATGCGGCTTTCTTCCTCCAATCCATTCTCCCCATACAAGGCTGCGAGCGTATCCGCATATTCAGGCGGCGCATTCATCACGGCGAACCACGCGCCATCCAGCAGCTCCCGCTCCTGTGGCGTAAGGCCGCTGTCATCCAGCGCGTAGGCCTTTGTTAGCAGCTGTAGGGAGAACATCGCGGTCTGTTCGCGTAGAAGAGCGGCGGCCGGAAGCCCCACATGCTCCGTGTAGCGCAAAAGCTGCTCCGTTGCCCTGATATGCGAGCAGGTGAAATCAAGTGTTTGCACGTTCTCAGCTTCCTCACCAAAGAGCGAGTAAGTGAGGCTCGTCTCCATAAACCTCCCCCGTCGATCTGTAGCTAAAGCGGTGCAGCATAAACGCACCCCGCGGCAAGACCTCCCCTTCACGGAAACCGCACCCGATGAGCCGGATCGTTACCTTACCCCATGCATAGAGCTCTGCATAAAGCAGAAAACCCTCCGCCTCGCCCTGAATGGCGGCGGGGCACCCCGGTCTCCCCGTATCCGCAAGAAAGTCAAGCAGGGTTCTCATCTGTGCCGTCCTCCTTTTTCTGCTGTTCTTCCAAAAGCTGTATAAATGCCTTTTCAAAGGCGGAATCCTGCTCCGGCGTGCGCTTGGCTGGCCCTTTCAGCCGGCCTCCCGCGCGCCGGATCCTCTTGGCGGTGTGACGTGCGAGTAAAAGCGCGTCAATATTCTCCGCCGTGTAGCGTTTGCCATCCTGATGGATGGGGAGCGCGCCACGCGCAAGGCACATGGCTGCCAGCCCGTAATCCTGGGTGATCACTGCATCCCCCGGGTGCAAGAGGTTTACCAATGCGAAATCAGCGCTGTCCGCCCCCTTAGATACGGTTATGGTTTGCGCCCCCTCCCGAGTAAATTCATGCGCAGTATCGCATAATAACAGCACTGGGACGCCAAACCGCTTGGCAACCCGGATGGCGCAGCCCAGAACAGGGCAGCCGTCGGCATCAATCAAAACACGCAAGAAAAAATCCGCCTCTCTATTCTAGTATAAAATCAAAATACTGTTGATGGGGAAAATAAAAGCTGCCTTTACTATAACGGATTTCGACGTTCGATTCAATTGAAAAAGGATAATTTACAGCCGACTGCGGAATCCTATTTTCTAAGAAAAGCCCTGTGGGGAAGGGAGAGAAACAATTTGCAGCCATCTCGAAAGCTGGCCGCCGTTTGGCGGGCTCGATTGGGGCTCCTATTTCTCCTGCTCATTTTTCCTTTATGGCTGCTGGCAAAACGGTATCCAGCCACAGGAGCGCTTTCTATTACGATGTTGACGGGCATCTGCTTGATGATCTGGGTTCTAATTCCCCGCTATTGCAGAAAGCTACATTATCGGTTGGAGGAAGAGGGGATCACCATCACCCGCGGTTTATTTTTTGCAAGGATGATTCGCCTTCCCAGGCCGGAATCTCTTTATACGTGTGTTTATCGGACGCCGTTTTACCGGATGGCAGGGCTATACGGAGTTGCACTTTGGGGCGCAGGGATGCATATGCTACTGCCCGGGATGACGCAGGCGCAGGCGCAGGCAGTTTTATCTCTCTTAACCAGGGTGGGAAAGGAGGGCAACCTGTAATGAAACGGATGCACCCTGCCTATGTGCTGACGCAGCTGCCACGCTTTTTTTGGCTGCTAATCCTTCCGCTGGTGCGCAGAATGATAGAATGGCAGGAGACAGGGTTTATTAAAAAATTACCGCTTTTGATTGCTGTTGTTTTGATTTTTGCAGCGGCCTTTCTCCGCTGGAAAACGCAGCGATGGGCCATTCAGGGAAAGACGCTGCTGCTTTCAAACGGGTTGCTTTTCCGCAGGCAATTTCGTATTCCATTAACCCTCATTGCGGCAGTGCGAGAAAGCCGCGGCCCAATGCTGCGCCTTTTCGGCGCACAGCGGATTCAAATTGAAACGGCAGCGGCGCGAAAAGCGGCGCAAGGCATGACTCTTTATCTCGGCAAACAAGATACGAAAGCGCTTTTAACAGCCTATGCAGGGAAAAAATTCCTTCCAGCCAGTATCCCACATGCGCATGCGGGATACCCTGCTGGCGGCTTTGAGCACCTCTAATTTTGCGCTCGGCCTCTTTGCTGCCGCACCCGTTCTGCGCGGGGCGGGGACCTGTTCGGCAAACTTGTGCAAGAGCGGCTTTGGGGCGTGCTGACATCCGCGCAGCGACTGGCCGCCGCCTATGTGCCACCGTTGCTAACCGCCATCGCTCTCCTTGCGCTATTGGGTTGGGCACTGCATGTGTGTAAACTTCTGGAGCAATATCACCGCTTTGCGCTGCTTCAAAACGGCACAGCCTTGGCCACGCAAAGCGGCCTGATTGTGAAAAGGCGGCTTGTGGTGCGCCATGCCGGGCTCAGCGCTTTTACCATGCTGCAAACGCCGCCGCTTTTGTTCATCCGCCGGGTTCAAGTAGGCGTGCTGTATGCGGGCCGTACCGGCGGGCGTGGGGAGGAAACTCTTTTGATGCCCGTCTATCCCGCCTGTGGAGCAAAAAATTTGATCTCTTCGTTGCAGGCTTCTGCCCGGAGATCACGGTGCATATCCCGCCTAAAGAGGGGTGGCGCGCATACCTGCCGGCGTTCGCCCAAGTGTGTGTGCTGGCGGGTGTAGGCGTTTTCATGATCTTTTTCACCAGCGCACCTCTGCGCACGGTTTTCTGGGTGTGCGCCGTTCTTTTGCCCATCCTGATTTTATTTTACTTTCCTGCGCGGCGCAGAGAAATGCGGGAAGGTATTTCCTCCGGTCTTCAGGCCGTCCGCACGGTCAAAGGCTTTTCCGAGTGGTCGATTTTCTTTTTGCCGGGCGCTCTGCGAGGTGTGCTGATACGGCAATCGCCCGGGCAGGCAGAGCGGCGGATTTGCACTGCGCGGGTGTGCTTTCGCACAACACGGGGGGAGCGGTTTTCACTGCATCACTTGCCGCTCGATTCATATAAAGACGAACTGGATGAGCACCATATAAAGGGTCGTACCGGCTCCAATGCTTAAAAGCGTATTCTTCTTCCAGAGGTGCAGGCCCGCCACGCAGGCCAACGCAAGCGCTTCCGGCGCGCCGAAAGGCGCTGTGGTAAAGGATACGTTGCGCAGGCAGTAAACAACCAGCATGCCCATCACCGCATAGGGCAGCACTTTTCCGAGATAACGAATAAACTTTGGCGTTTTGCTGCTGTTGGGGAACAGCAGGAACGGGAGAAAGCGCGTAAGCATGGTGCCCAGCGTAACCGCGAGGATCGTAAGCAGTATTTGAACAGGGGAAAAGATCATGCGGATCGCCAGTCCTTTCTTGCGCTACGCCAAAGATTTTCACGGATGTGAAGCTGCTAAAATCTGAAATAAAATTGATTCCTGAAAACACAAAAGAGCGTTTATAAAGTTTTTCTCAAACTTTCTCCCCCTTTTGCTCCATCGGCTTTTTTAGCAGGGTAAACAGCAGCAGGATCAGACCCATTGCAGGCGGAAGAAAACGATCAGGCCCAAAGAGCAACAGACAGACGATTGAGCCCAACACCCCAATCAGGCGGCAGGTGATTGCTCTGCTCGCGCCACTGGTTGATCAAAATCACTAAAAACAGGGCGGTCATCACAAAATCGATGCCCGTGGTAGGAAAGCTAAACAAGGCGCCAAGCAGCGCGCCGAGCGCCGTGCCAAGCACCCAGTAGCTTTGGTTGAGCAGCGTGACGAAAAAATAAAACCAATTTTGGTCAATATCCTCCGGGATTTTTGCAGAACATACGATTGAAAACGTCTCATCGCACAGGCCAAAGATGAGATACCATTTCTTCCACCTGTTTTTTCATATTGCTCTAGCATGGACACCCCATAAAACAAATGCCGCGCATTGACCATTAGCGTCAGAAAAAACGCGGCGAGCGGGTTGAAGGCAGAAGTGAGCAGATTGATGGCGACGAACTGCATCGAGCCCGCAAAGGTTGCGGCGCTCATAAGGATGCTCCAATAAAAAGCGAAGCCCTTGCTATTCATGAGAATGCCATACGCTGCACCCAAAAACAGAAAGCCTGTCAACACAGGAATGGTGTGGGGAAAGGCCGCTCTGACAGCGGCCCTGCGTGGCTGTGTGTTTGCTTGCATGAACGAGGCCTCCCATAGAAAAAACGACCGTTATTCAGCGGATGCTTCCCGCTGGATCTCCTCCGGAGGATCAATTTGCAGCAGGCGATCGGCCAGCCCCGCGTCGAGGCTCTCCACATTGCGCAGCTTGTTCTGAATCAAGCGGCTGCGGTTTTGCGCATCCCCAATCGTGCGCCCGGCCTCATCAATCTTTTTGCGCGCTTTTTCAAGCAGGTCGCTGAATTTTCCATATTGCGCCTTGGCGGCGGCGAGCAGCTCGCGCACCTCCTTCGCCTTTTCATTGACAGTGACTGCCTTAAAGCCGATAGAAAGAGAGTTGAGCAGCGCCGTGATCGTTGTCGGCCCGGCGATCAGCACGTTATATTGGCTCTGAATCTGCTCAGAAAGGCCGCTGCGGAGGAGGTAATCTCTGCATACAGCCCTTCGGTTGCCAGGTACAAAATAGCAAATGGAGTGGTAAGCGGCTCGTTGATGTATTTACGCACAGCTTTGGCTTCATCGCGCACGCGGGCTTCCAGCGCCTTGCGCGCTGACTCAACCCCATCCCGATCGGCCCGCCCGGCCGCATCGCAAAGCCGCACGTAATCCTCCATCGGGAATTTGGAGTCGATCGGCAGGAAGGTATCCGCGCCGTTTTCGTCGCTTGCAGGGAGCCGAACGGCAAATTCCACTCGCTCCGAAGAATTTGGCCGCGGCGCCCAATTGCGCTCGTAGCGTTGTGGGATTGTTTCATCCAAAATGCTCTCCAGCTGGACTTCGGCCCAGGTGCCGCGCGCCTTCACATTGGTCAGCACACGGTTGAGGGCAGTTACATGATCTGTCACCCCCGTGGAAAGCTCCTTCATTTCACCCAAGGATTTATACACATTTTCCAACTGGTCAGATACGGTTTTGAAGGAGCTGTCAAGTCGAGTGGAGAGAGTGCTCGTCAGCTTTTCATCAACCGTCTCCCGCATTTGGTCGAGCTTTTTCTCGTTGCTTTCCTGCATGCGCGTGATCGCGCTTTCAATCAAATGGCTCTGCTTTTCATTCTGCTGCGTGTTTTGCGTACGAATCTGATCGAGGGAGAGGCGCAGCGCCTCCGCGAGCTGCTTCTGATGCTCGTAATTTGCCCTCGTCATCTCGCCAAGCTGCCCCGCCATCTCCCGCAGGCTCTTTCCGGTTTCTTCCCGCAATGCCTGCTGGTATTGCAGAGTGTCGCGCCGGTTGCGGCCGAATTCATCCGCCGTCTGACGCGCAAGCTGCTCCAGCTGCTTGCCAAAAGCGGCAAGCTGAGCCGCGCTTTCCCGCCCAAAAGCCTGCTGCTGGGCTGTAAGCGCTTCTATCTGCCGGAGCTGGGCATCCTGTGCCTGCCTTTCCCTCCCGCTGCGTAACAAAAAAAGAATCAACACTGCGGCGCTCACGATCAGACCCGCCGCCGCTAAAAACAATTCCATATGGAGCTCCCTCGCTTTGATACAAATTCTAATCTATTATAGCAGAAAGCGCAGCGCTTTGGAATGCACGGCTGCCCAAAGTTTCAATGGGAAGCGAAACAGAATCTTTTAAAGGGGCAAAACCAATGATTTTTAAATGCCGCTTGCATCATTTATAGTTATTTGTTATAATAACAAGGAGGTAATTTTTGGGCTTCTATTGCCTGTTTTTGATTGGAGGATCATATTCTCAAAATTTAATAAGGAGAGGACAGTTACGATGAGAGTGCTAGAGAGAGAGTATCTGCCAAGAAGCGCATCGCCGGAAGAGGCGGGTGTTTCTTCTGTTGCTGTGGCAGCGTTTATGGAAGATATGAAGAAGAGCGGCATCGAAAACCACTCATTCCTGATACTTCGCCATGGCAAGGTTGCGGCGGAGTGTTTTTTTGCCCCTTTTACGAGGGATACACCACATGCGATGTATTCCGTCAGCAAAAGCTTCACTTCCACAGCAATCGGCTTTGCCGTAGAGGAGGGCCTGTTATCCCTGGATGCAAAGGTGATCGATTTTTTCCCGGAATACCGCCCCGCTCAACCGGACGAAAAGCTTGAAAAGATGACTGTGCGCCATCTGCTGACGATGACAAGCGGTAAAAACCCCTCCTTGCTGCTTGATAAAACGAAAGATCGATGGATAAAGGATTTCTTTAACGCCCCATGGATTTCCGAGCCGGGGAGATGTTCCTCTACGTGAGTGAAAACATCTATATGCTTTGCGCGATCCTTGTGCGCGTTACCGGCATCTCCGTAACGGAGTTTTTAACGCCGCGGCTCTATGAACCATTGGGGATCCCTGTGCCTTATTGGGAAACGGACCACCATGGCGTGGAAGTCGGCGGCTGGGGTTTGATGCTCCCGGTGGAGGATTTTGCAAAGTTTACGCTCTGCTATGCGCAAAACGGCGTTTATGAGGGCAAGCAGGTCATTCCCGCCCGGTGGGTGCAGGAGCGACATCGGTCCATTCCGATAATTCTGCCAATCGAGACCTCGATGCCAGCGCAGGCTACGGCTATTGCTTCTGGCAATGCGGCGGCGCAAAAAACACATACCGATCGGATGGAATGTTCTCCCAGTTCGGCATTGTTTTCAAAGATTACGATGCGCAGCTGGTCATCAACTGTGCCGAAGTCAGCGAGCAAAAAACACGGGATTGCATCTGGCGGCATTTCCCCGGCATATTCCTCAAGGAAGGAGAAGTGCCGAACTCTCCCGCTGTGGATTTGAAGGCGATGTGCGTGCAAGCGGCGCTGCCGGTGCAGAAGGCCTCCTTCCACAGTGAGATAGAGCAGCGCATTGAAGGCAGAACGATCCGCCTGCGAAAAAAGATACTCATCAATCTCATCGGATTCCCGACAAGCGTGCTCCCCTTCGCCGCAACCTATATGACGAAGGACAGGGCGGGTAATATTGATCGCATCCGCATGCATTTTGAGGAAAATGAGTGCACGATGGCCTGGGTGGAGGGCGATGAAGAAAACACCGTTGTGTGCGGTATGGATGGGCATTACCGCTATGGGCAGATCCGCCTCGGCAGATCGACTATAAGGTATGCTGCTCCGCCGCCTGGAAAGACGAACAAACGCTGGATGTTTGGATTCGCCCGCTGCAAACCATTGCAGTGCGCAAGCTTCATTTTGTATTCAAAGGGAACCGTGTGCGCATGACGCCCCGCACGACTCCTCCTCTGAAGGATATGGCATACAATATCGCGGAGGGGATTGATGATTTGGTGAAAAACCCGGTGCTCAGCAACTTGCTCAAGAAAGCCATGCACCAGGTTTGGCGAATCGCCGAGCCGGTGCATAAGGGCAGGCTGGTATAAAGCACCGCTGCAAATGCAGGAGCCTGCTGCATATTTCTGCGGCAGGGTTCCGCGGCGGGCGGAGCATAAAAGGGCCTCTTCTGACAATGCAAAGGGGAGAAATCTCAAAACGTTCTGCCTCCCCATCCTGTTTCTATAGGAAAAGCTCCAGTGCCTTTTGGAGCGGCAAAGATCATGCGGCAATAATTTGCGGAGGTGCTTTGATTGACGGGTTACCGGATCTTGATGGCGATAACGATTTTGTTGTTGGCGGGGGTCGTCCCCTTTTTTCTAAAGCCGGATGGCCAAAAAAACAAAAAATCCCTTTGCTAAAATGAATTTGTTCCACCTTTTTATCTTAGTGGGCGTGTTATCAATTCTGTTGGCTGGGCGTTTTTCCCACTATGCGCTGTGGATTTTGTGCGGTCTCGGTTTTTCCTGGCTGGGGGATTTCTTTCTTCATGTCAGCAGCAAGATGCTCTACTTCTTGCTCGGCTTGTTTAGCTTCCTCACCGCGCATATCTTCTATGTAGTAGCCTTTTGCACCGCGCTACAAAAAACATTCCCAGAGGCTGGTTTTTTAACCCTTATGAATGCCTTTGTATTGTGGCGGTTGTGATAATCGGCTTGGCGGGCTCCCGCCGTTTGCAGATCAACCCTGGGAAGCAAAACTCCCAGCCGCCTTCTATATGTGCATTTTGGTTACGATGATGGTAAAGGCCAGCTCGCTCGGCATCCGCTGCCTCATTGCGGGAACGCCGCTGTGCGGTGCGGCAGCGGCCGTGCTGATTGTTGGCTCCCTGTGTTTTGTGCTTTCGGATGCGACGTTGGCAATGCTGAACTTTGGCCTAAAAAAACATTCCCGCTTAAATGTTTCAATATCGGCACCTATTATGCGGCGCAGGTTTTGCTAGCGAGTACGATCCTGTTTTTCTAACCTGTAGCTTCCCCGTGCGGATTTCACCCAAAGGAGAGAAAGCAATTGAATGTTTTGCAAATACTGATGTTTGCTGCAATTGTGCTGGAGGTTATTTTTGTTCCTATTTTTTTAAAGAACGAATGGCCGAACCGCAGTTATCGGTCGCTCGCCTATAAACAGCTCTGCTCCGCTCTATTTTGGTGGTCGGCTTATGCGCTATATTCCATGCCAAAAAACTACTCTGCCTATTCCTGGCTGGTGCTTGGCGCTCTGGTTGGCTCCTTTATTGGGGATGCGCTGCTGCATTATGAGGCGATTATAAAAAAGAAGCAATTCTTTTTATATGGGATGATTGCATTTGCCCTGTCACATATCCTCTACCTGGCGGCATATGCTATCGCGTTCAGCAGGCTGTTTCCGGGCCAGAGCCAGTGGCCTGGTATGAGATTCTCATCCTGATTTTGGTGCTTGCTGCCGCCGCTCTCTTGATGAAGCCCCTGCAAGTGGAGGCTGGGAAGTTGAAAATTCCAATGGCCCTTTACACGGCTATTTTGGCCGCAATGGTTATCCACGCATGTTATCTAGCCATTTCCTGTGTGCGCGCAGGGTTCCCACTGCGCTTTTCCATCCTGTTTTTACTGGGGGGCGGGGCGTTGCTGTTCGCCATTTCAGACGGGACGCTGGCGCTTCTCAATTTTACGGATCGTAAAAATATTCGTTGCGCTGCCTAAACATTATTACGTATTATGCGGCACAGTGCATGCTTGCTGCCACAATCCTCTGCTTCCCCATCTAAATTTATGGTTCCCTTCTGTGCTTCCGGCCGCATTGATGCAGCCGGAAGTCTTCATTTATGGGATAAATCCATTAAAATTTGTGTTAAATTTATATAGAATTAATATTCTGTTTATATTTTTTATCGAAATCTGTTGACAGCCATCCTTTTTGAATGCTAAAGTTATAGTCTAAAAGGTGTATTACCGTCAAATGTATGGTAAAAATATCTTTTTGAAGGGGGCATATTGATGAAAAAATGCAGAAAACTTTTGGTATTGCTTCTTAGCATCGCGCTGCTGGTGGGCACAGCAGCGGTCGGAGCCGGAGCGCTTACCAACGAGAAGCATTGGGTTGGCTCCTGGAGCGCTGGAATGACGGATATCTCCGTTTCGCTTCTGGAGGGCAAAAAAAACACAGAAGGGCTATCTATTTCTCCATTTGTAAAAAATATGACTGCCCGCATTCGGTTGACGCCGACGCTTGGCGGCAATAAGGTGCGATTCTGCCTCTCCAATGAAAACGGCTCTTCGCCGCTTGTTATTGACCAGGCAAGCATTGCGCGCGCCAAAGGCGATTCCGGTGCAGAGATTGTGTCAGGGAGCAGCATCCCCGTCACGTTCAACGGCAGCCGGAAGGTTGCCATCCGGCAGGGGGCACTATCTATTGTGACCCAGTGGATATGGAGGTGCGCGCGTGGAGGATCTGTGCGTTACCTACTATGCGCAGGATTTTGGCATGGTGCAGACGATGGCCCTGTATGGCGCGACGACCTATCTGGCTTTGGTAACCACACAGAAGATCAGAAGCTCACCGGAATCAAGCTATCGTTCGGCACATTGGTTTCTGTCGTTCCGCTGCTCAGCGGATTGGATGTTTACGCGGATGCGGACGCCTATTCCATCGTTGTCATCGGCGATTCAACCACGAGCAACGATATTCCAAAACTGCTTGCCAAGCGGATCATGGACGAGACTGGTGAAAATAAGGTAGGCGTGCTGCAAAAATCGATTGTGGCAATTGCCTGCTCAGCGATGGCGTAGGGCCGACAGGAAGCATCTATGGCAAGGCCATGATCGACCGATTCCAAAAAGATGCGCTTGATCAACCCGGCGTGAAATATACGCTGGTAAAAATTGGGTTAAACGATATCCTGCATCCGCGCTGCTACAGCATGATCGGCCTGGTGCCTGAGGCCTCTGTGGAAGAGCTGGTGGCGGGTTATCAACAACTGATTGCAATGGCGCATGCGAACGGCGTAAAGATTGTGTTTGCAGAAATGTCTCCTTGGAAAGGTTACACGCGCGACCTGCTAAAAACCGGCCAAGTCGATTTGGAGTGGACGCCGGAAGCACAGGCAATGTGCGATCAGCTTACGCAATGGGTGCGCACCACCGATCAAGCCGACGGCGCAATCAACCTCGATTGCCTGAAGGATCCATCCGACCCCGCCAAGATGCCGGATGATTTCACAAGCGATGGAGCGCATTTGCTTGCACCTGCGCAGGAGCGTTTGTCGCTTCTATTGACCTTTCGCTATTTGGGATTGAGCGCCGGATCATCCTTTGACCACAGCGCCCTCCACGGAAGGAGCGATTGTTGCGCCTGAGGAACCCACACAGCCCGCTGTGACGCAGGAGCCCACTGACACGCAAAGCGAAACGCAGGCACAAATAACAGCCGATGGTACTGAGACCACACCTACCGCTCAAACACAGGCGCCGGAGATTGCCGATACCGGGGATTCTCTTGTAGTCGGAGGGGCAGTGCTCGCTTCATTGGCAGCCTGTGGCCTTTTGATCGTCACACGCAAAAAGAAATAAGGCTTTTCCGGAAGCGTAGTCAGAACAGGGCGCGTTTTAAAACGCTCATTGCGGAAACTCGTCACGAAAAAACGCGGTTTCGGGCGTGCGAAGCCAAAAAATTGCTTGCGTGAGGCAAAAACAGTTTTAAAAGGGGATCTGCCGCAAAATGCCTTGCATTTCGCGGCAGATCCTTTTAACATTCTTCTTCAACGCTCAAGAGGCATTTTTTAAATTTCGATGGTCGGAAGTCTTGCCTCTTTTAGATCACTTGCATCAGTGTACAGGGGTACACATCGGTTTTCAGCCTGTACACTGATGCTTTCCTGTTTCAATAGCCCATTGGATTATATTGTGCGAATAAGCCATATCAAAAAGACCACAGCGCCTCCATTCGCGCTGTGGTCTGAATCATTTTATGCAGGGCTGCTCACAAGCCAAGCATCTGGCGGAACATTCCCTTTTCTTTCTGCGCCTTTTTGGGCTTATAAGGAGGCGGATTCTCCAGCTTCTTCTCCGCCCGTTTGCCTGCGGGAGAATTTAAATAGCGAACGACGGCCAGCACCGGCTGAGCAAGCGTTTCGCTCATATATTCCTTTGCATTCTCTACCAACTGGGGATCTGTGTGCATCGCACCGAGGATCGTCACCGCGATGAGGCTTTGCGTTTCATTTGTGCCATCCTCATAGATATCATCTAGGAGGTTAAACAGCTTCTTCATACGTTGTTTATCATTTTGCCGAATCGTTTGCATTGCAGCCGGCGTGCCATACTCACGGAAGAACTCCTCCGCAAGAAAGTCGCCGTATTTTTCAATATTGGCTTTATACATTTCGCGCAATTCAGGATACATGGTGGTAAACCGGCTGGCAAGCGTATTCGGATCATAGGCAAGTGCGCCGCTTTTCGCTGCGGATTTAGAAACGGGCGTGGGAAGCTTTGTTTTCGCAGTGCCACGATCTTTTTTCCCAATTTTTGACGCACAGTGTCAGAAAACTCATTGCCGATATAGCGAATATCCTTGTCATCCGCCGTAGAAGGGTCAAACAGGGAGAGGGAGGCCTGCTTATAATCCTCATCGGTTGCCTCGGAGGCGTTGATATCTGTGCAGAGGAGAACCATGCGCTCCCCTTTATACGCAATCCGGACGGCTCCCTTCCCGCCTTGGAAGCTGATGAGCAGCTTGTCCGCCTGCTCCTCAATTGGGATTTCGCTTTTACGGACGCCCAGCGGGTAAACCGGCTCAAAGCCGTTTTCCTCTAAAACCGGTGAAACGCTTTTATAAATAAGCGCCAATGCCTCTTTTATTTCCATGCGGCTGACTCTCCTCCATTGGGATGCTTTTGATCCAAAAAATAATTATTGCTTATTATAGCATACCCGAACCGGTTTGTCATCCTATTCTTTTTCCGAGGCAGTATAAACGAAATCTTCCGGCGTCTGCCAAGCTTTGCCTTTGTGTGTAAAAAGCTTGCGAAACCTATGCTTGCTGTGGTAAGATGGATTGAAATATTTTACGAGGTGATAGGGTTTGCCCGTTTCAAAAGACCATATCCGAAATTTTTGCATCATTGCACATATCGATCACGGGAAGTCAACCTTGGCGGACCGGCTGCTGGAATTAACCCAATCTGTCGCCAAGCGGGATATGACAGAGCAGCTGCTGGATAATATGGATCTGGAGCGCGAGCGCGGGATTACCATAAAGGCCCACGCAGTAAAGCTCGACTATACCGCGCAGGACGGGCAGACCTATGAGCTTAACCTGATCGACACACCCGGCCATGTGGATTTTAACTATGAGGTTTCTCGCTCTTTAGCAGCCTGCGAAGCGCGGTTCTGATCATTGATGCGTCGCAGGGCATTGAAGCGCAAACGCTGGCGAATACCTATCTCGCGCTGGATCATGATCTGGAGCTCGTTCCGGTTGTGAATAAAATTGACCTTCCCGCCGCAGAGCCGGAACGCGTCGCGCAAGAGGTGGAGGATGTAATCGGCCTGCCATGCATGGAGGCACCTCGCGTTTCCGCCAAAACCGGCGAGAATGTGGAGCAGGTGCTCGAACGCATTGTACAGGACATTCCTGCCCCCACGGGGGATGACGACCTTCCGCTGCGCGCCCTGGTATTTGATTCAATATATGACAGCTACAGGGGCGTTATCGTTTATGTGCGGCTGATGGATGGCTCCATCCGAGCAGGGGATACCATGCGCTTTATGTCCACGGGCGCAGAGTTTACCGTTGTGGAAGTCGGCTATATGCGTGCAACCGCAATGGAGCCGCCGAGCGCCTCTGTGCGGGAGAAGTCGGCTATATTACCGCATCCATCAAAACAGTGCGCGATGCGCAGGTGGGCGATACCGTCACATTGGCCAATAACCCGGCCGCGGAAAGCCTGCCTGGTTACCGCAGGGCAAATCCTATGGTATTTTGCGGCGTTTATCCGGCGGACGGCGCGGATTATGAGGCGCTGCGCGATGCGCTGGAAAAATTGCAGCTCAACGACGCTTCCCTCTCCTATGAGCCGGAAACCTCCGGCGCGCTTGGCTTCGGCTTCCGGTGCGGCTTTTTGGGGCTGCTGCACTTGGAAATTATTCAGGAGCGCCTGGAGCGCGAATATGATCTCGATTTAGTGACAACCATCCCCAGTGTTGTTTACCGAATTCATATGACGGACGGCGAATGCCTGGAGGTCGATAATCCCACCCACTACCCCGATCCCGCAAGGATTGATTTTTGTGAGGAGCCGATGACAAATGCTCATATCTATGCGCCTCTGATTATGTCGGCGCGATTATGGAGCTGTGCCAGGATCGTCGCGGCGTGTTTCGGGATATGACCTATCTTGCCGCTGATCGTGTGGATATCCATTATGAGCTACCGCTCAATGAGATCATTTACGATTTCTTCGATGCGCTCAAATCCCGCACGCGGGGCTATGCCTCTTTTGATTATGAGATTTCAGAATACCAGCGCTCGGATCTTGTCAAGCTCGATGTTCTGTTGAATGGGGATGCGGTTGATGCGCTGTCGTTCATCATCCATACGGAGAAAGCGTATGCGCGTGCGCGGAAGATTGCGGAGAAACTGAAAGAAAATATCCCGCGCCAAATGTTTGAAATTCCGATCCAGATCGGCATTGGTGGAAAAATCATTGCGCGCGAAACCGTCAAGGCGATGCGCAAGGATGTGTTGGCCAAGTGCTACGGGGGCGATATCACCCGCAAAAAGAAGCTGCTGGAAAAGCAGAAGGAAGGCAAGAAACGTATGCGTCATTTCGCACAGTCGAAGTGCCGACAGGCAGGCGTTTAGTGGCCGGTTGCTC
>ENA-OQCX01000650-OQCX01000650.1-human-gut-metagenome-genome-assembly--contig:-NODE-650-length-17845-cov-2.427926_pt1 | contig 17845 bp, 23 predicted proteins | sample MGYA00242762_ERZ504587 | MGnify/ENA primary metagenome ERZ504587 (study PRJEB26092, sample SAMD00036337) | human gut metagenome | host: Homo sapiens | study: EMG produced TPA metagenomics assembly of... | reverse complement strand
ATTTTTGTTTTCCAGACAGAATCATCGAATTCTTCCAGGAGAAATTTGTTTGGTGTGTTGATGGAAGGTATGGAATGCCTTTTTGAACAGGCTGTTTTGTAGTTCAGTACAGCACCATAATCGACTTTTGTGGAATCAACTCCGGGATCGGATAGAGATCATCTTTGGTGATCAGCTCCAGCTCGACCAGGTCGTCCGGACTGATCAGGAGAGTCTGTCCTGCAAAAGCAGAAAAGCTCTGATATGGAGAATCGCCGAAACCGGTCGGGCCAAGCGGCAGAACCTGCCATAAACTCTGGCCGGAAGCCTTTAGAAAGTCGATAAAGTCATAAGCCCCTGACCGAGATCTCCAATACCGTACGGAGAAGGGAAGGAGGTCGGATGCACAAGTACACCCGAAAGTCTTGTGTGCAGTGTATTCATTGGTATGCCCTCTCTTTAATATATAATAGTTTTTCATAAAAAGATGCTGGTTTCAGGTTTTTGCCCCTGGCATCTTGAATACTGGATACATACGGATTGCTTCGCTGGAATGCAGCTTTCGCAATCCTGAAAACATTCGGAATCCACGGATTTACTGCGTAAATCGTTACTTCCTCATGTTTTTACGGTCTGCCAATACAGCCACTTTATCCTGCAAGCAGGAAAAGTGGCTGTGCTTGCAGACCTATGTATCCAGTATACCGTATGGTATAGGGAAGTGCAAGCGGGATTTTGTGAAAATGCACACAGGATTCTTTCTTTTTAGAAGGAGATATGCTATACTGAACGGAAAAAAGCGAGTTACGGACCTCTCCTTTTCGGCGGGGATAACGACTGCGCGGAAAGCAGGTAAGGTCTATGTACTTAATGATTGATAATTACGATTCTTTTGTATACAATCTCAGAGCCTATTTTGAAGAAGCGGGACATGAGATTCTTGTTGTGGAAAACGACGGCATCACGATCCGTCAGATCCGTCAGGTGAAGCCGGAGGGGATCATCATTTCTCCGGGACGAAAACTCCGGCAGATGCAGGTATTTCGGCGGAAGTGATCCGTGAATTTACAGGTGAGATTCCGATTCTTGGTGTCTGCCTCGGACATCAGACGATCGGTTATGTGGCAGGGGCGCTCGTTCGCAAAGGGATGCGCCCGATGCACGGCAAATTAAGCCCGCTGACGCACTCAGGCGAGGGTCTTTTTTCAGGGACTGCCGCAGGATTTCCTGGTGACGAGATATCATTCACTGGTGATCGATGAGGCAACGCTGCCGCAGGAGTATCAGGTGGATGCAAGGACAGATGATCAGGCTGTGATGGCGATTTCGCACTGCACGTATCCGGTCTACGGTGTGCAGTTTCATCCGGAGGCAGTGCTGACACAGTACGGCCACGAACTTCTGGAGAATTTCCACTGTTTCTGCCAGCAGTGGAAGCAGGAGGTGGCATCTTATGCATAAGATCAGGGAAATCAGAGAATATCCGCCGATCCATGTTTTATTTTCCGGATGGAAGGAGGAGAAGGATATTGTTTTTCTGGATTCTTCGCTGGAAAACAGGCTTGGACGCTACTCCATCATCGGGCGCAGACCGTATCAGAAGCTGGTGCAGAGAGAGGATGGGTTTTATGTGAACGGCGAAAAGCAGGAAGTGACCTTTGAGGATTATCTGCGCACTTATCTGAAGGAACATCCGGACAGCAATGAAAGTGACCTGCCGATCGTTTCCGGTGCGATGGGTTATTTTTCCTATGACTATGGAAGGCAGAAAGAAAAGGTAAAGGCAAGTCATCCAAAAGAGGTGGACATGCCGGAGGTAATCCTCTGTTTTTACGACAATTTTATTATTGAGGATCATCAGGAAAAGCGTTTTTATCTTGTGGCAAACGATCAGACGGAAGAGGTGGATACGCTGCTTGATGATGTGGAAAACATGGCCGCAGAAATGTATACTCTGTGGAAAAACGGTCAGATTCCGGAAGCAAAGGACGATCACAGTGCAATAAAAGTAATGCCGAATTTCACAAAAGAAGCCTATAAACAGGCAGTGAAAGACATGATGGACTACATTGTGGAAGGCGATATTTATATTGCAAATATGACACAGCATCTTACCGTGGAGAGCAGGCGTGCACCTTATGATGTGTTCTGTTCGCTTCGCAGGGACAATCCTTCACCGTTTGGTGGTTATTTAAACTATGAAGATCTGCAGATTGTCAGTGCGTCTCCGGAGCGTTTTCTGCAGATGCGTGGTGGTGTTGTGGCGACCAGGCCGATCAAAGGCACCAGAAAGCGAGGAGCCACCAAAGAAGAAGATGCAGTGATGCGAAAAGAGCTGGAAGAGTCAGATAAGGATAAGAGTGAACTTCTTATGATTGTCGATCTGGAACGAAATGATCTGAACCGTGTCTGCATACCGGGAAGCGTCAAAGTAACGGAAATGTACAGCATTGAGACGTATGCGACGGTCTTTCATCTGGTATCAGAAGTACAGGGAAGGCTTGCAGAAGGCAAAAATGTCGTGGATCTTCTGGAAGCAGCTTTTCCGGGCGGCTCGATCACCGGAGCACCGAAACTGCGGGCGATGGAGATCATCGAGGAGCTGGAGCATGGCCGCCGCAATCTTTATACCGGCTCGATCGGTTACGTGACGCTTGACGGTGACTGTGATTTCAACATCGTGATCCGCACAGCGGTACATAAAAATGGAACATATTATCTCGGAGTCGGTGGCGGGATCACCTGCGAGTCTGAGACAGAGTTTGAATACGAAGAGACGCTTCAGAAGGCAAAGGCGGTTCTGCAGGCGCTGGAAGGGAGAAAAGAAATTGATAAAATATCTGTTGTTTGATCTGGACGGAACGATCACGGATTCTGCGGACGGAATCACAGCTTCCGTTTCCTATGCACTGGAACATATGGGGATTTCCGAAGAAAAGAGTAATCTTTATCGTTTTGTAGGACCGCCTCTTGTGGATTCTTTCAGGGATTTTACGGGTTTGGTGAAAAAGAGGCGCAGGAAGGCGTGCGTCTTTACCGTGAATACTATGCCGCGAAAGGCATTTTCGAAAACAAAGTTTATCCGGGAATTCCACATTTGCTGAAAAAATGCAGAGAACAGGGAAAAAAAGTGATTCTGGCGACATCAAAGCCAGAGGTCTATGCAAAACAGATCCTGGAACATTTCAAACTGGCAGAGTATTTTGACGATATTCAGGGAAGCTCCATGGACGGCAGCAAAATACAGAAAGAAGATGTGATACAGTCTGCTCTTTTGGACAATGGGATCACCGATATGCAGGAAGTACTGATGATCGGAGACCGCAAACATGATGTGATCGGTTCAGGCAAATTCGGGATTTCCTGCGTCGGTGTGCTCTATGGATATGGCAGCAGGGAAGAACTGGAGATGTGCGGTGCAAAATGGATCACAGATACGGTAGAAGATCTCGAAGCATTTCTGGATCGTATCTGAAAGGGGCAGAAAATGCAAAACAAAACAGAAGAAAAGAAAAGCAGCACCGCAACAGTTCTGGCAGATGACGGATTCTATTTTGGAATCGGAGCGTTTGAGACGATCGCAGTAGAAGATGGTGTGCCGCAGCTTCTTGAATGGCATCTGGAGCGGCTGCGTAAAAGTCTGGCTTTTTTTGGAATAGATCAGAACGTGAAGGAGCAGGAAGTACTGACATATCTGAATATCTGTCCGCAGTCAGAAGAAAAGCAGCACGGGGCATTTAAGATCACGGTGACAGCAGAAAACAAACTATTTGGTCTGCGGAAAAATACCTATACGAAAGAACAGTATCAGAAGGGATTTCGGCTGGGGATTTCTGAAATCCGAAGAATGAGACTTCGCCGATCACGTATCATAAGACGCTTGGGATTGCAGACAATATCATGGAAAAGCGAAATGCCAGGAAAAGCGGACTGGATGAAAAGATTTTTCTTAATCAGAAAGGGCAGATCAGCGAGGGCTGCACGACAAACATTTTTTTTTATACAGGGAAACAGACTGGTCACACCGCCTGTCAGCAGTGGGATGCTGCCTGGAGTGATGCGAAGATATATCATAGAAGAAGCCGGAAGAAGGGGAGTACTTCTGGAAGAAAAGGAATTGTATCCGGAAGAGACAGATCAGTTTGACGGATGTTTTGTGACGAACTCGCTGCTTGGTGTGATGCCGGCAGCAAGTTTTGAAGAACAAAAATTTGATACAGCGAAAGTGTTGCGGTTTATGGAAAAATTCCATTATAAATTGCAGTGATGAAAGAAGGAAAAGGTTTACACAATATTTGTAGCAAAGAAAGAGAATGAAGCGTTATATTAATAAGAGGCAGCGTGGGCTGCAAGGGGAGAAAAAATGTTACTACTGATAAGCGGGTTTGGTGATGAAACCAGAAAGCTGGAATTTGAGCAGATTTATGAGCAGAATTACCGCACGATGTATTATGTAGCTCTTAAAATTTTAAAGAACAAAGAAGAGGCAGAGGATGCTGTTCACAGTGCATTTGTAAAGCTGGCAGAGAAGTATGATACTTACCGGCATCTGACACCGCAGGAGATGACAAGTCTGTGCGTGATCATCGTGAAGAACAAATGTCTGGATATGCTCCGTGTATCCAAAAGCGGGATCCAGTCAGAGCTTGAGAAAGTGGACTATGCACTTCATGATGAGAAGGATCAGCCACTGGAAAATGTGATAAAGGAAGAGGGAGAAAATGAGCTTTTGGAGGCAATGAAGGTTCTGCCGGAGAAGCTGCGCCTGGTGCTGGAACTTCGCTATTTCCATGAATACAGCAACAGTGAGATCGCTCAGATTCTTGATATCAGCAAAAAGAACGTAGAGATTCGCCTGTATCGTGCTAAAAAGAAAATGAAGGAGGTGCTGCAAAATGAAAGAGGGTGACAGAAAATTTGAGAAATTGTTAAAAGAGGCAGTTTGCAGCTACCACAAAGAGAAGATGGATGCCCTGCCTTCAGAAGAAGAGCTGCAGGATATTCAACTGTCAGATGATTTTTACCGGAAAATAGACGGACTTTTGAAAAAGCAGAAGCACAGATGGAGGTATCGCTTTGTGCGCTATGGAGCAGTTGCCGCCTGTCTTCTGCTGTTTATGTCTGGCACGGTCGGAGCGGCGGCCTATGCATTGCTGGGAGCAGAAAATTTCAAGACTTTTTTCCGGAAAATGCCAGAGAATCTAATATAGAAGACAGTGCAGTGATGAATCTTGAGCAGCTGACAGACATGGCGGTGACGACAGTGGGAACTGTTTACGAGGATGACAGTATCCGCCTGGATCTCAAAGGGCTGATCAAGAGCGGAAACCGTTTTTCGATGATTGTAGAAGGCACGTTAAAGCAAGAGGATCAGATCGTGGCAGCAGATGGACCACAGGAAGTGCATCAGTATGGTTTTCTGGATACGGAGATCAATGCAGACCAGGATCTCACGGCGAGCAGCACTTATTATTTCCGCGAAGACGATAAGAATCTGAAGGCAAATCAGTTTGTCTATATGACAACGTATTCTGCGGAGACCGGATTTGACAGTGAGCAATATGAGTTTATGTTCCATGATTTTGGATATTATCAGGAAGATGAGATGGACGAAGAGGCAAAAGAAGAAACAGCAGAAGACAGTACATCAGCCATCAGCAGCATGGAAGATGGCGGCATACTGGAAACTCCGGTTGCCACATGTTCCGGTATCTGGAGGTTTACCGTGGACATGGATCAGGCAGAAGATATTTCTTACAGGCAGACATATCACAAAACGATTTCAGAGGGAGAACAGCAGATCAGCATAGACAGTATGGTGCTCTCTCCGATGGGATGTTCCGTGTACATGACGCTGCCGGAAGAACAGAAAGATTCCGGCAAATATTTTGACAACGTACATATCCGCCTGAAAAACGGCAGTTTGTTATCTGAAGAGTGCTATGAGATGGGGATTACAGACTGTGAACTTTCCGGTGATGAGGAAATGCAGAACGATACAGAAGTTTCCAGAGAGTTTGATTTTGAGTTCCGTGTGCCGATCGATATCCGGCAGGTAAAAGCGATTGAGATTTTCGGTGAATCCATAGAAGTTGATCCAGAAAAATAAGATGCTGCAGGGTCAAAAGATGAATAAAGAAAAGTGACAGACCGTATACTGTTAAAAACAGCGGGGAGGTTTGAAGACGATCCGGGCAGAAAAATGGCTGACATGGATTTCTGCTATCGTTTTGCTGAGTCTGTGTCTTGTGGGATGTTCTCTGACAGATGGAGAGCAAAAGCGTGTTGCAGTGGAGTTTCAGGTAGTTCCTTTTGATGAGGCTCCACAGAAACTGCAGGAGATTGTGGAAAACCATAAAAAAGAAGAAATCAAGATGACCTGGGAAGGGGAAGAAGGGCTGTATCTGATCCGCGGTTATGGAGAACAGCCGACTGGCGCTATAGTATCAGTGCGGATGCGGTAGAACTGTCGGAAGACGGACTTCATGTGACGACTACACTGATACCGCCGCCGCAGGTACCTGCTGCCAGGGAAGCTTCTTATCCGTGTATCATTCTTTTTGTGGAAAATACGGGGCAGGAAGTTACCTTTGAATCATGACAGGAAAAGCAAGGTCTAAGAAAAATCCCTTTTGCATACATTGATTTGAGATGATGCGAAAGGGGTTTTTTATGGATATATTGAAGAAAAACATACGCATGAGCAGCAGAAAAAGTCAGGCAATGAACCAGATTACCCTGGAAGAAGATATGAATGTGCCGGACAGCAAGGCAGATGCGGCGGGAATTATCCAACAGCGCGGAAGAATCAAAGTGGAAGAAAGTAAAATCCTGGAAAATCAGATCCTGACAACCGGATATCTGGAAGTATGGATTCTTTATCTGTCGGACAGTGAAAATCATCAGGTTCACAGACTTCAGGCGAGACTTCCTTTTACGGAAAAACTGAATCTGGAAGGGGCAAAACCAGGTGACAACATCAGTTTGAAGTGGGAAATCGAAGATATTCGGGTACAGCTTATCAATTCCAGAAAGATCAGTATTCAGGCACTTGTGACTTTTAAAGCAGCGGTGGAAGAACTTTATGACGCACAGGCAGCTGTGGAAATCAAAGAATTTCCGAATATCAGTGTAAAAACAAAAGAAATCCATCCGCTTTCCATGCAGGTGCAGAAAAAAGATATTTTCCGAATCAAAGACGAGATCAGTCTGGCATCCAACAAACCTAATATCGGTGAAGTATTGTGGGAAAGCATACAGCTTCGCTCCTGGGATGTACGGGTGCAGGATGGAAGTCTTTCCATCAAAGGGGAATTGTTTGTATTTGTGCTTTATGCAGCAGATGATGAAGAAGGGACGAGGCAGTGGATTGAATCGGTTGTTCCATTTCAGGGAGAAACAGAATGCGCCGGATGCAGACCGGAAATGATACCGGATATCGAAGCAGTGCTGGCAGAGAGTACGCTGGAAGTGCGTCCGGACTATGACGGTGAAGAAAGAATCTTACAACTGGATGCAGTGCTGGAACTTGATATCCGAATCTATGAAGAGGATGCAGTACGGATACTGGAAGATGTTTATACACCATCGAAAGATCTGGTTCCGGTTTTTCAGGAGGAAACTTACGAGAGTCTGCTGATCCGCAATTATGCAAAGAGCAGGGTTTCAGACCGAATTCATATTTCCGGAACAGCGCCGAAGCTTTTGCAGATCTGCCATTGCAGCGGAGAAGTGAAAGTGGATGAAATCATAAAAACAGAACAGGGAATCCGGATGGAGGGTGCAGTGGCGGTTTCTGTTCTATATATCACAGCAGACGACGATCGTCCTTTTGCAGTGCTTGAAGGTGTAATTCCGTTTTCGCATGAAATGGAGGCAGAAGGGATAGCAAAGGAATGTCGCTTTCATTTGCAGCCGCAACTGGAACAGTTGACGGCATCCATGCTTGGGGGAGAAGAAGTAGAACTGAAGGGAACGATCAGCCTGAATCTGTTTGCGGTCTATATCCGGCATCAGAACTGCATCCGTGATATCGAAGAAAAAGAACTGGATCTGAAAAAAATACAGGACAGTCCTGGGATTATATGTTATGTAGTGCAGCCGGAAGATACGCTGTGGGATATTGCAAAAAAATATTATACAACACCGGAATACCTGAAAAAATTGAACCAGTTAAAAGAAGAAATCAGACCGGGAGAGAAACTTTTGCTGGTAAAATCTGCAGCAGTTTAAAAGCAGTATTGACGGTTATGTATTTTTAGTGATACAATATAGAAAAAATTGTATACAAAATGCAAAAGACGAGGTGCAAATGAGAGAGATCAAGCTGAAAGCAATGGCAAAAATCAATCTTGGACTGGATGTAGTCCGAAAAAGAGAAGATGGCTATCATGAAGTGCGTATGATCATGCAGACCATCCGCATGTATGATCAGATTATGCTTACAGAGCAAAAAGAGCCGGGGATAAAAGTGAAAACCAATGTCAGTTTCCTTCCGGTGAATGAAGACAATCTGGTTTATAAGGCAGCAAAACTTCTGATGGATGAATTTCAGGTGACTTCCGGTGTGGAGATCGATCTGCGGAAATTTATCCCGACCGCAGCCGGGATGGGCGGTGGAAGTTCGGATGCGGCGGCTGTTCTTGTTGGTGTGAACCGTATGTTCAAGCTGGGACTTAGCAAACAGCAGCTTTATGGAGCGCTCTGTGGCAATTGGTGCGGATGTGCCGTTCTGTGTACTGCGCGGCACAGCACTCGCAGAAGGAATCGGTGAGGTTCTCACACCGCTTCCGCCGCTTCCGAAGTGCTTTGTCCTGATCGCAAAACCGCCGATCAATGTATCCACAAAGTTTGTCTACACAAACTTAAGAGCGAATGAACTTACCTGGCATCCGGATATTGACGGACAGATCCAGGCTCTGCGGGATGGAGATCTGGAAGAGATCTGCAGGAAAATGGGAAATGTCCTGGAAAACGTTACGATTCCTGCTTACCCGATCATTTCGACGATCAAAGAGAAAATGCTGCAGTGCGGTGCGGTAAATGCCATGATGAGCGGCAGCGGTCCGACGGTGTTTGGCATTTTCAGTGAGCGGGAGCAGGCAGAAAAAGCAGCAGAGCTTCTGCGTGAGGAAGAAAAATCAGACAGGTGTTTGTAACGACGGCCCTGTAATCAGAAATACGGAGGAAAATAAATGACAGGCGATTTTCAACTGGAGATGAATGAATACCTTCCGCTTCGGGATGTTGTATTCCAGACTTTGCGGCAGGCGATTTTAAAAGGCGAACTGAAACCAGGAGAACGACTGATGGAGATCCAACTGGCACAGAAACTTGGCGTGAGCGTACTCCGGTGCGTGAGGCGATCCGTAAGCTGGAACTGGAGGGTCTGGTATTGATGATACCAAGAAAAGGTGCGGAAGTGGCAGAGATCACGATCAAGGATCTGGAAGACGTTCTGGAGGTACGTGCGGCACTGGAAGAACTGGCGGTCTGCGATGCATGCGAAAATATCACCGAGGAACAGATTCTGGCATTAAAAGAAGCAGCAGATAATTTCCGGGTGGCTCTGGAATCCGATGACCTGGTAAAATGTGCGGAAACGGATATGGCATTTCACGAAGTTATTTACAGTGCGACAAATAATAAACGCCTTCTGCAGATCTTAAACAATTTAAGAGAACAGATGTACCGTTACCGCATGGAGTATCTCAAAGAACCAGGCACACATAAACTGCTTTTAAAAGAGCATGAGGCAATTTACAGTGCACTGAAAAAGCATGATAAAACGGAGGCAGGCAGTGCGATCCGTATTCATATCGAAAATCAGAGACGTTCAATCATCAGCAGTCTGCGAGATGCCGGAAGAGTAAAAGAATAAGTATAAAAAAAAGAAAACTGGTAAATAATAGGAAAGAGTGAACAGGAAAACACTCTTTCCTATTTTTTGAAGAATTGCGAGAGTTGCTTTGCAACGAAGCAATTCGCAGGACATCAAAATAATATATGCATCAGTTTGTACAGTAAAGCGAAGTCAAACATGAGCCGGGGGGATACGCAGATGCGAATTTCAACGATTCTTTCAGAAAATCAACGGGAAGTGCAAAAGCAGATTGAAAACTGTGCGGATATCATTTTCCGCCCGCTTCAGATCGGGGAAAAGGAGAAAACAGAAGCTTTTCTGATCTATATCGAAGCGGCGGTCAGCAATGTGATGCTGGAAGATTCCATCATCGGAAAACTTTTAAACCGGCTGCTTTCCATGGATACAGAAGAAATCTACGGCACGCTGGAAAACAACCGTCTTGGGATTTCGGATACAAAAGAACTTTTTACACTGGAGGAAGCGATGGCGGCGATGTTTGCCGGGAATGCAGTCCTGTTTGCAGATGGTTATGACCGGGCGGTCAAGATCGGAAGCAAAGGCTATCCAGGAAGTGGTGTCCAGAAAACAGATTCGGAGAAAGGTCTGCGAGGCTCTAAGGAAGCATTTTCTGAGTCTGTAAAGACGAATACCTCCCTGATAAGAAAACGAATACGAAATGCAAAGATGAAAGTCGAAGAAAAACAGGTGGGGCGCTATTCTGCGACAACAACAGCACTTTTGTATCTGGACGGTGTGGTGTATCCGCCGCTCTGTGAAGAAATGAGAAAACGGCTGGATGCGTTTGAGGTGGACGGCATTGAAGATGGCGGAATGATCGAATATCTGACGCAGAAAAAAGGGGAAGGACGATTCCCGGTTTATCAGACAACAGAACGTCCGGATCGTGCAGCACAGGCAGTTCTGGAAGGACGTATAGTGCTTCTGACGGACAATTCCCCTGAGGCTCTGATCTTTCCGGCGACGTTAAACAGCGTGTTTCAGACAGCAGATGATTATTACCGCAATGAACGGATCGTCACTTTTCTGCGGCTGATCCGTTATGTGGCTGCTTTTCTGGCTCTGGCTCTTCCAGGTCTGTATGTGGCGGCAGCGACGTTTCACCCGCAGCTTCTGCCGGGGAATCTGATCCGCTCCATGGCGGAGGCAAGAAACGGCGTACCTTTTCCAACGGCGGCGGAAGTCCTTCTGATGGAGTTGTCCTTTGAACTGCTGCGGGAAGCCGGGCTTCGCATGCCTGGACCGGCGGGCAATACGATCGGGATTGTCGGAGGGCTGATCGTCGGACAGGCAGCAGTCAGTGCCAATCTGGTCAGCCCGATCACGGTGACGGTGGCGGCTCTGACGGCACTTGGGTCCTTTTCCATACCAAACGAAGAACTCTCCGAAGTATTCCGGCTCTGGAAATATGGAATCCTGCTTTTGGGTATCTGTTTTGGGATTCTGGGCGTGATGCTTGGCTGTTTTCTTCTGCTGATGCTGATGGCAGAGCAGGAAAGTTACGGGATTCCCTGGCTTTATCCTTATGTGGGCGGCAATCTTAATGAAGGGGCAGATGAAAAAGATTCCATGTTTCTGGCAGCAGCAAGGAAACGGAAACGCAGACCGATCTTTGCAAAATGGGGAAATCGCATCCGGTTTCGCAGAAAATCCTGAAATACAGAAATTCAAGAATGTCACTGGCATTTTTGCTGTAAAATATCCGGATGCAAAATATAGAAAATGTCAGGAGGGGAAGGCATTATGTTTGGCAGAAACGGAAAAATTTCAGAAAGACAGATCAGAAGGATCCTGATCCTTGAGCAGGCTGCAAAAATCGGTTTGCTGCTGCCTTTGCTGGCACAGCTTCCGGAGGGCGGATTTTCTATCTGGCCGTGGGTTTTGATGACGGTCCTGACCTTTCTCTATCTGAAGATCATGCTGGATTTTATACAAAAACTGCCGCGGGATCCTGCCACAGACAGAAAAAAAGGAATGGGGAACAGAGCAGTTACGATCCTGGCAGCGGTATATGGAATCTATGGATTTGCAGATGTGTTTCTGTTACTTTGTCTGTTTGCTGAAGTGGCACAATGTTTCCTTTTGCCGGAACAGAAAATATGGATGTTGATTTTGCCTGCGGCAGCCGTCAGCAGTTTTGCGGCAGATCACAGACTGGAAATCAAGGCGAAATTTTTAGAGGTACTATGTCCGATTCTGTTCTTTCCGGTGCTGCTGCTTCTTCTGGTTCTGGCGGTTCTTACGATCAGAGGCGGGCAGTTTGGGACACTTGGAGAAATGATGCAGCCATCTGCTCCTGGCAACATATGGAGCACCGGTATCACTATGCTGCCTGTTTTTGCAGATCTTGGGTGCAGAGTATTTCTGCAAAGAGAAACAGAAGAACGGAAAAATGGAGAAAACCTCCGGAAAACAACAGGATGTATGCTGACCGGAAGTTTGCTGCTTTTGATCCTTTTACAGGCCATTTTTGGAGCAGGCGGTATCCGCACCCTGCCATTTCCTGTCATTACTGCGATGAGCAATTCCAAAATCCGGGGGATTTTTCTACAGCGCTGGGATGTTTTGTTTGCAGTACTGTTTCTTGGCATGGTCTGTGGGGAACTGGTATTGGGGTTTTCCGTTCTTGGGACTTGCAGCGAACGACTCCTGCCCGGAAAAAAGAAAAAGTGGAAATGGTGGCTCGTGGCAGCGGCAGCCAGTGCGGCGGCATGCGTAAGACCGTCTTATGAAAAGAGCGTGCAGATGTATGTAATGGTGAGTCTGGGATTTCTGGTAATCTCGGTGATGATGGCATTTGTGGTACAAGGTGGGCAAGAAAGAAGGGAACGAGTATGAAGAAAAAGAGGATAAAAGAGAGAGAAGCCAGAAAAACAGATCGTACACATCGAAAAAAACTCTGGAGAGTGTTCCTTGGCATCACCTGGATTTTGCTGACCGTTTGTTTTGGTGGCTGTGGAAGAGAATTGGAAGAACGGGAGTTCCCGGACACGCTTGTAATCCGGGACAGTGCGGTTCCATTTGAGAAATATTTGCAGACAGAACAGGATAAAAGCAGCAAATACCTGGATTATGGACAGGTACGCTGTGTCCTGCTGGAAGATGCTCTGGCAGAAGATGATGAAAAACTGGGAGAAATCCTGCTGACATTAGAGAAACACCCGGTTTTTTCCAGAAATATCTATTTTTTCACAGCAGATGACACAGCATTGAAACAGCAGGAAAAGCAGGTGGGAGAAGAATTGCAGGATTTAATCGGATTTTATCAGAAAAGTACGAACCATAAAAGAGAAGCTGCCACACTTGGAAGTCTTCTGTACCGTCTGCACAACGGAAGCGGGGAACATAAAATTTTAAAACTCAAAGGAGAGGCTGGCAAACTTGTGCCACAGAAGTATATATTGGTTTTAAATACGACAGGTACGGTAAAAATGTACCATGCAAAAAAAGCAGTTTATGAGAAAGAAAAACAGCAAAAAGAAGAGACGGCTGATGAAATCCAACAGGGAATCGCAAAGGAAATCCTGCGTTTTCATGTGCTGGCAAACAGCGACAGCGAAGAAGACCAGAAACTGAAACTGGCAGTCAAAGACCGGCTGGTGGATGATATGAAAGACATTCTGGACGGGGCAGAAAATGTGAAGGAAACAAAAAAACGTATCAAAGAGAATAAGGAAAAAATCCGTCTTGCGGCAGAACGGGAGATTCAGAAACAGGGATATACCTATCCGGTGAGTGTAAGTCTGGAAAAGTGCTATTTTCCGATGAAAACCTATGGGGACTGCACCTTTCCGGCAGGAGTGTATGAGGCACTGCGCGTCTGCATCGGGAAAGCAAAAGGCAGAAACTGGTGGTGTGTGCTTTATCCCAGTCTCTGCTTTGCTGACAGCGTAAATGCCATCGTACCGGATGAAAAAAAACAGGAGCTGAAAAACATCCTCACCGAAGAAGAATACGACAGTCTGTTTGACTGGCGTGAAGATGATTATCAGATCAGATCCGGATTTTTGAGATTGTGGAGAAAAATTTTCTAGCCGCGGATCAGTGCCAGAAGTTCTTCTTTTGACTGAACACCAATGGTTTTTCCGACAACTTCTCCATTTTTAAATACAATAAAGAACGGGACGGACATGATACGATATTTGCTTACCAGATCCGGATATTCATCAATATCGACCTGTCCGACCTTAAAATCTTCTTCCCTGTCAAGTTCTTCGAGAACCGGATGCATAGACTTGCATGGACCGCACCAGGTGGCAAAAAAATCAACGAGAACAGGTTTATCTGATTGAAGTACTTCCTTTTCAAAATTTTCACTTGTAAAAGTCAACATAAAAATCATTCCTTTCTTTTGCAGCTCTGTAATTCATGTTATACTGGCTTTGAAATTTAAGCTTACAGTAAACGTGCCGCAGCTATTTTCAGATTTGATATCTTCAAGGTTAGTATACCACAATCAACAAAAAATAATAGTAGCTTTTGCAACAAAATACAAATTTGAAATGAAGACAGAATTGTGGGAATGGCGTTGAGCAAAGCAGTTTGTGGGCATTTTTCGAAGAAGGAAAGAAAGCATATGCAGGATTTTCGGGAAGATGAGAAAGAATCATTATCGGATCATGCTGGTGGAGGATGACACGACGATCACACGTGTTTTGAAACGGCAGCTGGAGCGATGGGGATATGAAGTATTTGACACGGTGGATTTTGAACATGTGATGGAAGCATTTGCCGGGTGGAAACCGGATCTGGTGATGATGGATCTGACGCTTCCGTTTTTCAATGGCTATTACTGGTGCAGCGAGATACGAAAAGTAAGTGATGTACCTATCATTGTGATCTCATCTGCAGGAGATGACATGAATCTTGTCATGGCGATCAACATGGGAGCAGATGATTTTCTGGCAAAACCGTTCAGTATGGAAGTGGTTGTAGCCAAAATACAGGCAGTGCTCCGACGGTCTTATGCATTCACATCGGAAAAAGCACTCTGCTGTGTCGGAAACGTGACCCTGGATCTGACAGAAGCCGTTCTGCATTACAAGGACAAAGAGCTGAAGCTGTATGGTAATGAATTCGGAATTTTAAAAATCCTGATGAAAAATCCAAAAAGACCGGTTTCAAGGGAAGAACTGATGCGTTCGCTGTGGGAATCAGAACATTTTATTGATGACAATACGCTGACGGTCAATGTGACAAGACTTCGAAAAAAACTGGAAGAAATCGGACTTTGCGAATTTATTAAGACGCGAAAAGGGATTGGCTATCAGATCAGGGAGGAGCAGGTTAGATGAAAAAGGCTATGGCGGCCTGATATTGTTTCTGATGGAGACGCTCTTGTTTTATCTCTATGAAATGCCGCTGGAGGCATGGGCTTACAGCAGTGTGTTTATTCTTCTGATTTTTGGCGGATGGATCATTCTGGATGGAGTGCAGCAAAGAAAAAAATATAAACAACTGAAAAATATCCAAAAAGAAGCAGAAGTTTATCTGGAAACGGAACATTTTGGAAAGCCGGAAAACGCTGTTGAAAAAGAATATCAGAATCTTGCAGAGATGCTGGGAAGACAGTGGGAAAATGCCAGGCAGGAAGCGAGATGTCAGCTCAGTGAAGCAAATCGTTATTACATAAGGTGGTCACATCAGATCAAGACACCGATCGCTGCACTCCGCCTGCTTCTGGAGGAAGAAGAGCCGGATCGTGCTGCCATGGAAGGAGAAATTTACCGGATCGAACAGTATGTGGAATTTGCACTCCAGTATCAACGTTTGGAAGGAGGGCACAAAGATCTGGTATTTGCCCATTACAGCCTGGAAAGTATTGTCAAAAAAGCCCTGAAAAAAACAGGCGTTCTTTTTCGACAGACAAAGCTTGCCCTGGAGCTTGGCAATCTGCAGACAGATGTGCTGACCGATGAAAAATGGCTGGTCTTTGTGCTGGAACAGGTGCTTACCAATGCCGTGAAATATACCAGGAAAGGAAAAATTTCCATCTATCTGGATCCGAAAAAAGAAAAAACGCTGGTCGTGGAAGATACCGGCATGGGAATCCGTCCGGAAGATCTGCCGCGTATCTTTGAATGGGGATATACCGGGTACAACGGAAGGATCAAGAACCGTGCCACCGGCATCGGACTTGCCCTGTGCAGACAGACCATGGAAATGCTGGGACATCGTATTTCGGCAAAATCCGATCCGGGAAAAGGGACATGTATTTATCTGGATCTTGCAGTCGATCCAGTCCGGGATTACTGAAAACTTACACAGATGTAAGGTTAAAAAAGGAATTGTAAGCCATTTCGATGGATTTGCAGTTCCTGTTTTTATACAATAACGGATGTCAGGAATGAAAACCTGAAACGATCATGTGGATGGTGAGTATCAGATACAAAGCAATCCACAGGACATTATAAGATACAGTAAAAAATGGCAGGAGGACTGGAAATGGAATTATTAAATGTTTCACACTTGAAAAAAATATATACCACAAGATTCGGCGGCACGCAGGTGCAGGCACTTTCGGATGTGAATTTTTCCGTCGAAGAAGGAGAATTTGTGGCGATCATGGGAGAGAGCGGTTCGGGAAAAACGACGCTTCTGAACATTCTGGCAACACTCGACAAACCGACAGCCGGAGAAGTTCTGCTTTCCGGAGTGGATATGGGCAGCATTCCGGAGAAGCAGCTTGCCATGTACCGCAGAAACAATCTTGGCTTTGTTTTTCAGGATTTCAACTTGCTGGATACGTTTTCGCTGAAAGACAACATCATGCTGCCGCTGGTCTTATCCGGAAAAACTTACAGTGAAATGGCACCGAAAATGATGGAACTTTCACGCAGACTGTCCATTGAAAAGCTTCTGGAGAAATATCCGTATGAAGTGTCCGGCGGTCAGAAACAGCGTGCAGCGATCGCAAGGGCACTGATCACAGAACCGAAGATCATTCTGGCGGACGAACCGACAGGGGCACTGGATTCCAGAGCGGCGGCAGGTGTGATGGATCTGTTTGAGTCCATCAACCGGGAAGGACAGACCGTCTTGATGGTAACACACAGCATTCAGGCGGCAAGCCATGCATCCAGGGTTTTGTTTATCAAAGATGGCGAGGTATATCATCAGATCTACGCGGAATGTCCGGACAGAGGGAAATGCTGCAGAAGATTTCAGATACACTGACCTTGATCACAGCAGGGAGGGAAGAGGCATGAAACGATTCTTTTATGCGAAAATAGCACTGACAAATCTGAAAAAAACAGACAGACCTGTTTTCCATATCTTCTGACCTGCATTGCAACGATCATGATGTTTTATATCATGTCCAGCCTTTCCACGAATTCTGCACTGAATAAAATGCGGGGCGGGGCAACGATGAAAATTGTGCTGATATTTGGAAGCGTTATAGTTGGGATTTTTGCAGTTCTGTTTTTATTTTATACAAACAGTTTTCTTGTGAAACGCAGAAAAAAAGAGTTTGGTCTTTATTACATTTTAGGTATGGAAAAACGCCACATCAGCCGTGTGATGCTGTGGGAAACAATCTATACTGCAATACTCTCGCTCCTGTTTGGAATCGCATGCGGAATCCTGTTTTCCAAGCTGGTTTTTCTGGGACTTCTGAAAATCCTGAAGATGGAGGTTGTGATCGGCGTGGAAGTCAGTGCTTTTACGCTGGCAGAAACCATCGGACTTTTTGCAGTGATCTTTCTTTTGATCTTCTTTAACAGCGTCCGTCTGATCTACATGGTACGACCGGCTGAACTGCTAAAAGGCGGTCAGATCGGTGAAAAAATGCCGAAAACAAAATGGACATTGGCAGTGCTTGGTGTCGTGACGCTTGCAGGCGGCTATATCCTTGCACTGAAGGCAGATAATGTTATGACCGGGCTGAATACTTTTTTTGTGGCAGTACTTCTCTGTTATCGTCGGAACGTTTTCCCTGTTTACGGCAGGGAGCATTTGCCTTTCTGAAACTGCTGCAGAAAA
>ENA-OQCX01000649-OQCX01000649.1-human-gut-metagenome-genome-assembly--contig:-NODE-649-length-17850-cov-2.012583_pt1 | contig 17850 bp, 22 predicted proteins | sample MGYA00242762_ERZ504587 | MGnify/ENA primary metagenome ERZ504587 (study PRJEB26092, sample SAMD00036337) | human gut metagenome | host: Homo sapiens | study: EMG produced TPA metagenomics assembly of... | reverse complement strand
CTTTGTGAGTTTCTTTCCTCACCTGATGTATCAGATTATAGCTTAAGCTGCTTTTCGGGTATATTATAATTTCCACCAAAATGTCAGATTCATGACCTCATTGTGTTCTTTTTTATATACAGACAGATTTTGTCATTTAATAAGGAAATCTTTCCTAAAATCATAATCTTTCTGTTTTTTTATTAGTATTTTGTATAAAAAGTACCATTTTTCTATAAATCAGCCAGATGAATATTCGCAATCTGATTCATTACCTGCTCATATATTTTTCTGAAATTGTGTTATTTTATGTCATGATTCTGATACTTACTTCATGTTTCTTATTTCCGAAAGATCTCATTTCCGATATAATTTCCATACAATATTTATGGAAGGAGAAAAAATGTTGAAACATATTAAGTTTATTGATAATCATGGAAGCTTTTGTGTGAACAGACCGGAAAATACCAGTTATCTTTATTTTCCTCTTGCATCAGAAGCAGGTCTGAAAAGTTCCGTCACACCAGTGCTTGGAGGTGACAGCAAAATTGATCAGGATACCTTCCTGCTGGAACCGGTCAGTTCCGAAAATCTTCATAACAATCGTTCTTCCAGAAATTTCTGATCGTAAAAGAAGGACACATTCCTTATTCAGTAACAGGTTCCTCTACTCAGCAGGAAGCCGACCGTTTTACTGACAGGCAGGAAGACAGTGAACTAACCGCCGGATTCATGTGGCAGACTTTGAAAAGGACTTCCAGAGAACTTGGGCTCATCTCCACAGTTACTTCTTTTATCCCCAAAAGTGATAATGTGGAGATTATGTATGTGACGGTTGAAAACCAGACAGATACTGTACAGAAATTTACTGCATATGGTGCAATTCCTGTTTACGGAAGAAGTGCGGATAACATTCGTGATCATCGAAATGTCACTTCCATGCTCCATCGTATCGAGACAACAGAACATGGAATCAACGTCTGCCCCACCATGTCATTTGACGAGCGGGGACATCAGCCAAATCATAAAATCTATTATGTAAATAGCTGTTCCGGAAAGGGAGAAAATCCGATTTCCTATTATCCGACTGTAGAAGATTTTATCGGAGAAGGTGGTACCTATACACATCCACGCACAGTATATGAAGGATATAAAGGAGTTCCCGCACACAGTCTGGCAGCAGGAAAGGAAGCAATGGGTGCTTTCTGTTTCTCATCTTTCACACTGGCTCCCGGTGAAAAAACAGACTTTATTTTATTATCAGGTATTGCCGACAGTAAAGAAGAAATTGAAAATATTTTTGAAAAATACAATACTTCCGATAAAGTAAAAAATGCACTGGAAGAAACCAGAATTTACTGGAAAAAACAGGTAAACGTTGACTTCCACACACAGGATCCTGACTTTGACAGTTATATGAAATGGGTAAGTTTCCAGCCATTCCTGCGCCGTTTATTTGGCTGTTCTTTCCTTCCTCATCATGATTACGGACGTGGTGGACGCGGATGGCGTGATCTGTGGCAGGATTGTCTTTCTCTTCTGCTGATGAATCCTCAGAATGTAGGTGCCATGATTGAAAAGAATTATGGTGGCGTACGTATTGATGGTACAAATGCTACTATTATCGGAGACGGTGACGGCAATTTTATCGCTGACAGAAACGGAATCGCACGTGTATGGATGGATCATGCACTCTGGCCGCTAATCACGACCAGTCTTTATATTAATCAGACCGGAGATATAGAGATCCTTAAGAAACAGGTTCCTTATTTTAAAGATGCACAAACCATGCGCGGCACAGAAATTGATACTCTCTGGAATGACGCATATGGAAATAAACAGCGCACCGAAGACGATCAGGTATATACCGGAAGTGTTCTGGAGCACATTCTGATCCAGCAGCTTGCCGCTTTTTATGATGTAGGTGTTCATAATATTTACCGTCTCCGCGGAGCTGACTGGAACGATGCCCTGGATATGGCAGCAGAAAATGGTGAAAGTGTTGCCTTTACCTGTGCTTATGCGGGCAATCTCCATACTCTTGCTTCCATATTACGCCTTATGGAATCTGCAGGCGAAACCAGTATCCCGCTGTCAGAGGAAATTGAAATCCTGCTGAACGACCAGACAGATATGTTTGACAGTGTATCTGAAAAGAAAAAGATTCTTACTGAATATGCCAAAAGCTGCAGGCATAACCTAAGCGGCAGAAAGAAAAACTTCTCTCTCTCCACACTTGCTGCCAACCTGATCCAGAAATCCAACTGGCTGACAGATCATATCCGTTCACAGGAATGGATTGATGGCAAAGACAGCGAAGAAGGATGGTATAACAGCTATTACGATAATCATGGAGAGGCAGTGGAAGGTTTCCACCATGAACAGGTGCGTATGATGCTCACGGGCCAGGTTTTCTCTATTATGGGAAATGTTGCCACTGATGCGCAGATCAGAAAAATCGTAAAAAGCGCAGATCATTATCTTTACAGAAAAGAAATTGGCGGTTACCGCCTGAACACAGATTTTCAGGAACTGAAGTTTGATATGGGACGTATGTTCGGTTTCGCTTATGGCGAAAAAGAAAACGGTGCTGTTTTCTCTCATATGGCAGTTATGTATGCAAATGCCTTATATCAGAGAGGCTTTGCAAAAGAAGGCTGGAAAGCATTGCGTTCTCTGTCTGATACAGCTCTCGACTTTGATACCAGCCATATTTACCCGGGAATTCCTGAATATTTCCGTTCAGACGGACGTGGCATGTATCATTATCTGACAGGTGCTGCAAGCTGGTATCTTTTTACCATGATCACAGAGGTCTTTGGTGTCCGTGGAGTTTTCGGAAACCTTCTGGTTCATCCAAAACTTCTGGCAGAACAGTTCGATGAAGCAGGAACTGCTTCTGTCTCTGTTACTTTTGCAGGAAAACAGTTCCATGTTACCTACCGAAACACAGACAGAAAAGATTATGGTTCTTATCATATCGCCGCTGTGGACTGCGACAAAACAGCAATAGAAATCGTAGAAGATTCCCATATTATGATCTCCAGAGAATTTATTAACAACCTCTCTTCTGATCTTCATGAAATTACAGTGACACTTGCCTGAAAACAATAGCTGCTCAGCCTCCATAAAAGCAGTCGACAGGCAGTTATAAATATTGTTCTAACAGAAAGGATTTACTATATGAAATACGGATATTTTGACAATGAAAACCGAGAATACGTGATTACTAATCCGGCAACACCTGCACCATGGGTAAACTATCTGGGTTCCCCGGAGTACGGTGCAATCATTTCCAATAATGCAGGGGGCTACAGTTTTGCAAAATCCGGTGCAAACGGACGTATCCTGCGCTATGTTTTTAATAACTTTGACCAGCCGGGACGTTACATTTACATTCGCGATGACAGATCATCAGACTTCTGGTCTGCATCCTGGCAGCCGGTAGGCAAAGATCTGACTCAGTATAAGAGCGAATGCCGTCACGGAATCGGTTATACAAAAAATTTCTGCCGACTACAGCGATATTCACTCAGAAACCCTTTACTATGTTCCTCTTGGAAAAAGTTATGAAGTATGGGCATTATCTGTGACCAATCATTCTGATCACGAAAGGAACCTGACTCTCAGCGGATATGCAGAGTTTACCAACCACAGCAATTACGAACAGGATCAGGTTAATTTACAGTACTCTCTTTTTATTTCTCGTACACTGTTCGAAGGAAACAGAATTACTCAGCAGATTCATGGAAATCTTGATGCAATTCCTGAAAATGAGAATGTAGATGAGAAAAATGTGACAGAACGTTTCTTTGGACTTGCAGGTGCTGAGGTTTCTTCTTACTGTGGGGACAAAAATGAATTTCTCGGAAGTTACCATGGATATGGAAACCCTGAAGGTATTGTCTGTGGTGATCTTGGTGATAAGACAAGCTATAATGAAAACTCCTGTGGTGCTCTCTCCTGCAAAATAACTCTTAAAGCAGGTGAAACCAGAACAATTGCTTTTCTTCTTGGAATGAAACCGTCATCTGAAGCTGCTGAAGTAATCAGATGTTACGAAAATCCGGCTCCAACTGTAGCAGAAGAACTGGAAGCATTAAAAGCTGACTGGAACAGTAAGCTTGATAATCTTAAAGTCAGCACTCCAAGTCCGGAATTTGATACTATGATTAATACCTGGAACGCATACAACTGTTTTATGACTTTCATCTGGTCCCGTGCAGCTTCCTTCATTTACTGTGGACTCAGAAATGGATACGGATACAGAGATACTGTACAGGATATTCAGGGAATCATCCATCTGCACCGGAAATGGCACTGGAAAAGATTCGTTTCATGCTGTCTGCGCAGGTAAATAACGGTGGCGGACTCCCTCTTGTCAAGTTTACTCACACACCAGGAAAAGAAGATACTCCGGATGATGCTTCTTATGTACAGGAAACCGGCCATCCGGCTTACCGTGCAGATGATGCATTATGGCTTTTCCCAACTGTATATAAATATATTTCAGAAACCGGAAACACTGCTTTTCTTGATGAAGTGATTCCTTTTGCCAACAAAGATGAAGCTACTGTATATGAACATCTGAAACGTGCAGTTGCCTTCTCCCTTGATCACCTTGGACCTCATGGAATGCCCGCCGGACTTATGCAGACTGGAATGACTGTCTCCGTCTGGGTGCAAACGGAGAATCTTCTTTTGTTGCTTTACAGTTCTATTATGCAATGACAATCCTGAAAATCTTTGCCGAATATAAAAAGATACAGAATATGTACAGTATCTTGAAGAAACTCAGAAAGCATTTGGCGAAAAAGTTCAGGAACTGTGCTGGGATAACGACCGCTTCGTACGTGGTTATACAGAATCAGGAGAAAGAATCGGTGAAGCTGCTGCTCCTGAAGCAAATATGTGGCTGAATCCTCAGAGCTGGGCAGTCATCAGTGGTCTTGCTACCCCGGAACAGGGAGACGCAGCACTAAATAATGTATATGAACGTCTGAATACGGAATATGGCGCAATCCTTATGGATCCTCCTTACCATGCACATGCTTTCGATGGTGCACTGGCAGTTATCTATAATCAGGTACCAAAGAAACTCCGGTATTTCTCCCAATCCAGGCTGGCTGATTCTTGCTGAAGCACTCCGCGGTCATGGAGAACGTGCTTTTACCTATTTTATGGAAAATTCTCCTGCTGCGCAGAATGACTGTGCCGAAATCCGTCGTCTTGAGCCATACTGCTATGGTCAGTTCACAGAGGGAAAAGCAAGCAAACACTTGGACGCTCTCATGTTCACTGGCTGACAGGAACTGCTTCTACTGTAATGGTAGGATGTGTGGAAGGTATCCTCGGGCTTCGCCCTGATCTTGAAGGACTTCGACTGTCTCCTTCTGTGCCAAAAAGCTGGAAACACTTTGAGATTGAGAAAGTTTTCCGTGGAAAACAGCTTCATATCTCTGTAGAAAATCCAGACGAAAAAGAATCTGGCTGCTGCAGTCTGGTTCTTAACGGACAGAAATTAGCAGATAATTATATCCCTGAAAACCTTCTTCAGGATAAGAACGAAGTCATATTAACTCTTTAATCCCCCGATATTACCAGATGAAAATAAGCGGCCGGCTTACAGAAAATTTATATTCCCTGTAAGCTAGCCGCCTGTTTTACTTATCTTAATATTTTGATTAATCCTGTTCTTTTTTCAGTTCCGACTCTGATGCGACACAAAGTTCTTTTTCTATATCCCAGTGTATCATATAATGTTCATCCTGTATTTACCGGTGTCATTCCCGTAACTTCCCTAAACTGCTGGATGAAATGACTCTGGGAAGAAAAGGAAAGACGGTTTGCAATCTCAATGATCGGATAATCACTGTACTGCAAAAGATTTTCCGCCATTTCTATCTTCTGTCTGCGGATATAGGCACTGACCGATATTCCTGTTTCTTTTTTAAATAATCTGGAGAGATAGCTCGCAGATACTCCAAGTGAATCTGCAAGATCTTCTATTGTAATTCGTTCTTTGATATGAGAATAAATGTATTCTTTACTTGCGTTGATATGTTTAGAATAAGTGTTGTCTCTGAAATATCTGCGCATTTTTTCAGTATAATCCATCACCATCTCATCATGAAGCTCTGAACCTCTTCTACTGTATGAATGCCATCCAGCTTTTGAATATAAAAATCACTCAAGCGAAATGCCTGTTCCATCTCCATTCCATTTTGTTTACAGAGTCTGGTTATCATTGCGGTAGTGATAACAAAATGATATTTCATATTTGTGACCGCATTCTTTGACAGTACTCCCACACCATCACACTCTGTAAATCTCTGCCGTTCACAATTCTTCTTAACAGTTTTTATATCTCCACTTGCAACTGCACGATAGAACAATAATTCCTCTGTCGGTTCTCTGTGCTTAATTTCATCAAACTCATCTTCTGCCTCAAAAAGAAGCCATTCGTTCTGATAACTCATATGTCTCTCCTACGCCAGTGCCAGCAATTCTTTTCCTTCTTTCAGTCTCTCATAAAACTGTATGTAGAAATCCTGATTTTGATCATATGGTTTGAGATAGAATCTGTTCACCACAAAAAGGTTCAGATTTCTGATCAGATCTGGATCCTCAGCATTGTACAGTACTTCCTGCACATCCAGCAGAAAATAATGCCAGTCATTGACAAATTTCTCATATTTTTTCAGATCCGGTGTGTCCACCCACTTCTTTACCTTGATCTTACTGCGGTTTGTTTTAGGACATTCGTGGATCTGAAGAATATATTTAAAACTGCCATTCTCGTAGAATCTTCCCAGCGGGAATAATCTGCAGAATCCCGGCCGAATAGAGTGGATGTGACAGCGTCCTTCACTGTTAAGGAATATACACTGTTCCTTAACTCCTGTCATCCGAAGATGCGGAAGGATATTTCCATCTGTCACTCCCAGTTCCAGATATTCCTGTAAAAGCTGCTCTGCTGATTTCTGTAATCCTGCCGACAATCTGTATACATCATATGGATCCAGGAGCACAGAATCTCCCATTCCCTGACAACAGTCACAGCAGCCTTCACAGTCATGGCAGTCTGCCTTTACCATATCATTAGAATCATATAATTTACCATCCGAAATCTCTTCCAGTGTCTGTTCTCTGCGCATATGCTATGCTTTTTCCTTTCTCTCAAAAAGCCTCTAATCCTGTAACACCCCAGTCTGAAGCAAGATCTTTCATACCTTCCAAAACTTCCTCCCTTGAATATCCGTTATCATCCAGGAAATCTCCATCCATATCATTCAGATACAGATAAAAGGTCAGTGCCAGTTCCAGATAGTCTACATCATCTTCTACCATACCCATATATAATTCGTTTTCTGCTTCATTGATCTTGCCTTCTTCTGCCAGTTTCATAATTGTAGCAAAAAGCCGGTCTGCCTCTGTGTAATCTGCTTCCTTCTCCGGAAGTTTGTAATTGGGCTGCTGCTCATGAAGCAGAAGCTTCGCGATCAGTCTTCCTACGTCCTGAATATTTCTTATCATATGATCATCCTGTACTGCCATAATATTATCTTCCCTTCTTTTTTATTTTACCTGGTACATCGTTTCGTAAATAATTATACCCATCGCATAGAATGCGGATTCGCAGACAAGAGAGTGATATAGTTATTCCAGTTTTAATCCTGCCAGTGCCTGTGCAAATGCATTATTCACCGGCTCCTTGGCTTCTTTCTGCTGCTGTCTCATATATTTTTGAACATCACGCTTATTGACTCCTGCTCCCTCTTTGGCTCTTCTCGCCTGAAAAGCAGAGAGCTTTTCTTTATAGCCGCAGGCACAGATAAATGTCTCTTCCTTACCTTTCACATACATTTCCATACGTTTATGACACTTGGGACAACGGGCATTGGTAGTTCTGGACAGGGTTTCTTTATAACCGCACTCTCTGTCCTGACATACAAGCATTTTTGCATTCTTTCCATTCACTGCCAGAAGCTTCTTTCCGCAGTTCGGGCAGATCTTGTTTGTAAGATTATCATGCCTGAAGGTTCCCTGTCCGGTTTTGATCTCATCTACAATGTCACAGGTATAGTTCCTGATTTCTTTCAGGAAGGTTTCCTGTTTCATTTTACCTTTTGCAATATTTCCAAGCTTCATCTCCCAGTCTGCGGTCAGTTCCGGCTTGCGCAGTTCCTCAGGTACCAGTTCCAGAAGCTGCTTTGCTTTGGAGGTCAGATGGATTTCATTGCCTTTTTTCTCCATCAGAAAGCTGTTAAACAGTTTCTCAATAATATCGGCCTTGTGGCAACAGTCCCCAGACCACCTGTCTCACCGAGAGTTTTCGCTGCCTTTGTATCATGACTCTCCATATAGCGCACCGGATTCTCCATTGCTGCAAGAAGCGTTGCTTCTGTGAATCTTGCAGGTGGCTTTGTCCTGCCTGTATTCATGGATACATTCTCTATATGCAGTCTCTCACCTTTCTTCATCTGTGGAAGCTTCTGATCTTTCAGTTTCTGTGCATCGTCAGCAGTATCCTCATCCTCTTCAGTGTCGTCCGTATTTTCATACACATCTTTCCATCCGGCACTTTTTACAACTTTTCCGCTGGCAGCAAAAAGTCTCCTGCAACAGTTCCCTCCATGCTCACCTGTTCATAAACAAAAGGCGGATACAGCACACTGAGGAATCTGCGAACTACCATGTCATAAATCTTACGTTCTTCATTTGTCATATGGTCAAGCTGCACATACTGCTCAGTAGGGATAATTGCATGATGGTCGCTGACCTTTTTATCATCCACAAAACTTCCATTTACACGAACAGGCTGATTCATCAGTGCACCTGCCGGTTTTCTGTACGGTCCTGTTGCACAGGCTCTCAGTCGTTCTTTAATTGTAGGAACAATGTCCTTTCCAATATATCTGGAATCTGTCCTCGGATAAGTGAGAACTTTGTGATTCTCATACAGACGCTGCATGATATTCAGAGTCTGCTTTGCAGAATATCCATATTTCCGGTTTGCCTCTCTCTGCAGTGTGGTCAGATCATACAAACCCGGTGCAAAGGATTTTTTCTCTTTACTGGTTACGGAAATTACTTCCAGAGACTGATTTCTGAGAACATCGGAAATCTCCTCTGCCCGTTCTTTATTAAAAGTTCTGAAGCTCTTACTCTTTGGTTCCTTCCATGTCCAGGTGATATCACCTGCTTTCAGAGTAATTCCGTAATATTCCTTCGGCTTAAATGCCCGTATCTCTTCTTCCCGTTTCGCGATCATCGCAAGTGTAGGAGTCTGTACACGCCCGCAGGAAAGCTGGGCATTATATTTACAGGTAAGTGCCCTTGTACCGTTCATTCCCACCAGCCAGTCAGCTTCCGCTCTTGCCACAGCTGCTCTGTACAGATTATCATATTCATGTCCGTTTTTCAGATTTCCGAATCCTTCTTTGATAGCTTTGTCTGTAACTGAAGAAATCCACAGTCTGCGGATTGGTTTATGACAGTCCGCTTTGTCAAGAATCCAGCGGGCTACCAGTTCACCTTCTCTTCCGGCATCTGTGGCTATTATAATATCGTTTATGTCTTTTCTGTACAGCTGCGTTTTTACTGCATTGTACTGTTTACCGGTCTGTCGAATAACTACCAGCTTCATTCGATCCGGCATCATGGAAGTGTGGACATTTCCCATTTCATATACTTCTTATCGTATTCCTCAGGATCTGCCAGCGTAACAAGGTGTCCAAGTGCCCAGGTGACTACGTAATCTTTTCCCTCAAGGGTACCATTTCCTTTCTGTGTACAGTGAAGTACTCTGGCAATATCTCTGGCAACAGAAGGTTTCTCTGCTATTACTAATGATTTCATAAAATAAATAACTCCTTATAAAATCTACAGTCAGGGTTTCTGATATCCCTGACCGTTGATTTCGGGCAGCTGTCCATTTATTTTTGGCATCTGCTTATATTTAAGATGTCAGGATCAAAAGCTATTTTGCTCTGCTCTTTGCAGCTCCTGCAATTCTCATATTTAAAAGTATAGCATAGATAAATTTCTGTTTCCAGTTATTCTTTAACTTTATTTCATATTAATTTTATATCCGACTCCACGAACCGTCTCCACCAGCTCACCGGCACTTCCCAGTTTTTGTCTCAGTGTTCGGATATGTACATCAACGGTTCTGCTCTCTCCGTCAAATTCATAGCCCCAGACCTGATTCAGAAGTTGGGTTCTGGAAAGTACAGTTCCGCTGTTTTTCAGAAGCAGACATAATACTTCATATTCTTTTAATGTAAGATTTACATTCTTTTTATCTACAGTTGCAATATGTCTGGAAGGGCAGACATAAAGGTTTCCTGTCTGATATTCCTCTGCGCCGTCATCTTCTGTTCTTCTTAATAATGCGCGGATCCTTGAGATCAGTTCCATCATTCGGAATGGTTTTGGAATATAGTCATCTGCCCCGCTGTCAAGACCTACCACTGTATCATATTCACTGCTTTTTGCTGTCAGCATGATAACAGGAAGTTTACGTGTATCCGGGCGCATACGCAATTTCTTCAATATGGAAATCCCATCCTCTTCCGGCAGCATCACATCAAGGAGCAGAAGTGCAGGCTTTTCCTTTTCCAGGGCTTTCCAGAAGTGAGAAGGTCTTTCAAATCCTTTTGCTTCAAATCCCTGACTTTTCAATGTATAAATCACCAGTTCACGTATACTTTCATCATCTTCTACCAAATATATCATTTTTTCTGTTCTCCATTTACAATTATTCGCTGAATGCCATAAGCCGAAACCAGTGTGCAATCTCCGGAAATAACATGACATTTTCGAAAATCACTATAATTTCTCTGGCTCAGTTGATATCAGTATAATAAAAAGCCGTAAAATCTTTGTTCTGCTTTATGTTAAAACTTTGTAAAATGCTACACTTTATTGAGAATTTTTTTATAAAATTTTTATATACTTTATGAGAAAATTTATTTGTAAAAGCAGTATGAAGATGTTATGATATGGTATAAATAATTCTCCAAAGAAGGTGAAATTTTGAAACGTTTTATTTCCAAATACCGGCATGGACTTGTGATTGCTGTTTACAGCATCATTTACATCCTGCTCTTCAGTTACCTGGAGCACAGACCGGTTCACAGCTATCATATCGTACATACAGTATTTGATGACTGGATTCCATTTTGTGAGTTCTTTATAGTTCCTTACATGCTGTGGTTTCCATACATGATCCTGGCTGTGATTTATTTTATATTTTTTAACAAAAACAAACATGAATACTATCAGCTGGCATTTAATCTTATGATGGGAATGACTGTTTTCCTGATTGTTTCCTATGTTTATCCAAATGCTCAGCACATACGTCCGACCGAATTTCCAAGAGACAATATCTTCACAGATATAGTAAAATGGCTGTACAGTACAGATACTCCTACGAATATCCTGCCCAGCATTCATGTGTTCAACTCTCTTGCAATACATATGTCGCTTACAAACTGCGAAGCACTGCGAAATAAAAAACTTATAAAAGCAGCATCCTTACCCTGACTGCGCTAATCATCATGTCCACCATGTTCCTGAAACAGCATTCTGTGATCGATGTATGCATGGGTGCAACACTTGCATTGTTTGGCTTTCTGGTTTTTTTATCGAGAAGAGTTTCCGTTGCTTCTGAATCTGTCTGCTTTAGAGAAGTAAAGAGAAAAAAGAGCGAGAATTAGAAAGATTAAAAAAAGCAGAATCTTTGAAATACATTTTTGTCTTTCAGAGATTCTGCTTTTTACAGTTATAACAATTTCATAAAATATTTTCCCAAAACCGATATCCGGATGCGAAGCTTTTACACATCACATCAGTTAAATCCATAGAATTTCTGGCTGATTTTGTAGGCTGCCACTGACATTTTTCTTCCACCTCTTCCCGGAAGGTTCATGACTCTTCCGAAAAGACTGTGACGCAGCTTTCTGTATACCTGTTTATTCTCTGTCCTGATATATTCCAGAAGTTCTTTCTTCTTCTGAAGAGACTCTTCTGTATTGGCACGTATCAGCATAATGGAAGAAATAGTTGTAATAATATCCAGATAGCTGAACATATATGCTTTCAACTGCTTATTTGTACTTTTACAGTTGATATATGCATCTACCATGAGTTTGTTTACCCGGATCTGCTGGTCAATACGTTTGATCATCACTTTCTCATTTACAGACTGGTCATCTCTCCCAATAAAATAACGGTAGAAATTCACATCCAGATAATACAGATTCTTTACATACGGAAGAGGTTCAAAAGCAAACAGGTTATCTACATAAAATGTATGCTTAGGCAGTTCCAGATTGCATTCATGAAGCAGTTTTGTACGATAGATCATGGAATGCATCAGAAGATATTTACCCTTCGGCATATGCTTCACTTCTTCCCATCCAAATATTCTGTCCTGTGGCAGGCATTTGCGGTACTGCATGATTTTCTTACGGGTTGCCCCCTGTTTCTCATATACGAAATTACTGATCAGAAGGTCAACTGTCTGTGGACCTCTGAGCAGTTCATATAAAGTTTTCAGAATCTGTACATATGCTTCTTTATTTACCCAGTCATCACTGTCCACTACCTTGAAATACAATCCTGTAGCATTTCTGATCCCTGCATTGACAGCTTCTCCATGACCGCCGTTTTCCTGATGGATTGCCTTTACAATTGTCGGATATTTCCTGGCATAGTCATCTGCAATCTCGGCAGTTCTGTCAGAAGATCCGTCATCTACTATAAGAATCTCCACTTCTTCTCCTCCCACCAGTAATGACTCTATACAATTCTCCATATAATCCTGGGAATTATAACATGGAATCGCAATACTTAACAGTTTCATCTTGTTGTTTCCTCCTTGATATACTTTGCATACGCTCCAAAAGCAGATGGAATTGCGTATTGTTTACCTGACTGTTCTTTACTTGCAAAAATGAGTTCTTTATCCTGTGTTGTTTTAAGGATGATACCTTTATTCTGTATGCCTGCATTCTCCACTCAATATGGGAGAAAATATGTTTCGCAGGCGGAAGTTCTTCTATATATAATGGATCAAGTCCCAACTCTTTTACGTACAAAAGCGCATCTTCGCTTTTTAAATGTCCCTGAGTATTTGGCAGTTCATATAAGCCTGCCAAAAGTCCTTTCTCAGGTCTTTTCCTGATAGCTGTGCATTCTCCGTCCTGAATGATAAACACAGTCCTGTTGTCCTGTGTTCTGGCTTTCTTAGGTGCTTTTACAGGAATCATATCCGCTTTATCATGTCTGTGAGCCAGACAGGTAAATGCAATCGGACATTCTGCACATTTCGCCTGACCGTTGGGAACACATATCACAGCTCCCAGTTCCATCAGTGCCTGATTAAAGTCTCCCGGACAATCTGAGGGCATGATCTGCGAAACCTGCTGTTCTATTTTTCTGCGGACAGACTGCCGGCTGATGTCTTCCGTACTCTCTGTAATTCTGGAAATCACACGCAGTACATTCCCGTCTACAGCCGGAACCTTTTCTCCATATGCGATCGATGCAATGGCACCGGCTGTATAACTTCCTATTCCCTTTAACGACAAAAGTGCCTGATAATCTTCAGGCAGTCTGCCATTATATTCATCTTTTACAGTTTTCGCCGCTTCCTGCATGTTCCGAACGCGGTTATAATATCCCAGTCCCTCCCATAACTTCAGAAGTTTCTCTTCAGGACATTCCGCCAGTGACTGAATATCCGGGAGTCTGTGATAAATCTCTGAAATAGGGTTTCACTGCCTCCACTCTGGTTTGCTGCAGCATAATCTCCGACACCCATGTATAATAAGCATTGTCCTTATCTCTCCATGGAAGAATCCTCTTATTATCCCTGTACCATTTTACCAGAGGCTGCACAATCTCTTCAAGTACCATAATTTATCTTTTCCTCGTTTATTTACTGTTCGTTACTGTTCACTCCATTCTCAGTAACGCCGCCAAAATTCATTTCAGATTACCTGTGGCAATTGGATTTTGGCCTGTATGTCATTTTATCACAAAACAGAAAAAAACGCTAATACATAAAAATAAAAAGGACCGTACACATTTTACCGTATCTCGATCCTTCTTGCCTTATTCATTATTTTTTACATTTTAATCTCAAATAACACACAAGCCCGACAATAATGATCAGAAGTGCTGCTATGTAAGCTATTTTAAAGGCCAGTGCTGTAGTAAAAAGATCTATAGCAGAAACAACGCCAATCAAAATAAGCGCAACTCCACTTGCTTTTGCCATCTTCTCTTCATCATAAAGCTTCTTACTGATGTCCGAGTTTCCACCTTTCAGGAAAATATCCCCATGTCCTGTCAGAAGCATTATTCCTACTATGAAAGCGGCAATTGTCAGTATGATGTTTAAAGAATCAAAATTCATAACCTTCCCCTTTCTTTCTGCATTTTACCATACAGAACCTTTTTTCTTTTTATAGAAATCCGGGACTATTGTTTCGTATACAATGATCCCGGAATATCCATACCTGTTTTTATTTTTCAGAAAACTGTTCAATGCCTTCAATTAAAAGATTAAAGAAAAGTAATTCCTGATCAATATTAATAGAAACATACGATTGGAATATTGCAGTCAATAATATTATAAAGTTCTGCTGCTTTCTCCGGCGGCATATTGATACATCCATGCGAACCGCCTTCCATGAAACGATCTCCACCAAAGTATGGCTGCCAGTTTGCATCGTGGAAACCAATACCGCCATTAAACGGCATCCAGTACGTTACCGGCTGTTCATATTCGTATTTACCGTTTGCCAGCTGTTTACCTCTGAGCACATCCGGGCTCTTCTTATAATAAATCGTATAAATACGGCCGGAGTCTGACGGTCAGAATATCTCATATCACCGGAAACAATATCTGACTCAAAGATATCTTCTCCGTTCTGGTAGAAATACATATGCTGTTCGGACAGATCCACTTCAATATAAGTATTTCCTATATCATTGTAACCATGTGCATTGGCTGTCATAGAATAAACCGGCTCTCTGGTTGTCTGTGTCCCTGACTGGATTTCCTGTGTCAGCTGTGCAACCTCTGAAGCCTGGTCTATCTGCCATCCATATGCAGAACCGTATACACTGACAGTTCTCCCACTTGTTGTCTGGAACTCTCTTTCAGTTCCCACCGTATCATGGGCCGCTGCAAGCTGCGCCACATAATCTGCGATGTGCTGTCTGAAAGATGTATCATCCATGATCAGCTGTCCTTTTTCATCAAAATTCAGCCAGTCCTTGATCGTATTTCCATCCAGGGTTTCCGTTTCATCTCCAAAAGTATACGTAATGCTTGCTTTTGTGAAATTGTTACATGCATTAAGAGACGCCTGCAGATCCGGATTGTCGCTGGTGATATCTGCTTTTACATACACGTCCGGCTCACTGTCGAAGTCAACCGAAGTTTTATTTCCCGAAACAGCTTCCGAAAGCACGTTATAAGCATTTTTCAAATCCAGCTTACTTCCCTCTGTCTCCGGAACAATCTCAAACTGCGAATCTCCATATGCGACATATGCATTCTCAGGAGCTACCTGATTCTCTTTCTGTGCACAGTTAAGTGCCTTCACCTGTTTTTTCAGCTTTTCTTTATCGTAAGTCGTGTTCTCAGCGGCTGTATAGCTCTTCTTTTCAAAAAAACCTCTGATCCATTCATAAGGTTTCTGATCTTTCAGAAGTTTCAGAACACTTCCATCAGAAACATAACTATAGCCGATCTGATCTCCGCTGATCGTCTGCGGATCCAGATTTCTGGAATCAACCTCTATGGAATAGTTCTCTACTGTCTTCGCAAGCTTCTGTTCTGCCTCATAAGCAGTTTTACCTGAACAGTCAATGCCATTGATTGATGTTCCTTCAAAGAATTTATCCGAATAATAATATGACATACCTGCATATGCGGCTCCGGCACTTACAATAACCATTGCCACTGCGATTCCTGTAATTTTTAATCCTTTATGCTTCTTGCGAACAGGCGGTTCATAAGGTGCAAGATCTTCATCACTGATCGGTACATACGAAATTCTCCCCGGTCTTGCGGATTTATGGCGTCTGCCAGTTATTTCCATACTGCCATTTGGGACTGTGTTGTTTTTTTCCTCTTTGTTGCCCATCTATTTTCTCCTCAACATAAATGTTACCGTTCATTTTTCCTGAAGCCTATTACTTCTGAATCATATTACTGTTGATTCGGTTAATTAAGAGGCTTGCTATAATTCTTAATAATACGCTTCACAATACACAGAGTTTATGTACTGATCACATAAACCTGCGCTGCATGTTTCATTATAACATAATTCTTCCAATTTGCACCTACTATTCACCTTTTTCTCATTTTTTATTACTGTTTGCAGGTAATATCCCCGAAAAATGTTTTCTTTGGCAAATCCCTTATGATTTTTCTTATTTTTACAGGCCAAGTCTGCGTTTCATATCCTTCATCACATAGAAATACATGACGATCAAAAGTCCTCCGGCAAGCACCCATGCCATCGGACTGGCCATACATGCTCCAAAGTAACTCTTATGAGCGCCGCGGCCATAGCAGTGATTCCACGTCCTGCCAGTTCTGCAACACCGGCAAGCATGGGAAGCAGTCCGTATCCCATGCCCTGGATACCATTCCTGAGTGCATTGACAAAGTGAAGTGGTATGAAAAATACTGCCACGCATTTCACATAAGTATCAACCATAGGAATGACTTCTGCGGCATTATCTGAAATAAACAGATAAGACAGATATTTGCCAAAGAAGAAAATAATCACACCTGTAACAATGGCATAGGTAATTCCTATAATATGCGCACTGTTAAATCCCTGTCTGACTCTGTCCAGTTTACGCGCTCCTATATTCTGTGCATTATATGTTGCCATTGTTGTTCCGATTGACAACATATGCCTGGGTAAAAATATTCTCAATCTTATTCCTGCCGTAAATGCCGTTACTGCATAGGAACCAAGAATATTCAGTAGCAGACTGTACCATCATGGTTCCGATCGCAGTGATGGAATACTGCAGTCCCATGGGAATGCCCACAAGAATTTCTTTTTGGCAATCTCTGAACGAAATCTCCAGTCATCCGCCTTCAGTCTCAATTCCGGTACGTATTTTATGATATAAATCAGGCAAAGCACTCCGGATACTCCCTGTGCTGTGATCGTTGCCCAGGCAGCCCCGGCGACTCCCATATGGAAAACAATAATAAACGTCAGGTCAAGTACTATATTCAAAAGTGCCGCTAGAATCAGGAAATACAAGGGTGTCTTACTGTTTCCCAGTGCTCTCAGAATACTGGCCAGGATATTATATAATACCTGTGCAAAAATACCTCCGCATATGATCATAATGTAGGTATATGCATCCTGAAAAATATCCTCCGGTGTATGCATTAATGTCAGAAGCGAGTGCATCCCCACCATACTGACAGCCGTCATTATAACCGAAATGATAATTGAAAGTAACGCCGCATTTCCCACTGACTGCCGCATCTCATCCATCTTTCCTGCACCGAATTTCTGTGAGGTCAGAACTGTAAAACCGGCTGTCAGTCCTGTAAGAAAACCTATGATCAGAAACATGATCGTTCCTGTTGAACCAACCGCTGCCAGCCCTTTTGTTCCTACAAATTTTTCCTACGATTATGGCATCTGCCATGTTGTAAAACTGCTGGAATACATTACCTATAAATACAGTATCGTAAAGTCAAGTATCATCTTCATTGGTTTCCCAACTGTCATGTCTGTCTCGCATTCAATAAACCTCCCAATCCTTTTTTAACTCCTCTTATTTCGCTTGTTTCGATATCTGTTTTTATCA
>ENA-OQCX01000648-OQCX01000648.1-human-gut-metagenome-genome-assembly--contig:-NODE-648-length-17874-cov-2.940835_pt1 | contig 17874 bp, 28 predicted proteins | sample MGYA00242762_ERZ504587 | MGnify/ENA primary metagenome ERZ504587 (study PRJEB26092, sample SAMD00036337) | human gut metagenome | host: Homo sapiens | study: EMG produced TPA metagenomics assembly of... | reverse complement strand
TGATTTCGGAATCAGATAGTTTTGCATCCAAAACATGGCGACGTTTTCTGACTTCCGAAGGTGCAAAGCGGTGATACAATTCATCAATAATAACGTAAGTGGTCAAAATAAAGTCTTCAAAAGTTGCGATAATCGTGGTATCATTACTTTGAAACTTCAACATGATGATGCCCCCTTTCAAATTTGTATGTCCTACAAATAAGATAGCACATTTTGTTGAAGTTTCTTTATATTTTATTTTATCTAGCACAACAAGTTAATTTAAAAAGTCTGGCTTTCACGATAGAACATGAGATGAAGGCCAGGCTTTTTTATAATGTTTCGCATCGAATGCATAATTCTTATAAATATCCATTTTGCTAATGGTGGATTTTGTGGTAGAATAGAGAGAAAATGAATAGTTATACATGGAAAGGAATCATTATTATGGAAAAAGGTACAATTTTTAAATTTCATAATGACCTTGATACAGACCAGATCATTGCATCCCAGTATCTGCTTCTGCCGAACCTGGATGAGATGAAAGGTCATGCATTTGAATCATTAGATCCTGATTTTGCAAAGAAAGTAAAACCAGGAGATTTCGTAGTAGGCGGCGAGAACTTCGGCTGTGGTTCTTCCAGAGAGCAGGCACCGGGCGTCCTCAAAGCACTTGGTGTACAGGCAGTCATCGCCAAATCCTTCGCAAGAATTTTCTTCAGAAATGCGATCAACATCGGGCTTCCGGCAATCGTCTGTAAAGATCTTCCGGATGATGTACAGACCGGAGATACCATGGAACTTCATATGTCCGACGGTACAGCAGTTGCAAACGGCAAGACATATACCTGTACCAAACTTCCGGAATATATGCAGGGAATTCTGAATCAGGGCGGTCTGATCGCTTCACTGAACAAGGAGGAGAAATAACCATGGGAATGACAATTGCAGAAAAAATCATCGCAGCAGCAGCCGGTGTAGACAGCGTCAAACCTGGCGATATCCATACGGTACAGCTTGACCGTCTGATGAGCAATGATGGAACTACTCATCTGACTGTAGATATGTACAAAAACAAGCTGAACCATCCGCACATTGCAGATACAAAGAAACTCGTTTTCATCGTTGACCACAACGTACCGTCTGACTGCCCGAAGACAGCAGCATCCCAGAAGAAGATGAGAGACTTTGCAAAAGAAAACAACATTGATTTCTGGGAAGGCAAGGGTGTCTGCCACCAGGTTATGATCGAGAATTATGTTCGCCCGGGTGAACTGATCTTTGGCGCAGACAGCCATACCTGTTCTTATGGTGCACTTGGCGCATTCGGTACCGGTGTCGGATGCACAGACTTCCTCTATGGAATGGTGACAGGAACTTCCTGGGTACTGGTTCCGGAATCTGTAAAATTCAACCTCATCGGTAAGCTTCCGGAAGGTGTGACTGCCCGTGACCTGATCCTTACCATCATTGGTGAAGTAGGTGCAAACGGATGCAACTATCAGGTAATGGAATTCACCGGAGAAGGTGCTAAGACTTTAAGCATCAGTGACCGTATGACTCTCTGCAACATGGCAGTAGAGGCAGGTGCAAAGACCGGTATCTTTGAAGCAGACGAAAAAGCCATGGAATACCTCAAAGAACATGGACGTGAGCCAAAAGCTGTATTCCACAGTGATCCGGATGCAATACGTAAGAGAATATACTTTTGACCTCAGCAAAGTCCGCCCGGTAGTCGCAAAACCGGATTTTGTAGACAATGTTGTTCCGGCAGAAGAAGCATGTGGAATCGAGATCAACGAAGCATTCCTTGGCTCCTGCAACAACGGACGTATCGAAGATCTGCGCGTAGGTGCCGAGATCATCAAAGGAAAGAAAGTATCTGACAAGGTACGTTTCCTCGTTGTTCCGGCAAGCCAGACAATTTACCGTCAGGCATTAAAAGAAGGCTGATCGACATTTTCATGGAAGCAGGTGCGATCGTTATGAACCCGAACTGCAGTGTATGCTGGGGAAGCTGCCAGGGTGTTATCGGTGAAAACGAAGTCCTGATCAGTACAGGAACGCGTAACTTCAAAGGACGTGCAGGACATCCAAGTTCCAAAGTATATCTTGGATCCGCAGCGACTGTTACAGCATCTGCAATCGCAGGAAAAATCGCACTGCCATCTGAAATCTGATAAAGTACAACAGAAACACCTACAATATATTCAGTGAGGAATACATAGATTATGGAAAGTTTACAGGTAAGTATGGGTACTTGGCGATGACATTGATACCGATATCATCATCCCGACCGAGTATCTGGCACTCAAAACAATCGACGATATGAAACAGTACGGATTCAGCCCGCTCCGTCCGGAACTGGCTGGACAGATCCAGAAAGGCGACATCATTGTTGCCGGCAAAAACTTCGGCTGCGGTTCTTCCAGAGAGCAGGCACCGGAGATCATCAAAGCACTGGGCGTTCAGTGCGTCATTGCAAAATCTTTTGCAAGAATTTTCTTCAGGAACTCCATCAACAACGGACTTCTGCTGATCGAGCAGCCGGATCTTCACGATGATATCAAAGAGGGAGATACCGTGAACGTTGTGATGAATGAACATGTTGACTATGATGGAAAACAGTACCCGATCGCTTCTCTGCCGGAGAACCTGATGAGCATCATCCAGGCCGGCGGACTTGTAAAAGCCATGCGTAAACTGAATGGACTGGACTAAGGAGGAGAAGCAGATGGGCGAAACAGTTATCGAAAAGATTATCAGAAACAATGTGGGTCATGCCGTAAAACCTGGCGATATCGTAACAGTCAATGTAGACAGAGTGATGATCCATGATATTTTTATTCCGTTTGTTGCGGATAAATTTGAAGAAATGGGATTCAAGAAATTATGGGATCCGGATAAGGTAGTTCTGATCTATGATCACCTTGTTCCGGCAAGCCAGCTTGATGATACCAGACATTTCCATACAGGAGATGCTTTTGCAGAGAAATACGGAATGAAAAACGTACACAGAAGCGACGGAATCTGCCATCAGCTGATGACAGAGGCTGGCTATGTCAAACCGGGCAACATCGTATTTGGTACAGACAGCCATACAACTACTTATGGATGTGTCGGCGCATTTTCTTCCGGTATCGGATATACAGAGATGGCAAGTATCCTCGGAACAGGAACCATGTGGATCAAAGTTCCGGAGACCATTAAAGTTGTGATCGAGGGAGAGCTTCCGGAGAACGTGATGTCCAAGGATGTGATCCTGCGTCTGATCGGTGATCTCGGTGCAGATGGCGCTACTTACCGTGCACTGGAATTCACAGGAAGTGCAGTAAAGAATATGTCCGTGGCAAGCCGAATGACCATGTCAAACATGGCAATCGAAGCTGGTGCAAAATGTGCTCTCTTCACACCAGATGAAAAGACAGCAGAATACTGTGAGATTGAACTGAACGATTTCCAGAAGAGCCTTGTCGGCGATGAGGACGCAAAATACATCAAGACTGTAACTTACCGTGCAGAGGACCTTGTTCCGGTCATGGCATGCCCGTCACAGGTAGACAAGATCCGTGACGTCAGCACTCTTGAGGGAACTGAGATTGATCAGGTATTCATCGGTTCCTGTACAAATGGCCGTCTGGAGGATCTCGCAGCAGCAGCGGAAGTCCTCAAGGGCAAAAAAGTTGCTGACTATGTAAAATTGATCGTGACACCGGCAAGCCGCAAGATCTACAGACAGGCGATCGAGCTTGGTATTCTGGACACTCTGGCAGAAGCAGGTGCAATGATCACACATCCGGGATGCGGACTGTGCTGTGGACGTGCAGGCGGTATCCTGACAGACGGAGAGAGTGTTGTGGCGACAAACAACCGTAACTTCCTTGGCCGTATGGGAACTTCCAAGGTAGAAATCTATCTGGCATCTCCAAAGACGGCAGCAGCATGTGCGATCGCAGGTAAGATCGTCAGCCCGAAATAAAACATCAAAAAACGCCAAAAAAGTCAAGAGGGAAGAATATTTTTTCCCTTCTTGACTTTTTTTATGATTTAGCACTATAGTATAACGCAGTAACAGCAATAACGAGGAGAAGTTTGCAGGAAAGAGGCGCATGCCCACCGAAGGAGTAAAACTCTCAGGTATCCGTAATATCGGACACAAACTGCAAATGGATCGTTTCTCTGGAGACGCCTGTTTTATTACAGGGGCCGAAGGTGCAAGCGACGCGCAAGCGTCTTGAATCTCTCAGGCAAAAGGACAGAGGATGCTATGACCTAATTACATCCTGAATTCTATTTTTTGATTTTTATCTATTTTTTATTGTCTGATATTATTAGATTCTTACCAGTCTATCTGAGAACGATTCTTTATCTTTATCCCCTTTTTATGATGCTGAAAAATACATACAGAAGGAGAACTTTTTGAGATGTGGGAAGCAATCAACAATTTCTTAGTTGCAGTGGATGACAAAGTCTGGGGCGTGCCGCTTATGGTACTGATCATAGCCGGTGGTGTTCTTCTTACCAGCAGACTTGGGCTGCTTCAGGTACGCCGCCTTCCATTGGCACTGAAATGGATGTTTAAGAATGAAGAAGAGGGAGACGGTGAGATCTCCAGTTTTGCAGCTCTGTGTACAGCATTGAGTGCAACAATCGGTACCGGTAATATCGTAGGTGTTGCAACAGCAGTCTGTGCCGGAGGTCCGGGAGCACTTTTCTGGATGATCGTGGCAGCATTCTTCGGAATGGCAACCAAATATTCTGAAGGTCTTCTGGCGGTAAAATACCGTGTGGTTGCAGAAGACGGACACAGTCTTGGCGGACCATTCTACTATATTGAGAAAGGTATGGGAGCGAAATGGAAATGGCTTGGTAAGATCTTTGCATTCTTTGGTGTCTGTGTAGGTCTTTTTGGTATCGGTACATTCAGCCAGGTAAATGGTATTTCAAGTGCTGTACAGAACTTCTTTGATCCGGACAAGACAAACTGCATCAATATCCCATTCCTGGGACAGTATTCCGTAGCAGTTGTTGTTTCTTCTCTGATCCTTGCATTTTGCGTAGCAGCGATCCTGATCGGAGGAGTAAAACGAATTGCAGCAGTCAGCCAGATTATCGTGCCGTTTATGGCAGTAATTTATATCATCTTCAGCGTTGCCTGATCATCTGCAACATTACAGAGATCCCGAATGCAATCGTAACTGTTGTTACAGCGGCATTTAATCCTAAAGCAGTGACAGGTGGTGTTGTTGGTTCTATGATCGTAGCAATGCAGAAAGGTGTTGCACGAGGAATCTTTTCCAACGAAGCAGGTCTTGGTAGCGCTCCGATCGCGGCAGCAGCAGCGCAGACAAAAGAGCCGGTACGTCAGGGTCTTGTCAGCATGACAGGTACTTTTATTGATACGATCCTGATCTGTACCATGACAGGACTTTCCATCGTCCTGACAGGTGCATGGCAGGTAGAGGGAATCGAGGGTGTACAGGTTACTACCTATGCATTCCAGCATGGACTTCCGCTTCCGGCCAAGTTCACAGCGTTTGTACTGATGCTCTGCCTCGTATTCTTCGCATTTACAACAATCCTTGGATGGGATTATTACAGTGAACGTTGTCTCGAATACCTGACAAACGGACACAAGACGAAGATCATCGTATACCGCTGGTTATATATTTTTGCAGTATTCATCGGACCATACATGACAGTAAGTGCTGTATGGACTATCGCAGATATCTTCAATGGTCTGATGGCAATCCCGAATATGATCGCACTGTTCGCACTGAGCGGAGTCGTTGCGAAAGAAACCAAAGCATTCTTCAAAGCAGAGAAGCATAAAATGTAAATAAAATTTTGGAAACGCATAATTCCTTCTGTTCTTCATACACTAGACAGTGATGATGAGAACAGGAGGAATTTTTTGAAGAAAAAAACAAAAACTCTGCTGACCGCGCTGGCGGTGCCGCTGGGAGTTGGGGCGGTTTCGGGATTTCTTACGCAGGGAAGCATGGATACGTTTGAAAATTAAAACAGCCGCCTCTGACACCGCCGGGCTGGGTATTTCCTGTGGTATGGACAGGACTGTTTGCCATGATGGGAACAGCATCTTACCTTGTGGCAATTCGCCGAAAACAGAAAAGAGAAACAGAGCACTGTTCTTGTATGGAGTGCAGCTTGCAGTAAATTTCCTGTGGCCGGTATTTTTCTTTAATGCAGGATGGTATTTCTTTGCATTTGTATGGCTTGTGCTTCTGTGGTATCTGGTGTACCTCTGCACGAAAGGATTTTCGGATATCTCCAGGAACGCAGGATACCTGATGATCCCGTATCTTGTATGGCTGACTTTTGCAGGTTATCTGAATTTCTTTATCTTTCTTTTAAATTAAGCGGAAGCACTGTCTGAAAATGGCAGTGTTTTTGTGTTTTACGGAAAAACATCTGATTTTCATACAAAAACAACACTTGACAAAGCGATGGCAATCCTGTAGTATAGATTAGGAATATGATTAACGTTAAAGATTACAGTAACCATTTTTCCAACTGCCGTAATGAATGGAAGTGACAGGATCCGTCACGAGAAATTCTGCGACAGCTTTTTTTATGCAACAGGACTGTGGGTTCTGCTGTATATGGATGAGGGATATAAACAAAAGGGAAGTAATGCTTACAAGGAGGATAAGGCATGAACTATGATGTAATCATTATCGGCGCTGGTCCTGGAGGAATTTTTGCAGCGTATGAATTAATGAAAGAAAAGCCGGAACTGCAAAGTGGCAGTTTTTGAAGAGGGATACTCCCTTGAGAAGAGAAAATGCCCGATCGACGGCAAGAAGATAAAGAACTGTATCAACTGTAAGAGATGTTCTATCATGTGCGGCTTTGGCGGTGCAGGTGCATTCTCTGATGGAAAATATAACATCACCAACGATTTCGGTGGAACTCTGTATGAGCATATCGGTAAAAGCCAGGCAATCGAGCTGATGAAATATGTTGATGATATCAACATGGAATACGGTGGTCAGGGAACTAAGCTTTATTCCACAGCAGGAACCAAGTTTAAGAAACTCTGCCTGCAGAACAAACTGAACCTTCTGGATGCATCTGTACGTCATCTGGGAACGGATATCAATTATATCGTTCTTGAGAACCTGTACAATGCAATGAAAGATCATGTAGATTCTACTTCGACACACCGGTACAGAAACTGGAGATCCTGGAAGACGGTTACCGTGTGATCTGCGAAAAAGGAACTTACGACTGTAAGAAATGTATCGTTTCCGTAGGACGAAGCGGAAGCAAATGGATGGAGACTGTCTGTAAAGATCTGAACATCCCGACCAAATCCAACCGTGTGGATATCGGTGTCCGCGTGGAACTTCCGGCAGTTATCTTTTCACATCTGACAGATGAACTGTATGAGAGCAAGATCGTCTACCGTACAGAGAAATTCGAAGATAACGTCCGTACTTTCTGCATGAACCCGAACGGAATCGTAGTAAACGAAAATACCAACGGCATCATCACTGTAAACGGACATAGCTATGAGGGTGATGAGAAAAAGACCGATAACACCAACTTCGCACTTCTTGTTTCCAAACATTTCTCCGAGCCATTTAAGGACAGCAATGGATACGGCGAAAGCATCGCAAGACTTTCCAACATGCTTGGCGGCGGTGTTATCGTACAGCGTTTCGGCGACCTTGTCCGCGGACGTAGAAGTACCGTGAAACGTGTTGAGGAAGGCCTCGTAACACCGACTCTCACAGCAACACCTGGAGACTTAAGCTCGTACTTCCGAAACGTATCCTGGACGGCATCATCGAAATGATCTACGCCCTGGACAAAGTAGCTCCGGGAACTGCAAACGATGATACCCTTCTGTACGGCGTGGAAGTTAAATTCTACAACATGGAAGTTGAGATCGACGACAACCTCGAAAGCTGCCACAAAGGTCTGTACGTGATCGGAGACGGAAGTGGCGTCACCCACTCCCTGTCCCACGCATCCGCAAGTGGTATTTACGTAGCAAGACATATTGTAGAGCAGAACTGATAATTATAATATACTAAGAAGCCCCCACAAAACGTGAGAAAACGATTTGTGGGGGCTTTTTATGTGAATAATTTTGACTATTTCATATCTGCCAGTGAAATAAACGGAAGTTCCGCATATTCATACTTATTCTTGATAGAAGCTGCATCTGCTTCTGAAATAGAAGTAAATTCATCTGCATTATACTCAGTTGAAGCTGTTGTGCTGAAGAACCACGGATTCTGCGGATTTCTTTCTTCATCATAGACCACGGATTCTTTTAAGTTCAGCTGTCCGTCAGTATAAGTATAATAATGGTACAGGGACAGAAAAGCACTGCCGGAAGCTTCATTGGCTATAGTGTTGTCTTTGCACAGATAATATCTGTCGCGTTCACCGCTGGTAGTGACCAGAGAAAGCCTTCCGTTAACAAGGGTGTACATATCAAAAAACATTCCCTCATAACTGTCAGTGCCATCGTCAATGGCACCTATAAACAGTTCTGCGGTACCATTATTATCAATATCCTGAAGAAAATATCCGAGTTTATTGATATCTGAATAATATCCTGCCAGATAACAGAGATTATTTTCCTGAAACTGGCTGATATTCCATGCGGCAGAAGCACCGTCATAATATTTCTGCACGATTTCTTTATATTCCGGATAATCAGCAAGGGTTTCGGTGTCCGCAGCATAAACAGAGGTAAGACCGCCTATTGTAAGTACCATGGATGCAGATAAAAGACCGCAGATTAGTTTCTTCTTTTTCATTTTGAATCCTCCTTAGAGAGTAGTATTTATATTAAGTATACTTCTATTATATATTATGCACAAGCAAATTTGTGTCTGGATACTCAAGTTACCGTGAACGGAGTGATAATACAGTTACTGTTCACTCCGTTCACAGTAACTTGGTCAAAATGCATTCCAAATCACCTTCGGTGATGGCATTTTGCCCTGTATGTCTCGGGATTTTGCCATATTCATGGCAACGTCTCGCGGGATACTACCTGTGAATAGTAACATAATACATCTATTTCAGTATATTCAACCCATTTAGCATAATATCCTCCGTATAGCGTGCGAGTTCCTCCGGGCTCTGGCGGGTGCCATTTCGGATCCAGTTTTCGATGATGCCGATACAGCCGGAGAGGACGTAGGAAGAGTAGATCTCGCTCAGCCTGGGATCTGCATTGGCAAAAATCTCGTCCCAGTCATTCACGCAGCGTTCCCGGATAATCTCCTTGATCCGATTCATAAAATTCTGTTCCTGGTTATTGACCAGAACAAGTTTTACGAAATCGGAGTTTTTTTCCAGAAATTTATACAGGTCACAGATCAGAGGGAAAGGTTTACCCTTCATATCCTGTGGCTGGTGGGCGTTGGTGATTTCGATAAATTCATCCAGTATATCATTTTCCAGGTGCTCCAGAAGATCCTGGATATCCCTGTAATGCAGATAAAAGGTTCCACGGTTCAGATTGACATAGTCTGTCAGTTCACGGACTGTGATATTCTGTACCGGTTTGGTCTGCATCAGCTCTGTAAGCCCGTCTTTGAGCAGTGCCTGTGTGCGCTGTACACTTCGATTTTTTCCCTTTGAAGAATACAGCCAGCCTGTACCAAATATGAGAGTAGTCATCCACGATGTGACGATCCCGCAGGCACTGGATTATAAGAAGAAACTGGAGCAGGTCGACGGAGTAGACGAGGTCAACTGGCTGGATGATGTGGTGGACATCTATGAACCACTGGAAAATGCAGACCAGGATACGATCGATGAGTGGTACAAAGATTCCGATGCCCTGTATTCCATCACGGTAGTTGACGATGAAACAGAAAAAAAGGCAGCAGTTGATGAGATCCGTGACATTATCGGGGATGACAATTCTATGTCAGGAACAGCAGTCACAGATGCATTGTCACCGTTCCACACCTCGTCAGATATCCAGAAGATCATGCTGTTTGTCCTTCCGGTGACATTTATCGTACTGCTTCTGACAACGAATTCATGGTTTGAACCAGTACTTTTTATGATCACAATCGGTATCGCAATCATGCTGAACAGAGGAACAAACCTGCTGTTTGGAGAGATTTCTTTCGTTACCAATGCAGCGGGAAGTGTTCTGCAGCTTGCAGTTTCCATGGACTATTCCATCTTCCTTCTTCACAGATTTGCCGAAAACAGAGCAGAAGGCAAGGATGTCCAGGACGCTATGGTGGCGGCAGTAAAACAGTCAACAGGATCAGTACTTATAAACTGATCGATAAGACTCAGCATAAGGCCTTTTTTCCGGACTTTCATAAGTTTGCCGGCACTGTTATGAAACTCCGCATACCTGCATTTCTTATTGCAGTGGTGATTGCGGTTCCGTGCTTCATTGCACAGGGGGGAAACTCTTTCCTCTATGGCGGCAGCCGTATTTACAGCACGGATGCCACTCAGATGGGACGCGACCTCCTGAGCGTTGAGGAGGAATATGGCGCGTCCAACCCTCTCGTCATCATGGTGCCGAAAGGGGATACAAGCAAAGAAAGTGCATTGAGTGAAGAATTAAAAGACAATGAAAATGTGACTTCTGTCATTTCCTATGTAGACAGTGTAGGTTCAACGATCCCGGACGGCTTTGTTCCGTCGGATTCACTTTCACAGCTTTATTCAGAGAATTACAGCCGTTTTGTAGTGACTATAAGCACTGAGGAATCCGAAGAAGGATGGACAGAAAAACTGAACGAAGTTATAAAATCTGCGAGAAATATTATGGCGATGAGGCCAGGATCGCAGGCGACCTGGCAAGTACCAGGGATCTGAAAGAAACGATCACAGAGGATAACAGCAGGGTCAATACCCTGGCGATCGCGTTTGTATTTGCAATCCTTCTGTTTAACTTCAAGTCGATCACACTTCCGGTGATCCTGACACTGGTGATCGAGCTGTCCATCTGGATCAACCTCGCGATTCCGTATGTGCAGGGAACGACGCTTCATGCTTCAGGCAGCGACAAAAGATCTTCCGGAAGTTGCAAAAGGAATGAAACAGCTGAATGCAGGATTACGAAACTTACAAAGAATGACTCCAGCCTTCTTGAAGGTGCAAATCAGTTATCGGTCGCATCTCTTTCCTTAAGAAACGGTGCCTCCAGCCTGGTATCCGGAGCAAGCCAGCTTACCGGAGGAATCGGAAGTGCAGCCAGTGGAATCCAGTCACTCAAGAGCGGAGCAGATTCCCTTAAATCCGGAAGCAGTGAACTTACAGACGGCCTGAAAAAACTGGATGACGGAGCTGCAGAACTGAAGGACGGAACAGTGGAATCCAAAGATAAGACATCTGACATTGACCAGCAGATCGATGATGAGATTGATGAAATGTTTGACAAGATCTCAGGAAGCGATTACACACCGGTATCTTTCGTCTCAGCAGACAATAAGGACATAGGACTGGTACAGTTCGCAATCCGCACAGACGATATCAAAAAATAAAAAGAACAAAAGACATAAAAAGAGGGAAGTCCCCCGTCGCAACTGCAGAAAGTGCAGGCGGCGGGGGATTTCCCTTTTTAAGTTATAAATGCAGGGGCATTATTTAACTGAGATTACATAAGACTTCTCAAATGTTTTGGCAGGATCAAGTATATTGATGCCCGGTTTATCGGACAGTTCTCCGTTATATCCTATATTATCGCAGCGTCCCATCCATGGTTCCAGGCAGACAAACGGAGCACCGACAGCGGACCAGATACCGAAGTTTGGGAATCCCTCGCAGCTGATCTCTACATAAGGAGTTCCATCCGGAAGGGCGATACCGGCTTTAGTGATCTGACCGTTGTCAAAGACCAGAGCATCGTGGTCAAACATGTGCTCATCGATCGTGCAGGAATTATTTTCAAGAGGAAGGGTGTAGGTCTTGTCAGGAATGGCAGTACTGTACTCTGGGTCAAGCAGGCAGTAGGTCAGTTCTTTTTCTCCATTGAAGGTAAGGTGATACTGACTCCGAATGGTATCAGAAAGTACAGGCACATTAAATGCAGGATGAGCACCGATCGTGAAATACATGGTTTCCTGATCTTTGTTTACGACTTTCCATGAAACAGTCAGGTCACGACCATTGAGCGTATGTGTGATAGAAAGCTGGAAAGCATATGGCCAGATCTTCTGAGTTTCTGCGGTGGATTCCAGCAGATGAGTAACGGATGTATCGGTTTTGTCCGTGCAGGTGAATTCCATATCGCGGGCAAATCCGTGCTGACCGGATGTGTAGGAGTTACCGTTTATCAGACAGTGATCTTCATAATAGCGTCCAACATTCGGGAAAAGCACCGGAGCATGGCGTTTCCAGTAGGCCGGATCAGCATTCCAGAGTACCTGATGGTCGTTTGTTTTATCGTAGATTTCTGACAGCTCAGCACCGTGATCGGCGATCTTTACACGGAGCTGGTCATTTTCAAGTGTGTGGATCATACAAAAAACCTCCATAATGTTTGATTTAAGATTAAGTATAACAGAAAATCTGCGGGTTGGAAAGAATGCATAAGAATATTGCAGATTTGGATTGAATAACTGTCAATTGTATAGTAAAGTGAAGGTAAGAAGGGAGGTATCAGAATATGAAAAAATTCAAAAAAAGATTATTTGGCATAATTACATTTATGATGCTGGCACTGGCAGTTCCAGTGGTATTTTCGGGAAGTTATGGCGTGAAGGAAGTACAGGCGGCAGTGAAAGTAACAGCACCGAAACTGCTTTCAGCAAAGCCTTATGGCACAAACAAAATCGTGCTGAAATGGAGCACGGTAAAAGGTGTAAACGGTTATCGTGTTTACAGAAGACGGACGGAGGAAAATGGCAGGCAGTGCGTAATTTTTCTGGATATCAGACAACAACTTATCAGGATGTACGTGTAACTACGGGCGTTCAGTATACGTACACAGTTCGTGCATACAGGAGAATTAATGGAAGCCTTGTGTGGAGTGGATATGACAGAAACGGTCTGACGACAATTGCAGGACTCAATAGTCTGAAACTTAATAAGACAAGTATGACGTTGTATGTGGGAAAATATGATACTCTCAAGATCAATGGAACGAAACTGGTTCCACAGTGGAAATCCAGTGATACAAAGACTGCTGGGTATACCGAAATGGCAGGTTCTTGCGAAAAAAGCAGGTAAAGCAACGATAACGGCAACTCTTGGAGGAAAGAAATTTAACTGTACAGTAACGGTAAAAAATACTCCTGTATCCAATAAATGGACCAAGAATTACACAAAACTCAAAAAATATATCCAGCAGAATGGTGAGATCAATGATGATGGAAATTATGAAGTGGAACAGGATTTTTCGAATTCGGTGGTCCTTGTAGCCTATAACAAAAAAAGATGATCTGATAGAAGCTACATATATTGAATTTCTCGACACCACGGGAGAAAATTACCGTGGGATCACGATGAGCTTTAACTGTCAGAGAACAGATATTGCACAGGCTGTATTTGCTTATATTAAAGGTGAAAAAGCATATGTGACATATTCAAATCTGAATCCGTCCAGACATACTGCAAATACAGGATATGTATTCAAATATGCAACAAACGATAAAAACAGCAAATGACTTTTTTCCAGAAGCAGTCAAATGCTGTTCTGAAAAGAACGATGGGGGCATTTGATGTATTCCTCGCGAATGTGCAGATGACAGCGAAGGATCTTGGCTTTACTTCTTATTCATAAGAGAGAGGATCGTGGATATCCGGAAGAGTGTTTAACATTCTTCCGGATTTTTCTGGAAAAACAGTGTTTAATTTTAATATAAAATATGGTATAGTTACTTGCATAGTATCAGTTTGATACTGACGACAGAGGGGGAGAAACGGTGATACAGACCGGAGTACATAAGAAGAATGAACTGGATTACTTCTTTGTAGAAGAATCCTATGGGGGAAATCAGGATCTTTTTCCAGAGATATCAATGAGAGACGGAGGATGTGGAGCAGTGGCAGCTTGTGAGAGCTGTATTTATTTTGCCCGAAGAGCGGATAAGAAGAAACTTTATCCGCATAAACTCGAAGAGATCACATGGGAAGAGTACCATGATTTTGCATATATCATGAAGCATTATCTCTGTCCAAGGCCGAACGGGATCGATACCCTGGAATTATATATGGAAGGTTTTGGAGAATATCTGAAGGATGTACATGAGGAGAATCTTATGATGGAGGCTTTTCATGGGACACATGCTTATGAAGAAGCAAGAGAGGCTGTCATGAGGCAGATCGACAGCGACAGCCCGATCCCATATCTGATGCTGAAACACCAGAACAAGAACGGACATCTGGAGGATTACATATGGCACTGGTTTATCCTTGCAGGTTATGAAGAAACAGAGGATGATCTTATGGTGAAGGCAGTTTCCTATGGGGAATACAAATGGTTTTCTCTGAAGGAACTCTGGGACACCGGATATGACAAAAAGGGTGGCATGATTTTGTATCACATAAAGTAACAGACGGGAGGATGCATTTTTTGGAAGCAAGAGAAATATTGACCCGATTCAAAAAACGAGATCACTTTAGAAGAGGCAGAACATTACTTTCGAAAAGAACCATTTGAGAAAATGGGAGGCTATGCGAAGCTGGATTCTCACAGAGAGGTTCGCTCCGGATTCCCGGAAGTGATCTTTTGCAGCGGCAAGGCAGATGAGCATTTTGTCCATATTTTTCAGAAGTTATATGAGGACAACGGAGAAGTTTTTGGAACGAGAGCGTCCAGACATCAGTATGAGCTGGTGAAAGATCTTCTTCCGGGTGTGGAATACGATGATCTGTCACACATCATCAAGATCGAAAAGAAGCACAAAGAGCACATCGGCAAGATCGCAGTCTGTACCGCAGGTACAGCCGATATCCCGGTTGCAGAGGAAGCTGCACAGACTGCAGAATACTTCGGAACTCACGTAGAGCGTATCTTTGATGTGGGTGTGAGTGGGATCCACAGACTTTTTTCCAGACTGGAAGTGATCCAGGAGGCAAACTGTGTGGTTGCAGTTGCTGGAATGGAGGGAGCGCTTGCGAGTGTTCTCGGAGGTCTGGTGGATAAGCCGGTGATCGCAGTCCCGACTTCTGTGGGATACGGAGCGAGCATGCATGGACTTTCCGCACTTCTGACGATGATCAATCTTGCGCGAACGGGATTGCGGTGGTAAATATCGACAATGGCTACGGGGCAGGTTACATTGCAACGCAGATCAACCGCCTTGCAGTCAGAGAAAATCAGGAACAGTAACTAATGGGAGATATTATGGGAAAAACTTTATATTTGGAATGTTATTCCGGAATCAGCGGTGACATGACCGTGGCGGCACTTCTGGATCTTGGTGCAGATCAGAAGCATCTGGAAGCGGCATTATCAGGTCTTCCGGTTCAGGGATTCCGTACAGAAGTTTCAAGGGTTGTGAAGTCTGGGCTCGATGCCTGTGATTTCTCCGTGATTCTGGATCAGGATAATCACGATCATGATATGGAATATCTGCATGGACACTCTGATGAGGAACATTCACATGTCCATAAACACGGACATGAACATCGTGGAATGAAGGAGATCAGGGAGATCATCGAAGGTTCTTCGATCAGCACCAGAGCGAAACAGATGGCTCTCAGGATTTTTGAGATTCTGGCAGAAGCGGAATCAAAAGCTCACGGCGTACCGGTGGAGGAAGTGCATTTCCACGAGGTTGGAGCAGTGGATTCCATCGTGGACATTGTATCGATCGCAGTCTGCCTGGATGATCTGGATGTCACAGATGTGGTTGTGCCGGTACTTTATGACGGAACAGGTTTTATCCGCTGTCAGCACGGTCAGATCCCGGTTCCGGTTCCGGCTGTTGTAAATGTGGCACAGGCAAATCATCTCAAACTTAAGATCACAGATATCGAAGGAGAACTGGTCACTCCGACAGGAGCAGCAGTCGTAGCGGCAGTCCGGACTCTGAGAAACTTCCGGAAGATTTTGAGATCCTTGCAACAGGGCTCGGAGCAGGCAAACGCCAGTATCGCTGCCCGGGAATCCTAAGAGCAATGCTGATCCGGTCGGTTGAGGCAGAAAAACAGGAGTCAGATCATATCTGGCGGCTGGAAACAGACATTGACGACTGCAGCGGCGAAGCAATGGGACATGTGATGCAGATCCTTCTGGAGAATGGTGCGAGAGAAGTTCATTATACACCGGTCTTTATGAAGAAAAACAGACCGGCATATGAGCTGGTGGTCCTCTGCAAAAAAGACAAGATCTCCAGAATGGAGGAGATCCTTTTTACAGAGACAACGACGATCGGCATCAGACGGAGCGAACTGGAACGGACGATCCTGAAACGCCGTGCAGAGAAGATCCGGACTTCCATAGGCGAGGCACAGGTAAAGATCTGTACACTTCCGAATGGAAAAGAGAGATGCTATCCTGAATATGACAGTGCATCAGCACTTGCAGGGAAGGCGGGTATCAGTTTCAGGGAAGCATATGATACAATAGTAAACTGCTGGAAGACAGAAAGGTGAGGCAACAGTGATGAAGACAGGACTGGTTTTGGAAGGTGGAGCAATGCGCGGCATTTATACAGCCGGCGTTTTGGATGTATTTATGGAGCAGGGGCTGCATTTTGACGGAGTGATCGGAGTGTCTGCCGGGGCACTCCATGGCTGTTCTTTCGTTTCGGGACAGAAGGGCAGAAGCATCCGTTATTTTAAGAAATACAGGAATGATAAGCATTTTATGAGTATGTGGAACCTGGTCCATACAGGGGAAGTGGTTGGAAAACAGTTATGCTATCATGATATTCCGGAAAGACTTGATCCGTATGATTATGAGGCATTTCTGAAATCAGATACAGAGTTTTATGCGACCTGCTCCAATGTAGAGACAGGGAAGGCAGAATACATAAAGATCACAGATATGCTGAACCAGATTGATGTCCTGCGCGCATCCGCATCTATGCCATATGTGTCGAAACTTGTAGATTATCAGGGAATGAAGCTTCTGGACGGCGGCTGTACAGACAGTATTCCGTTGGAAGCATTTCGCAGGATGGGTTTTGAAAAAAATGTTGTAATCCTCACACAGCACAAAGGCTATGTAAAGAAGCCACAGAATGCAAAGATGGCAGAGCTGAGATACCATAAATACCCGGAATTTGCCGAGGCACTCAAAGAGCGTCATAGTGTCTACAATCAGTCATTAAAGGAGATCCACCGTCTGGAAGAGGCGGGAGAAGTTTTTGTGATCCAGCCATCTGAAAAGCTTGAGATCAGCCGTATGGAGACAGATCTCGATGTGATCCAGAGTGTCTACGAGAGGGGAATGATGGATGCCAGAGTCCGTATGAAGGCACTGAAAGAATGGATGGAAGAAGAAAAAAGGTAAGAGAGCTTTTTTCGGAGGATTTAAAATTCTGACCATTAAAGATAAAAGCCAGTTGCAAAAAGGACTGGGATTCAGTATAATAAAACACATAAGTGTGACGCTGAAACAGTGAAAAGGAAAGTACAAGGGTGTACAGACATAAGAATGTCTGTGCGCCCTTTCGTTTTATCTGAACAGTCAGAAGTTCCTTCACACAAAAAACGACAAGGGAGGACGAGAGATGTATAGTGCAGTTGAAAACATGATCAATCAGATCGACACCTGGGTATGGGGCTGGTGGATGATCCTTCTGCTCCTGGGAACCCACATTTTTATGACGATCCGTACAGGATCATCCAGAGAAAGACTCGGCACCGCGGATCCGCTTATCTGTGGACAAAGATCCTGACGGAGAAGGCGAGGTCAGCCAGTTTGGCGCACTGACGACAGCCCTGGCATCCACGATCGGAACAGGAAACATCGTCGTG
>ENA-OQCX01000647-OQCX01000647.1-human-gut-metagenome-genome-assembly--contig:-NODE-647-length-17880-cov-2.345519_pt1 | contig 17880 bp, 20 predicted proteins | sample MGYA00242762_ERZ504587 | MGnify/ENA primary metagenome ERZ504587 (study PRJEB26092, sample SAMD00036337) | human gut metagenome | host: Homo sapiens | study: EMG produced TPA metagenomics assembly of... | reverse complement strand
AGCATCCCACCATATCCAGTTACGGCAGCCGGGTATCTCATCTTGAGCTACTTGCAGTTTCTTCCCGTCGGCAGTAAGCAAATATCTGTCGGTACTTCCCCCCTTACGGTCTTCGCTGGCAAAACACTCCAAACCGGGATGAGCAGGATCAAAATCCGTTACCATACCGTCACCTACATGATAAGTAGTATGACCGATGCTCCATATCAATTTACCCGTAGCCGCATCCACTACTGAAACGCCACGGCCATCTTCCTTTTTGGGTTCACTTACCATAAACACCTGCATGCCTTCCCTATCGGGATGCAACTTGCAAAGATATGCCTTGTCGCTATGTCCCAAGCCCGAAGACCACAAAAGTGTTCCGTTATCATCCAGCATACAGGAACCTAACATAACCTCATCACGGCCGTCACCGTCCACATCGGCAGTAACCATGCTGTGCGCACCCATACTACGGACAATAGGATTCTCCTCATCACCATCCCAACGCCATGCACGTTCCAATTTACCGTTTTTCAACATCCAGGCATCCACAACCATCAGCTTGTAAGTGCCGCGTGCCGCCAATATAAACGGCGTCTTTCCGTCTAAATAGGCAACCCCCATCTGATTACGATTCTGACGAATCAGATTTCCGTAACGGTCATTGCGCTCAGGCCAATCCACCCGGTCTATCTCCTGTCCGGTCATGCCGTCCAGTACGGAAAGATATTCACTCCCGCCGCAAACACGTCCTTTCTCGTTTTTCACATAGTCAGTGCCTGCTGTTTTAATCGCCACCTCAGCCTTACCGTCACCATTGAAATCGTATACGATGAAAGGCGAGTACCAGATACCCGGTTCAATCCCCGGTCCCATATCGTATGTCCATAGGTAAGTACCGTCACTCAAATAAGCGGATATTTTATACGTTTTTCCGGTAGTATCACCCGGCATGCCCGGATCTACGTTCGTTTCGGGAGTACGGACGATATAATCATAAGTTCCGTCCCCGTTCAGGTCGGCCAATGCTATCTTTCCTGCTTTTGCATTATCTTTCAAGCGGATAGATGTATAAGGCTTCAAATCGGATAACACGACCTTCCGTTTTTCCGATACAACCGGCTTCTGTCCTTTTGCAACAGCTTCCACCCAATAGACGGCTTGTGCATGAGGAGCGGTGTCCACAAAGTCACAAGTACGGGAAACGGCCTTTTTCGTCAGGCGGCAAGCCTTTCCGCCCACCTCACGATATACATGGAAAGCCGTGGCGGGAGCATCCGATGCCAGCAAACGCCAGCTGAGATACACGGATTTGCCGTCCCGGGAAGGGGCAACCGCCAGTCCGCGATTTAAATTTTCAGTAATCCGCTCTTGGGCAAATCCCTCTACCAACGGTTTCGGTTCATGCTTAGGATCAAGGATTTCATAGAAATAGTTTCGTTCACGCGGGTCTTGAGCATATAAGGAGCAGAAAGCGCAAACAAGCGCTACTCCGCCCAGACTGATTTTTTTCATTGCATTTCGTTTTTAGTTATCTTCAGTGGTATAATACGTACAGGGCCTAATAATCCGCTTGGCACAGGTTCCCAGCCGGCATAAGTTCCTTTTTTATAACCAAGCGCTGCAATATTTATATCTTTGAAGATGCGCCACTTCACTCCACGGCGATCCATATCGGCTATGCGATTGGCAGGTAGATTGGTTACTTCTATTTCCAAAGTATTCTTTCCCGGACACAGGTATTGCCCGACGGAGCAACAATAGGGCACAGCCCATAAAGTGGCAACATTCCGGCCATTGATACGTACACGGGCACTTTCACGGACATCGCCAAGTGAGAGTAACCAGTCCTGGGCCGATGCCGGATTTTCAATCACAAAAGTGGTTGTATAACAGCCTGTTCCCATCGTCGTTTTAGCACCTTCAAAGGATAAATCCGTCCATGAGCCCAAAGCAACGGAATCCGGCACACTATGTACCGCAGGAGCGCTTTCCACAAACCGCAGGTTCCATAAGCCGGACAGTTCGACAGCTCCCCGTGCAGCAGTCTGATACTTCCATTCCGGGGCTTGTACGTCAACTTCTGTAAAAGTTTTCAATATGGCAGATTCTCCGGAAGCCAATTGCAAATAAACTTCCGTCTTTCCATCCTTCTGACGCAAGCGAAGCCTTGCCGGAAACGCGTTCATCGGATTATAAAGCATGGCCGAACATGCAGCACAGCCAACGGTATCCAACTTTCCATATCTTTTCCGGTCAGTGCAGAAATGAAATAATGATAACCTTCCGGGTTCTTCCGACGGATACAGCTCAAATCAAAAGAAGTTTTCATCGCTTCCGGTATAGCAGCAGTCTGCGCCAGTGTACGGACATAATCCGTACCGAAGAACACCGTCTTACCTTTACCTTGTTTATTTCCTAATTTCTTTACCTGCTCCAGAGTACCCTTAAAGTCCGTACGGCGCTGCTCCAACCTGGCATACCCCGGAACATCCTCCGGATACCGGTCCAGAAACACAACGGTCGCTCCCTCTTTTGCCAATTCGAGCAGGCGGGCAAGTACGTCCGCAGGCATTAAACGTGCACCGGGAACAACCAATGCTTTATAAACTGTTCCGCCTGACGTCACAATTTTCTTATCACGCAAGTGGCCGTACGAATGAAGTTATCGGAAATATAATCCATATCATAACCGGCATCGTTAATGCGGTGCACCGCTTCTATAAAACCCGGAGCACGCCGTGCCATTTTATGAATATCAAACATCAGCAGACGTCCGTCCTGCTCCTGCCACATATCATATACCGGCAAATACACAAGGAAGTCATTATCCGGCTGTCCCATCTGCAAAAAACTCTGGCAACGGGATATATATTGAAAGAAAGCAGGCGCATCACGCCAGATGCTGTTCGTCGGACTCATATCCACCGTAGCATAAAACTTCCAGCCGGGCCAGGCAGCCTCAGCAGGAGAATAAGTCGTACCATGGAAGAAGTATGGTTGACGCCGGAAACGAACATGAGGTCGATATCCGGCTTACACTGTGACAGAGAAGTGCGGAAATGTTCCGTCAGCCAAGTAAAAGTTTCCGAAGAAGTATAAGGTTTACCGGCAATATGAGCGCCCGAAGATGCGTATTTCAACATGGAGAGGTCGGAATCATTGGGACGCGTCAGCGAATCCTTACGCAATCCCCGTATACCGAAATCAGACAAACCGAAACCTTCACACTCCGGAATATCCACCGTAGCATAAAGGTCTATCAGATTTCCCGGCGAGCCATGAGCCTGATTTCTGGTTTTAGCCCCGTGCCGATGCGCCCACTCCGTCCACTGACGGGTGAAATTCTCCTGCAACAGTTCACCGAGAGTTTCACGATAATCGGAGATGATGCGCCGGGTCTTGTCCGAACGCTCCCCTGCCGCCAGAAACTCCGGCAGGTGTTCTTCCAGTTTATAACCGCGACGCGCCAGAAACTCATCAAAAAGTCCTTCCGACCAGTCCGCCCCGTAAACCTCATAGGAGTCGTTAAAGAAATTATGGGGATAAGCTGTAGCACCACCTGCCGTATCCTTGAACTTTCCGTCAAAAGCGCGTTCAAAGCGTCCGAGATAGTTTTTCACGGCACGGGCCGAGAAATGATTCATCACATACCCCTCACCACCGGGTGCCGCACGCTTCACCTTCTGCAAAGTCTTGCCGCAAAAGGCGGCAATCAAACGCCAGCTACCTTTCGGAGCTTTCCAGCATAACATTCCGTCTTTTACCTTATCCGTCAAATCCAGACACTTCCCCATATCGGAAAAGGCCATCAGACGCTCCAGTTTGGCATAAGGCTTTTGTTTTTTATCGGCAACCTCTATTCTCTTATCAAGCGTATTCCCGCCTTCTAACCGATATTCCGTAACAAACAGTTTGCAGGCGACATCCTCTATCCCCACTTCAGGGCCTCCGAAAGGCCAGCCGGTACCGGTGTTCATATCAATCTGCATGCCCAGACGGGACGCTTCACTTTCCGTATATTGCAGCATCTGCATCCATCGGGGGGAGAGAAACGGAATATCCTTCGCATCATTTCCCTGTACGCCATAAATCGGAGTAATCTCCATCGTACCCATTCCCGCCGCAGCATATGCTTCCAGATTACGGGTCAGATTTTCCTTATCCACCGCACTTCCCATCCACCACCAGCGTGCAGCCGGTTTGGCATCCAAACCAATCTCCGGCCACGAAACATCTTGTGCAGACAAAAAACCTGCACAAAATGCAAACATGGCAATACAAAACAATCGATTCATACCTATTTTATTTTCTCCAGTTCCAGACATCCCATAATGAACGGTCCCGTTGCTTTGGCGTCATTATCCCTCATCTTTTCACCTATATAATATTCAAAACTTCCGTCGCGATACGGATGACCGCCCAAACCACCAACCTGGCAACAACGGGTCAGAGTCAGCGTTCCGTCCTGTTTCTCCACCAGCAATTTATCTTTCAAGCCCTGCAGAGCCTTTTCCGCTACAGCGCGGTATCCGGCATCGATATATCCTTTATTCACTGCTTTTGCATAAGCATACATACATTGGGTGGTCACAGATGCCTCAGGGAAATTACCCTTGCGTTTAGGCTGGTCGATAACCTGATACCAAAGTCCCGCTTTATCCTGATATTTCGGCAATGTCTCCGCCAATCCGCGGATATAGCCAATCATGTCGGCACGTCCCGGATGATTTTCGGTATATAATCCAAAGCATCCACCAGCGCCATAAACCACCAGCCTATACTGCGCCCCCAGAAGTTGGGAGAATGTCCGGTTTCCGGGTTCGCCCAACGCTGGCTCTTGCTTTCGTCCCACGCATGATGATACAGTCCTGTCTTAGCATCATAGGTATGTTTATGGCAGAGACGGAACTGTTTCACCGCCTCGTCAATCCATTCCGGTTTATTGAATTCCGCACCATACTGCGCCATAAACGGAGAAGCCATATACAGTCCGTCCAGCCACATCTGATGCTGATAAATCAGTTTATGCCAGAATCCACCTTCCAAAGTACGGGCTGGTTCTTCAACTGTTTGATAAGGATATCCATTGCCGCTTTATATCGTTGGTCGCCGGTTTCACGGTAAAGGTCAAACAGCACCTTTCCGGAGTTAATGAAATCCAGGTTATAAGTGGACTTATCATACAGATGGATTTCTCCCTTTTCATTAATCAGAGAGTCGGCCCATTGCTTCACATAATCATAGTAACGACGTTCGCCCGTTGCTTTCCACATCTGCAACATGGCGCAGCAACCCACTCCCTGGCATAACCGAAGAACAGGCGCTTGCCGTGATCCAACCGGTAAGCTGCGGGAAACGCATCATCTCGGAGTCGGCAAACCAACGTGCATACGAGCCTTGTTCCCATGTATCCGTACGGAAAGGTACTGCGGGCAAACCCGACTTATTATAAAGATTTACACGGAAGAAGTTACAAAAGCCGTAACGTACGGCAACCGGCTCCGCCACCTGCGGAGCGGAAACTTCCAGCCGGCTACCTTTTATCACAGCCACCGCCGGATAGAAACGCCGGTCGGCTCCCGCAACCAGAAAGCCTTGACCGGAGCATTCTCAGGTGTCACCAAACCGTCTTCGGCATATTCAAAACTCAATACAGCCTTATTGCCGCTGACTTTCATCGTTTTGAAGAGCGGGCCGGAGTATGCCACATCCTTCCCATATTGTTTGGCAAGCGCCCACAAAGCCATGCGTTCACCCGCCACGCGCTTATTACGCGGATGAATATCCGTAGAATCCGCCGCATCCGTAACAACCGCCATGCCCACATTCTTCAGCCGCTTTGCCATGTTTTGAGCTGTGCTTCACGAATACCGGCCGGCTGTCCTTTATGCGGAGCAATCTGCATGAAATAGAACGGCATGTCGGGTTGCTTCCATTCTTTCCGCCAACTGTTAATCATATTGGTGAATACCTGCTGATATTTTTCATGACGAATGGCATTCGATTCTCCCTGATACCAGATATTTCCTTTCACCGTATATCCCAGAATAGGATGAATCATACCGTTCCAAAGCGTAGCGGGGACCTTGCAATATCCCTTCTCCTGCTTCACATTCTTCAAAGCAAAATCTTCAAGTACATCTGTATAGAGCGGATTGTTCTTCATAACACTCATCTTCGTCCACGATTCCGCATGCGTGCCTCCCCATGTAGACTGTATCATACCTACCGGCACATTCAATTCCTTATGCAACCGGCGTCCGAAAACGAATCCCACAGCGAGAAGTCATACAGGTTTTTCGGCGTGCACACCAGCCACCGGCCTTGACAGTCATCCATTTCACCGTCGGGAGCCAACTGATGTTCCACCCGAAACAGACGAAGTTCCGGATAATCCGCGTCCTTCATCTCCTCGGCTTCCGTTATCATACCGGTCATCCATTTTTTATCGGGATGCCTGGAAACCGGATATTCCATATTGGATTGTCCGGTACAGAGCCATACTTCACCTACCAGTACATTATTAATAGTAATCGTATTCTCACCGCTCACCGTAACAGACTGCCCTTTTGCAGCCGCAGCGTTTTCAGTTTCACAGTCCATTTGCCGTCAGCCGCAGCCTTGGTTGTCACGGTTTTATCTGTCCATGACGCTTTTACCGAAACCCGTTCACCGGGCGTTGCCTTTCCCCACAGATTGACTTGCGCGTTTTGCTGCAATACCATATTATCGGAAAAGATAGCCGGAAGTACCACTTTGGCAGAAACGGAACCTGCCAATACTAAAAGAAAGGAAATTAATCCAAGTAGTTTTTTCATGTGCCTTTGATAGTTTTAATAGAATTAAGAAATGAACTTTATTCTGTATTGCAAAAATAAGAGCTTCACGGCAAACGGACTCTGAGCCTTTTGGCAGTTCTCTTATTGTTTTTGTCGTTTATCACCAACTCCACCCCGCCCAAGACACGGTTATACTTGCCGTTTCTCTTACGGCAGCCAGGAACAAACCGCACGCAGACAGCTTGCACTTACCCCACACTGAGTTTTTCAGGCTACCTGTCTGAAATTGTCGCAAAGATATAATTAAAAGATTTCCGATAAAAGGCTTTTAATTATATTCCAAACCTGCATACATATACCGTCTTTTTTACGTTTTTGCATATTAAGAATAAAAAAAATCCCATTTCTGTATATTCTTTCCAAAATATTCCCTACTTTTGCACCAAACCTAAGAATAAATTATACAGAAACATGAAAAAGAAAGCCAATCGGTTAGATGCCATCAAGATGATTATCTCAAGCAAAGACATCAGTTCTCAGGAAGAGCTGTTGCAGGCTTTGGGCAAAGAGGGCTTTGAGCTGACACAAGCCACCTTGTCACGCGACTTGAAGCAGTTGAAAGTAGCCAAAGCGGCCAACATGAACGGGAAATATGTATATGTTCTTCCCAACAACATCATGTACAAGCGCAGCAACGACCAGAGCGCAAGCGAAATGCTGATGACCAGCGGCTTCATTTCCCTCCATTTCTCCAAGAACATTGCCGTCATCCGCACCCGGCCCGGCTATGCCAGCAGCATGGCTTATGACATCGACAACCGCGAATGTCCCGCCATACTGGGCACCATTGCCGGCGACGATACGATCATGATGGTTCTGCACGAGGCTGCATCCCACGAAGAGATACGCGTGTTTCTGTCACAAATCATTCCTAACATAAAGTAAACCTGTACAACTATATTACAACGAATATATAACGAAATAAAAGAAATGGATTCGAAACAGATTGATGTGATGGTGGCCGACGCCTCACATGAAGTTTACGTGGATAAGATTTTGGATACCATCCGAGAAGCTGCCAAGGTGCGCGGAACGGGCATCGCAGAACGCACACACGAATATGTGGCGACTAAAATGAAAGAAGGAAAAGCTATCATAGCTTTATGTGGAGACGAATTTGCAGGTTTCACCTACATAGAGAGCTGGGGAAACAAGCAGTATGTGGCAACATCGGGCCTCATCGTACATCCCGATTACCGCGGCTTGGGACTGGCCAAACGTATCAAGACGGCTTCTTTCCGCCTGGCACGCCTGCGGTGGCCCAAAGCCAAAATATTCAGTCTGACCAGCGGAGCGGCCGTTATGAAAATGAATACCGAACTGGGCTACGTACCGGTTACTTTCAATGAACTGACAGACGACGAGGCTTTCTGGAAAGGCTGCGAGGCTGTATCAACCATGACATACTGGTAGCCAAAAACCGGAAGTTCTGCATTTGCACGGCAATGCTTTACGACCCGAAGTTACACGAGGAAGATAAAATATAATTAATTATAGATTTTGAATTATGAATGGGAACACACGGACTCGTTTACAAGCCTGATTCCCAATTTATAATTCAACATTCAAAATTCATAAGTATTATGGAAAAGAAGAAAAAAGTAGTAGTTGCATTCAGCGGTGGTCTGGACACCTCATTCACAGTTATGTATCTGGCCAAAGAGAAAGGATACGAGGTATATGCGGCTTGTGCCAATACCGGCGGTTTCAGCCCCGAACAGCTGAAGACAAACGAAGAGAACGCCTACAAACTGGGTGCTGTAAAATATATTACTTTGGACGTAACGCAGGAATATTACGAAAAGAGCTTGAAATACATGGTATTCGGCAACGTATTGCGTAACGGTACTTATCCTATTTCCGTAAGCTCCGAACGTATATTCCAGGCGCTGGCCATTGCACGCTACGCCAACGAAATCGGCGCAGACGCCATTGCACATGGTTCGACCGGTGCGGGTAACGACCAGATTCGTTTCGACATGACTTTCCTTGTCATGGCTCCGGGCGTGGAAATTATCACGCTGACACGCGACATGGCTTTGAGCCGCCAGGAAGAGATAGATTATCTGAACAAGCACGGCTTTGCAGCCGACTTCGCCAAACTGAAATATTCCTATAACGTAGGTCTGTGGGGTACTTCCATTGCGGCGGTGAGATTCTGGACTCCGCACAGGGACTTCCCGAAAGCGCCTATCTGAAACATTGCACCAAAGAAGGCAGCGAACAGTTGCGCCTGACCTTCGAGAAGGGTGAGCTTAAAGCGGTCAACGATGAAAAATTCGACGACCCCATCAAGGCTATCCAGAAGGTAGAGGAAATCGGTGCGGCTTACGGCATCGGCCGTGATATGCACGTAGGCGATACGATTATCGGCATCAAGGGCCGCGTAGGTTTCGAGGCAGCCGCTCCCATGCTGATTATCGGCGCACACAAGTTCCTTGAGAAATACACATTAAGCAAATGGCAGCAATACTGGAAAGACCAGGTAGCCAACTGGTACGGTATGTTCCTGCACGAAAGCCAGTACCTGGAACCGGTAATGCGCGACATCGAAGCCATGCTGGAGTCCTCGCAACGCAATGTAAACGGTACTGCGATTCTCGAACTTCATCCGCTCTGTTTCTCTACCGTAGGCGTGGAAAGCGACGACGACCTTGTAAAGAACAAATTCGGCGAATACGGTGAAATGCAGAAAGGCTGGACTGCGGAAGACGCCAAAGGTTTCATTAAGGTGACTTCTACCGCACTGCGTGCCTATTACTCAAACCACAAAGACGAAGAAATCTAAATGATGAACCGGAAGCAAAAATTAACGCGCCCCCGAAACGGAAGAATGCTTTCCGGCGTATGTGCAGGACTGGCAAACTTTTTCGGACTCGACGTGTCACTGGTACGCATCATCTACGTTTTTGCTACGATCTTCACTGCGTTTGCAGGTACACTTATATATATCATACTATTAGTTATAATACCAGAAGAACCCAATAGATATTATCAACATGATTAAAGTAGGATCATCGGCGGAGCCGGATACACGGCAGGCGAACTGATACGCCTGTTACTGAACCATCCCGAAGCGGAAATCGTATTCGTAAACAGTTCGAGCAATGCCGGCAACAAAATAACCGACGTACACGAAGGGCTGTACGGAGAGACGGATCTAACGTTTACCGACGAACTTCCGTTGGACGAAATCGATGTGCTTTTCTTCTGCACGGCGCATGGCGACACCAGAAAATTCATGGAAAGCCACAACGTACCGGAAGACCTGAAGATAATCGACCTCTCCATGGACTATCGCATCAAGAGCGACGACCATGACTTCATCTACGGCCTTCCCGAGCTGAACCGCCGTGCCACCTGCACGGCAAAGCATGTTGCCAACCCCGGCTGCTTCGCCACCTGCATCCAGTTGGGCCTGCTTCCGCTTGCCAAACATCTGATGCTGAACGGCGATATTATGGTGAATGCCATCACCGGCAGCACCGGTGCGGGCGTCAAGCCGGGAGCTACGAGCCACTTCAGCTGGCGCAACAACAACCTGAGTGTGTACAAGGCTTTCGAGCACCAGCACGTGCCCGAAATCAAGCAATCGCTCAAACAGCTCCAGAACAGTTTCGATTCGGACATTGATTTCATCCCTTATCGCGGTGATTTTCCCCGCGGCATCTTTACCACTATCGTGATAAAGACCAAAGTGGCGTTGGAAGAGATTGTCCGCATGTATGAAGAGTATTATGCCAAAGACTCCTTCACGCATATCGTCGACAAGAACATCGATTTGAAGCAGGTTGTCAACACCAACAAATGCCTTATCCATTTGGAAAAGCACGGCGACAAGCTCCTTATCATCTCCTGCATAGACAACCTGCTGAAAGGAGCCAGCGGACAAGCCGTACATAACATGAACCTGATGTTCAATCTGGAAGAGACTGTCGGTTTGAGACTGAAACCCAGTGCTTTCTAAAGTATCTTTAATTTGTAATCAGTTACTGAAAGAATGAAACTATTCGATGTATATCCCCTTTTTGACATCAATATTGTCAAAGGAAAAGGCTGCCATGTATGGAACGATAAAGGTACGGAGTACCTCGACCTCTATGGCGGTCATGCAGTAATCTCTATCGGACATGCACATCCGCACTATGTAGAGATGCTCGGCAAGCAAGTAGCCACGCTTGGATTCTATTCCAACTCCGTTATCAACGAACTGCAACAGCAACTGGCAGAACGGTTGGGAAAGGTCTGCGGATACGATGATTATTCCCTTTTCCTTATCAACAGCGGAGCCGAAGCCAACGAAAACGCGTTGAAGCTCGCTTCGTTCCATAACGGACGGACCCGCGTGGTATCCTTCTCGAAAGCTTTCCACGGACGGACTTCATTGGCGGTAGAGGCAACCGACAATCCCAAAATCATTGCTCCCATCAACAACTGCGGACACGTTACCTATCTCCCGCTGAATGATACAGAGGCAATGAAAGCCGAACTGGCGAAAGGCGATGTATGCGCTGTAATCATCGAAGGCATTCAGGGAGTGGGCGGCATACAGTTGCCCACCGACGAGTTTATGCAAGCCTTGCGCAAGGCCTGTACAGAGCACAATACGGTACTGATTCTGGACGAAATCCAAAGCGGTTACGGACGTAGCGGCAAGTTCTTCGCCCATCAGTACAACGGTATCAAGGCCGACATCATCACCGTGGCCAAAGGCATAGGCAACGGATTCCCGATGGCGGGCGTACTTATCAGTCCGATGTTTACTCCCGTTTACGGCCAGCTCGGAACCACTTTCGGCGGAAATCATCTGGCTTGCAGCGCTGCGCTTGCCGTACTGGATGTCATAGAGCAGGAAGCTCTTGTAGAGAATGCCGCCCAAGTAGGCGCATACCTGATGGAAGAGCTGAAGAAATTCCCGCAAATCAAGGAAGTGCGCGGACGCGGACTGATGATTGGCCTCGAATTTGAAGAGCCTGTCAAAGAACTGCGTTTGAGGTTACTGAAAGAACAGCATGTCTTTACCGGTGTCAGCGGCACGAACGTACTCCGCCTGTTGCCGCCCCTGTGTCTCGGCATGGACGAAGCGAACCTCTTCCTGGAACGTTTTAAGAAAGCACTTTGACAATTTACGGATAATCAGCCGGCAAAAGATACGACCGAAAGAAGAATACCTTCCTGTTTCGGTCGTTTTTTCATTAAAATCTTTACCTTTGCCCGAAGACAACTTTTTAAATGACAAGATGATATGAAAACAGCAATTATCGGTGCAGGAAATATGGGCGGCTCCATCGCCCGCGGTCTGGCAAAAGGAACCATCATCCCCGCCAGCGACATCATTGTTTCTAATCCCACGCAAGGCAAACTGGATGCGTTAAAGGCTGAATTCCCCGCTTTGCAAACCACACGCGACAATCAGGAAGCCGTTACCGGCGCCGAGCTCATCATACTCGCCGTCAAACCGTGGCTGATAAAACCGGTGGTAAGCGAACTCAAGCTGAAAAGCAAGCAGATACTTATCTCCGTAGCTGCCGGCATCCCTTTCGAAGAACTGGCACACTACGTGGCAGACAAGGAGATGACCATGTTCCGCCTCATCCCCAACACCGCCATCAGCGAGATGGAAAGCATGACGCTCATTGCAAGCCGTAACGCCAGCAAGGAACAGGAACAGCTTTTGCTCGACATCTTCAACCAGATGGGACTTGCCATGCTGATTCCCGAAGATAAGATAGCGGCAACCACCGCCATGACTTCCTGCGGCATCGCTTATGTACTGAAGTATATCCAGGCAGCCATGCAGGCCGGAATAGAACTGGGCGTTTACCCCAAGGACGGCATGCGCATGATAGCCCAGTCGGTAAAAGCGCCGCCGAACTGATTCTGAACAACGACACGCATCCCGCCATAGAGATTGACAAGGTATGCACGTCCCGGCGGAATTACAATCAAGGTATCAACGAGCTGGAACATCAGGGATTCTCTTCCGCCATTATCAATGCCATAAAAGCAAGTAAATAACCGTACTAATCCACTTAATAAAAACCACATGGACGAACAGATTAAACAAATAGCCGAACGCCTGCGCGGACTGCGCGACGTATTGGAATTGAATGCCGAAGACATCGCCCGCGATTGCGACATCCCGGCAGAAGAGTACCGTCTTGCCGAAACGGGAGAATTCGACATCTCCGTAAGCATGCTGCAAAAAATAGCCCGCCGTTACGGCATCGCACTGGATGCCCTGATGTTCGGTGAAGAGCCGAAGATGAGCAGCTACTTCCTTACCCGTGCCGGCAAGGGAACCAGCATCGAGCGCACAAAAGCCTATAAATACCAGTCACTGGCTGCCGGCTTCATGAACCGCAACGCCGACCCGTTCATCGTCACCGTCGAACCCAAGCCGGATAACGAACCGATACACTACAACAGTCACTCCGGACAGGAATTCAACCTTGTACTGGAAGGCCGCATGATGCTGAGCATCGACGGCAAAGACTTGATTTTAAACGAAGGAGACAGTTGTATTTCAACTCCAAACTGCCTCACGGCATGAAAGCGCTGGACGGAAAGAAAGTACGTTTCCTTGCCGTAATCATGTAACAACACATAAATGAAGAACGGTGAATGAAGAAATTCCAAAAGTTATGGTAGAAAGATTTTTATCGCAAACGTCCTTTACATCTCAAGAGGACTTCATCAAGAATTTAAAGATTAACGTACCGGAGAATTTCAATTTCGGTTATGACGTAGTGGATGCCTGGGCGGCCGAACATCCCGACAAGCCCGCACTGCTCTGGACCAATGACAAGGGCGAGCACATCCAGTTCTCATTTGCCGACATGAAACGCTATACGGACATGACGGCTTCCTATTTCCAGAGCCTCGGCATCGGCCACAGCGATATGGTAATGCTCATTCTGAAACGCCGCTATGAGTTCTGGTTCAGCATCATCGCGCTGCATAAGCTGGGGGCCGTCGTTATCCCCGCCACACACCTGCTCACCAAGAAAGATATTGTATACCGCTGCAATGCCGCAGACATCAAGATGATTGTCTGTGCCGGCGAAAGCGTCATTACCGACCACATCACGGCTGCCATGCCCGACTCTCCGAGTGTGAAGAAGCTGGTCAGCGTAGGCCCGGAGATAGCCGAAGGTTTTGAGGACTTCCACAAAGGCATTGCCGATGCCGCCCCTTTTGCACGGCCGGAGCATCCCAACAGCAACGACGATATTTCTTTGATGTACTTCACCAGCGGCACTACCGGCGAACCCAAAATGGTGGCGCACGACTTCACGTATCCGTTGGGGCACATCGTTACCGGAAATTTCTGGCACAACCTGCACGAAAACAGCCTGCACCTCACCATTGCCGATACGGGCTGGGGTAAAGCCGTATGGGGCAAGCTGTACGGACAATGGATAGCCGGAGCCAACATCTTTGTATACGACCACGAGAAATTCACTCCTGCCGATATTCTGACAAAGATACAGGACTATCACGTCACCTCGCTTTGTGCACCGCCTACCATCTTCCGGTTCCTAATTCACGAAGACCTGACGAAGTACGACCTCTCTTCATTGCAGTATTGCACCATTGCCGGAGAAGCGTTGAACCCCGCCGTATTCGATACATTCAAGAAACTGACAGGCATCAGCCTCATGGAAGGTTTCGGACAGACCGAAACCACCCTTACCGTAGCCACCATGCCGTGGATGCAGCCCAAACCGGGCAGCATGGGATTGCCCAATCCCCAATACGACGTAGACCTGATAGACCATGACGCCGTTCGGTAGAGGCCGGTGAACAAGGACAGATTGTAATCCGTACCGACAAAGGCAAACCGCTCGGCCTGTTCAAGGAATATTACCGCGATGCCAACCGCACCCGCGAAGCATGGCACGACAACATCTATTACACCGGTGACGTTGCCTGGAAGGACGAGGACGGCTACCTCTGGTTTGTAGGCCGCGCCGATGACGTTATCAAGAGCAGCGGTTACCGCATCGGCCCGTTCGAAGTGGAAAGCGCCCTGATGACGCATCCCGCAGTTATAGAATGTGCCATCACCGGAGTTCCCGATGAAATACGGGGACAAGTGGTGAAAGCCACCATCGTACTGTCCAAAGACTATAAGAACCGTGCCGGCGAGGAGCTGGTCAAGGAGTTGCAGAACCACGTAAAGAAAGTGACCGCTCCTTACAAATACCCCCGTGTCATAGAGTTCGTTGACGAACTTCCCAAGACCATCAGCGGTAAGATACGCCGTGTGGAAATCCGGAAGAACGACGAGAAATAACCGCTTCGGAATAAGCAGAAGCATAGATGGCTTGTAAAAGAGACAGCGGTTGTATCAAATGATGACTGACGTATTATCTGTCATTCTATAATTGATACAACCGCTGTCCTGTTCTTTGGAATAAAGCCTACAGCTTCCGCACTATATTCTGCAAACTCTTCTCTGCCGGCGACCACACATTCTCGCCAATGCCGCCATACGAGGAAAGGGCGAGAACTCCGTTTCCATGTAACAGGAATATACCTGTTCATAAGCACCCCGGATAAGTTCAGTCCGTTGAATGGTCAACGAATAAGGAAGCCACCGGAAATTCCACCATTGTTCCGATTGACCAGCATATTTCTCGAATAACATAGATGATGAATTATTAACCTTGCAAATATAAGATTTTCATGCAAATAAAAGGATAAAAGGATTATATTTGCACAAGATTCAGAGAACGCCACGACATCATGAATAGTAAAATGCGGACCGGAAGAGATATGATTCTCTTAATGATTATACTGTTCCTGTCCGATAATATATGCGCACAAGATGCTTATATCCACCGTCTCGGCATTGAAGGCCGGGCGGGATATATTTTCCCCACCAGCTCCTTTCTGCGGGGTGAAAACGATATGCGCAAAATAATGAGGTCCGTTTGCTCCGCCCACTTGAAGTACTCATTCCGGCTGCCACCGGGTACTGCCGCCGACCGGGTATACGGAAGTTCCTATCAGGGAATAGGATTGGGCTATTTCGATTTCGGCAACCGCAGGGAAATGGGAACTCCCGTTGCCCTCTACGCCTTCCAAGGCGCCCGCATCGCCGGAATCACTCCCCGCTTGTCGCTTAACTACGAATGGGGGTTCGGCGCATCTTTTGGCTGGAAGCCGTATGACTATCTCAGCAATCCCAACAATACTGTAATGGGAAGCAAAGTAAACGCCTATCTCAGCGCAGGCATTCACCTGAACTGGATACTTTCCCCGCGGTTCGACCTCAATATCGGCGCAACGGCAGTACATTTCTCCAACGGCAATACCCGGTACCCCAACACCGGACTGAACACGATAGATTTTAAAATCGGAGTGGCATATAATTTCAACCGGGACATTGACAAGATCTTGCAACCGTTGCAGCAAATTCCGGTTCCGGCATTCCCCCGGCATGTTAGCTATGACCTTATGCTGTTCGGTTCGTGGAGACGGAAAGCCGTTGACGTTCCCGGCGGACAAGTCCCCGCTCCCGGCAAATACGGCGTAGCCGGGTTCTGTTTCGCTCCGATGTATAACTTCGGATATAAATTCCGTGCAGGAGTATCCCTGGACGGTGTCTATGATGCCAGCGCCAACATTTATACAAAGGATTACGCTACCCAGCTCGACGATGCCAGCGAGGAAGAGGCATTCGGCACTCCCCCGCTTCGCAAACAACTCTCTCTGGGTGTATCGGCACGCGGAGAATGGGTAATGCCCTACTTTACCGTGGGCATAGGTTTCGGAGCCAATATCCTGCATGGCGGGGGCGACTTGCAATCATTCTACCAAATCCTGGCGCTCAAAATAGATATAACCCGCGACACATTCCTGCATGTCGGCTACAACCTGAAGGATTTCCACGAGCCAACTATCTGATGCTGGGTATAGGGTATCGGTTTAATAACAGGCGTCCCCGACTTCACATCGGTTTCCCACTTTAGGAAAGGTGGTAGGAATGCAGTCCGGAGAATGGCTGGATGTAGCAGGCTATGAACTGATATTGAAATAAAGAAAACTGTTTTTTGGTCGTCACTCGTCACCTATTGCCCGTATCCCTTTACCAGAGGGCGATACAGAGGTGACGAGAAGTGTGACGACCGGTGACGAGAAACTATCGGTCATCACTAAAATATCCGCTTCTTCAGCATTTCATCTTCTATAACTATTTAATTATCTGTCACTTTACCCAATAATACACATCTCATCATATTTTGCGGCATTCTGCCATATTAAGGGGAAAAAAGTACCCCAACCCCTTACATTTCACCCCAAAATGCACAAGGAAAATACACTTTCTCCCTGTTATTTTTCTAACGTTACACCCTATATTATGTCATCATGGCTCTTGAAAAATTCCGTTTTGCAACTGCGAACCATACGGTTCCATCTGCGGGCTGTACAGCCGCAATTGGCAACCGTGGAGCCCGCAATTGCAAAACGAGGTTTTTGCTGATATACAGCTGCATTTACAACGCTCCTTTACGACATAATACACTATGGACAACGATATTTCTTACAGGGGATTCCAACTGAAACAGCTAACGTATATACTTTTTCGGTTTACATCTTGGTTTACATGAGCGGCATAATTCAAGTAAAATGCGACTCTATTTTTGCTGAAAAACAGGGTCAATGTAAAAACCTGAGGGGTAAATTTATAAATTGTTATCTTTGTCTCCCAATTCATAGCTTATGGAGTTAAACGGTTATCGCCTTCTTCTTCCTGAAGGCACTTTAGATTACTTTGATCTTGTTGATGTGAAGGAAAGCGTAAATGAAGTTGTGATCTACCTTGAGGAGAAAAATATCGTTCCTGAGAAGTATACAGATCAGGATACTGAGAGTAAAGGCTTTTATGATCCTATTATTGTTCAGGATTTTCCTCTTCGTGGCAAGAAGGTCTTCCTTAATATTCGTCGTCGTCGCTGGCTCTTAAAGAAGCATAATGAGTATATCTCTCGTAACTGGCGTATGGTGGCTGAAGGTACTCGTATGACGCAAGATTTTGCGTCTT